>ENA-USUG01000950-USUG01000950.1-human-gut-metagenome-genome-assembly--contig:-NODE-950-length-50216-cov-6.930174_pt1 | contig 50216 bp, 45 predicted proteins | sample MGYA00250059_ERZ773394 | MGnify/ENA primary metagenome ERZ773394 (study PRJEB29103, sample SAMN06111957) | human gut metagenome | biome: human gut; feature: ankylosing spondylitis patient; material... | reverse complement strand
ACATTCCGGAGGATGAAATGCATAATTACTGCTTCGCAGCCCGAAGTCATTCTGCCATTCTGGACGGCTTCATTTCAAACTACAGAAAGCTCGTCATGGATCTTGGAATGTTCGACCTGAAGCAGTGCGAACCGGATTCGAGCGAACTGGACTACACCGGCAAGGTGCTCGTCATCTCGCCAAATACCCTGAAAGAAGAATACTGGTCGCCCGAGAATCAACTCTGGCTGGCGGAAAGCGGCTTTGGGTGCAGCCCACTTGTAGACACTTATTTTTCCGTATCCAGCATACAAAGCGTTTTGCCGTGTGCCGCAAGAACCTCCTGTATTGTCTTTATGACAAACACCTCCGTTTCCTCGTCCGGCAGCGTGATGTCCGCCCAATCTTCGCAGATGTCGTATTCGAGCGTGAAAAGTCCCGGCTGCCCGATACAGGCTTTCGCCTCCGCAAGCGTTCTGCAAGCCGGAAGCCGCTCCAGCGCGTAAAGCGTCGGCACGCAGCAATGCGCCATCCACTCCGGCACTGTGCCGGGAAGATATAACGCCTCCAGCATTTCCATGTCTGCACCGGCACCAATGGAAATAATCTCCTTCCATCCGTCTGTAAGCCGCACGCGCTTGCTGTCTTCTTCCGGATGCTCCTGCGCGAAAAAAGCGGGAAAGGTGGCGCTATAGATGATTTCTGTCTTGTTTTTAATTTCACGCTTGCTGTCGTAACTCCATTGCTCGATATACGTTGCGCAGGCTCTTCCCTCCATCAACCGCTCCATAAGCTCCAGCCAGAGCGCAAAATTGTTCGGTCCAGGCTCCCAACAGTTGAGACTGAGAAGCTTTGCGTCGCCGGTTTTATCGTAATACAGACTGTAGCCGTCCGTCGGAAAAACAGGCCGCTGCTTCTTTGAAAGCATCCATTTTAAAAAACTCCAAAAACTCATTTTTTAATCCCCCGCATAAGTAATATCCACAACCCACTTTCCCAGCGCGCTGCCCAAATATGATCCTGCAATTCCACCGGTCAGTGATAAAACTGGAACAACGACGGGTGCCGCGACGTTTGCCGCCGCACCGAGCGATGCGCCCGCTTTTGCACCCAGTTTTGCCCCACCCCAGCTGCCGCCAATGCTTACAATCGTCGACAACGTCTTTTTTCCGAGTTTTCCGTCCGCGTCATGCAAATCGTCGTAAATCGTCAATCCAATCTCTAACGCATCCAGTGCAAGACCGGCAACCAGCAGAATCCTTCCTGCGATTTTTACAACTTTTTGCACGTTGCCCAGATTTTTGAGAAAATGATAGGCGTCTTCTGTTAATGGATAATGCTCCAGCTTTTTATATAACCAGTCATAGATTTCGTTTTGCCCCAGAAATTTGCTGTCAATATTTATATGATAACCCTGACCGTTGTGCGGTGGATCAATACGAACGTATCCTGACAAATGAAAAATACTGCGGCGATGTGCTGCTCCAGAAAACATTCCGGACAGATGTGATCAGCAAGAAGGTTATCAAAAACGTTGGACAGATGGCGCAATATTATATGCCAGACCACCATGAGGGCATCGTCAGCCGGGAGCAGTACAATGCAGTGAAGGCAGAAATGGCACGTCGGAGCGCCCTGCGCAGCCCATCCAAAGCGGCGGTCACAGGACGGTCCTGCTACACCAGCAAATACGCCTTATCCGACCGGCTCGTGTGCGGCGAATGCGGGACACTCTACCGCCGCTGCACATGGACTTCCCTCGGCCGGAAATACTCCGTCTGGCGCTGCACCAGCCGCCTGAACTATGGCACAAAATATTGCCGTGATTCCCCAACGATCAAGGAAGAACCGCTGCAGGCAGCAATTCTGGCAGCGATCAACTCCGCCATGAGCAATAAACCGGCCTTGCTCGACCTTATTAAAAATGCAGTTTCCTTAGAGCTTCTGCCGGTGCAGGGTCAGACCATGAGCATTTCCGATATCGAACAACGGCTGGTGCAGTTAGATGAGCAATTTCAACGCCTGCTGGCGGAAGCCATTGATGTCGAAGATAAAGAATCTTGCAACGCACAATTCGCAGAGATCCTTGCCGAGCAGACCGCGCTCAAAAAGCAGAAGGAAGAAATTCTGCAAAGCAGCAACGAGGCAGACCGCGTCTGCACCCGCATGAAGCAGGCAGAGCAAGCGATAGAGAACACCGCATCCACGATCACAGAATGGAACGAAAACGCCGTCCGGCAGATCGTAGAGCGCGTGACCGTGCTGTCCGCCGACGAGGTGCTGGTGCGGATCAAGGGCGGCGCGGAAACAAAACAGCGATTGGAGAGAAAGTAAATATGGTATATGCGCGGGGGATGCAGGAGCCATCAGGCAATTGCAAAAAACACTTGACAGACCCTATTTAATAGGGTATTCTACATACGAAGAGGTGGCGACATGACGCGGATATTTGTAGAACTTCCGTCGTTCCGGAAGGAATGGAAAGCAATGGGGCTGGACGATGACGATCTTCGAAGATTGCAGGAGGAACTGCTTGCAGACCCCAAGGTCGGTAAAGTCATGCGGGAAACCGGCGGTGTTCGCAAGATGCGATTTGCATTTGAACAGCAGGGCAAAAGCGGCAGCGTGCGTGTGATCTATGTGGATTTTGAAGTTCATGAAAAGCTGTATCTGCTGACGGCATATCCTAAGAATGAAAAGGATAACCTATCAAAAGCGGAACGCAATACGCTGAAGCAACTGGTCGGCATTTTGAAACAGCAGCTCGATGAGAACAGGAGGTCATGATATGAGTGCTTTTGATAAAATCAAGCTGGGGCTGGAGGAAGCAATTTCCTTTGAGAAAGGAACGCTTCCTGCTAAGACAGCAAAGCTTACCATTGTGCCGGTTGAGAAGTATCAGGCGGATGAAATCAAGAGAATCCGCAACAGCACCGGCCTGACGCAGCGGTCGTTTGCCGAGTACATGGGCGTATCGCAGAAAACGGTTGAGGCATGGGAAGCAGGGCGAAATCACCCGGAAGGCGCAGCATGTAGACTTCTGTCACTGACGAAAGCCGACCCGCAGTTTCCGCAGAAAGCCGGAATCGTGCTTCGCTGATCGTAAGGATATTTAAATAGGGCAAGGAAAAGCGCGGTCACAGAACCGTGTTTTTCTTTGCCCTGTAAATAGTTGAGATTGTCAGCGTGATGCATTCAGCAGTGCCGTTGTTTTCATATTGACACCCATAAGCTCCCGCTGGATCTGCCGGTTGACCTGGCACATAGGCATCAGAAAATTCACAGCCTTTCGGATTTGCTGAAGATCAGAGAAAGTGAGCGCATTCTGATGCAGATGCTCCAAAACACGGCTGTAAGCGTCCTTCAAAGATGCGGACACGGCAGGCTGAAAGAAATAAGTTGAGATCAGGCCGCCGATCAGGGCGGCTTCGGTATCGGTGTACTGCATGATTGCTCCTCCCTCGCAAGAATCAAACGGACGGGGCAATCATACCACAAAATATTGTAGCAGGCTATTCGCAAAACGACGAAATATACGATGCGTGCCTGCATCACTAAAGATAAAAAGCGGTTGAAAGTGGTGTACATTCCGCAACAGCATACGCTATACAGACCTTTTCCGGATATAATGCACTAGCATCCGCAAAAACTGTACAGCTGTCGGAGCTGTCATCAGTGGGCAGCAGGTAAGACTGCGCAGAAACGCAGCGTTTTTGTGCCAGGTGGTGCAGGCAAACCCGTCAATATTTCGGACGACCTGAAGCGGATTGGTGTTGTATTGGTCTGCCACTTCGGGATATAGCCGCTGCGATGGCTTCAACAGCCAATGCGGGTTGAGCGCGGCGAGATAGACCGCGTAGGATAACTGAAAGAATGCAGTGTTGGTCGCGGAGAAACCGAGGCGGTATAATAGGTCATATACTTCGGCAATATCCGTTATGTCGTTCATGCAGCATCTGTCCCCTCCAATGCTTGAACCTGTTTCATAAACTGCTGAACCAGCGCGCCCTGCGCATCCGCCTCCAGCATAGAAAAGAGAAACAGTAAGGTCGGGGCGGAGGCGGCGTATCTCCCACGCTCCAAGTCGCTGTATGCGCGGCTGGAAATACGAAGTTGCTCTGCCATGGCTTCCTGCGTCAGCGACTTCTGCTGCCGCAGGGAATACAGTTCCTTGGAGAGAAGCTCCGCGAGCAACGCCGGGTATGGTTTCATTCGGAAAACCTCCATAGTTATAATTGACTATGGAGATTTTATGTCGAAATGAAGTCCGCTTCCACGAAGCGCACTTCATACATCCCGTTCAAACCTTGTGAAGAAAACCGATTTGGAACACGAAAATAATATTCCATGCGCGGCAGCGCGGAAAGGAGAAGTCATGAACGTCAGAAAACCTGTGGATTACAGCACGATGTACCGGGAATTGACCGCAATTCTCGCGCAGAATCTTCCGCAGATGATTGAGATCTACGCCATCGGCAAAGTCATCAGCCAGCACCCGGAGAAGGGCGCGGCAGTCGCAGCCGCAGAGTTTTTGCAGGCGAATTTACCTGACCGCGCAGGCTTTTCTCCGCGCAATGTGCGCCGGATGCGCGACTTTTATCGGACTTATGAAAATGACCAAACGCCTCTCTGGCTGGCAATGAAAATCGGCTGGACGCTGAACGTGGTCATCATGGAGGCGGAGCTGACAAGAGCACAGCGAATGCTCTGCTTACAAATGACTACGGTCAAAAACCTCTCGAAGAAGGAACTTTTGGAGATTATTTTGAACGGGGCATTTGTGGAAGAAACCGTCGACGAGCCTGATGAAATATGCTATACTATTACAAACCTAAGCGAAGACAGAAACGATCAAACACAATTCGAGCCACCGAGGTGTCGTGCGGTGGAAGGAAAAAGAGGGTTTGCACGATGCGGTCGAAGAAAAATCTCGTTATTGGTTTCCTGCTGCTGTTGCTTGGCATCGGGCCTTCTTCGCTCAGTTTTCCACTTTCCATATTTGCAGGCGTGGTTGGGATCATCGTGATGCATCTATAAACGGAAACTAGATTCTGGTAAATTACTGTCACATAAAGCTCGATCTTATAGTAAGCGGGAGGCCTTGTTTTGGCATTGGTGCAGCACTGAATTTTGAGGATTTAAGGTAGTTTTGTGCTGGTTCATCGACTTTGATATGCTAAATTTTATAATACCTTGAACTAACCAAAGAAACATCATTTGGGCGAATCGAATACTGGGGGTGCTTGCTTGAAACTATCGAAAGTTACAATAGAGAATTTCCGCTCTTATTCGCATAGAATGGAATTTTCAATTGAGCAAATTACAGCGATTATTGGAAGAAATGATATTGGTAAGTCATCAATATTGGACGCGCTCGATACATTTTTCAATCAGAGCAAGCTGGATTTGGCAGATAGAAATATCCATGCAGCAGATAATCCAGTGATTATTGGATGTACTTTTTCGAATCTACCAAATGAGATAGTGCTTGATGACGCTGTTTCAACCACCCTCGAAGCCGAATATTTGTTAAACGAAGACCAACAATTAGAAGTCCGGAAAGAGTATCCTATAAGCGGAAAAGAAAGCGTATTCATTGTTGCTATGCATCCAGCAAATGAACCGTATGACAATCTTTTGCTAAAAAAGAATGCTGATTTGAAGCGACTTATTCAGAGCGCGGGTCTACAGGATGCAGTTAATCAGACAATTAATTCTGAGATGCGTCATGCTTTATGGGAATCTCTCGGTGATCAGATTAGATTAAAAAAAAGAGACATACCTGCGGATAAAGAGGATGCCAAAAATATTTGGCAAAAAATTATCCCTGCATTGCCGCGGTATTGCATTTTTCGCGCAGACCGTCCAAGTACAGATGACGATGCGATTGCACAAGATCCAATGCAGATTGCAATGAGAGCAGCCATTGAGGAAAACCAGCGTGAGCTTATGCGGATTGCTGAGAATATCAAGCAGCGCGTATCAGTTGTAGCAAATCAGACGATTGAAAAACTCAAGCAATTTGATGAAACTCTGGCATCGACTCTTGCACCAAAATTCAAAAAAGACCCTGCATGGGATAAAGCATTTTCTTTTTCACTGACTGGAGACGAGGATATTCCAATCAATAAACGAGGCAGTGGTGTCCGGCGCTTAATCCTATTTAGTTTTTTCAGAGCGAGTTGCGAAGAAAATTTAGATGGAAACTCAGATGTGATATATGCTGTGGAAGAGCCGGAGACTTCTCAGCACCCTAATTTCCAACAGACGATAATCAATACTTTCCTTCAAATGACCGAAAATCCGCACTGCCAGATTATATTTACAACACATGTTCCAGGGCTCGTTAAACTAGTGCCTGTCGAATCGTTACGTTATATAACGAACGGCGAAGGATATCCGGAAATCGAAACTGGTACAGACGGAGTCATAGCAAGAATTGCTGATTCTTTAGGTGTATTGCCAGATATCACGCCTCCGCTTGCGCCATATAGAAATATACGGCTTATTGTATGCGTTGAGGGAGTTAATGATATTTTATTTTTGCAAACATTAACAACTGCCTTACATAAGACCCACCCTGAAATAAGACCTATACTATCTTGTCAGGATGTAATGGTTTTACCAATGGACGGGAGCTCGCTGCAGGAGTGGGTAAATCACAACTATCTTCGGAAGTTGGGAATTCCTGAGTACCACATCTATGATAGTGATTGCGTTAATGCTCATCAGCGAGAATGTGATATTGTCAATCAGCGGACAGATGGATCGAGTGCGAGAATGACTTCGAGACGTGAAATGGAAAATTATATTCATCCAGATGCCATTCGCAAAGTATACGATGCAGATTTTGAAATAAATGATGAAACGGACGTTCCCAGCATAATATCTGACTATTTAAGAGTTCGGGGGTTGCCGGGGTGTACACAAGGCGTTGTGAAGAAAAAACTCAATGGCGAAGCTACGCGATATATGACATTAGAATTGTTAAAAGAGTGGGATCAGCGAAACGAAGTCCTTTCTTGGATTTGCGATATTATGCAGCTGGATGTTGATACCTACATTTAATGTCTTTGATCATATGCCTCTTTGCTTGATAGAGTTCTACGCGCACTAAATATTTATTGATCTAATGTGTTCCGTTTGGGTGCGCAATCTGCATAGCAGACTACGGCGCCTGCGGGCGGAAATTGACCGCGAAAGAAAGCCATGATGGGTTTCTTTCACGCTATCTTCTTTCCCGAAAACGTGGATTTCCGCGTTCATCTATAGTGTAGTGAAAACACAAAAATCCCAGACATCATCCGATGTCTGGGATTTTTTGCGCCCCGCACATAGGAACGAACCCATCGGTTCGACCGCCCGATGCTTCCGTGCGAACGTACGGCAATGGCGTGAAACGCCATTGGTTTTGCCGTCCCGGCGAAACAAGCACCGAGGCGGCACGCAGGCGGACAAAGCCGCCGGAGTATTCCTGTACAGTTTCCCGCTGATCCATAGTGTTCACATGACACAACCCCTTGAAAGTTTCTGCTTTCAAGGGATTTTTATTTGCCGAAGTTGCACAAGTAAGCACAACTTCTTCTGTATTTGCCGCTGCATGTAGAAGTAATTATTTTACATACAGGAGGCGTATTATGACAGAGGAAAACTACAACTACCGGACAAGTCAGATCATGCTGCGTAATCAGTTTCCGGGGGACGGAAGATGGAACATCCCAATCATTCCGAAATTTCAGGAAAAGCCCGGGGACTTTGACGATTTGCTTCTGATTGGCTTTGACAAAACCAGCACGGATGAGCAGAAACACAATGCCCGTATGCTACATTTCTTTCTCTACGATTACCGGTTCGAGTGTGTGTGGGAAAAGCCGGACACAGTACTGGAGAAACTCCGTCCTTACCGCGCGGTACTCTCTCCGGATTTCAGCATGTATCTGGAAATGGCGCCGGTTTTGCAGCTGTACAACGTGTTCCGCAACCGCTGGTGCGGCGCATACTGGGCATCACAGGGATTGCGCGTTGTCCCAACCGTCAACTGGGGAAATGAGACGACGTTCGATTTCTGCTTTGCTGGAATTGAAAAAGGAAGCGTTGTTGCCGTATCGACCTATATGGCATCGGCACACGACAACCGATGCGATCAAAAGGAATGGTTTCTAACAGGCTACCGGGAAATGCTGCGGCGGATCGAGCCGGAAAAGATTATCTGCTATCATACGCCGTTTCCGGAGATGGAAGGAAATATCGTCTATGTGGATTATGAACGCAGCTCGTGGCGGTATCTGAACACGCGGCAAGCTTTTTCAAAAGAAAATCTGGAAGATTTTATGATTGGCGAGACATATCGTCCGGAATCTGATAGAATAGAAGCGTACCTGGAGATTCCCTCATTCAAAGGCGGCGGCAGCGCCTACGGCGGAAAATGGAAACCGAATCCGAACAAACCCGCCGATAGCCGATTTCTTGGCGAACCAGGTGAAATTAAACGGACATTTAAGGACGGCTACTGGGTGGATACAAAGATTGGCGATGATGGAAGAGCCGTCATTGAAAGACATTATACAGATCATAATAGACCCTGGGCACATACAAATCCACATGATCATATCATTACATGAGATAATCTAAGACAGTGCCCGGTACCAGGTTCACCGATCAATTATCCGAATGGCGCACCAGAATTCAAACGTTATTAGGAGGCATATAATATGAAGTACACAATTGTTCCAGCTAATACACCAGAACAGGATCGTTTTGTTAGTATCAGCGATTTCAAGGAGTGCATGCATTGGGGCGGTGAAGTGGAGTTTATCTGGAAAGGCACCCGCTATGGTGCGGTTCGATATGGACAGGGCAATAGGATTTCTGTTTATGTTGCCAACAGGCAGGAAACGGAGCGGTTTTATGATACGGCAGATGAAGCATTGGAATACATGGTGGGAGAAGATCGTTTACGCGATGTAATTACAAAGGTAGAAGTTCGCTTCCGCAGTATTTGAATTTCATTCATAGTGTAGTGAAAACACAAAAACCTGCAATCCATTGAGATTGCAGGTTTTTCTTGTATTTTCAGTGCACTCCGCCATTTGGGACGTTCCGCATTCCAGAAACGCAAAATGCCAATAAAAAATGCGCATGAATTTCCGGCCCTGCGGCCCTCCCACAAATTTTTCTTCCAACAGCCCAAACAACCATACCGCAAACGCAATTTATCTGCTATAATAGCTCATGGAAGGTCCTCCCGTCTCCGGGAACCTTTTCCACCCGCGCACCGTCTCACCATTACCCGGCCTCCGCAGAGGGCACACAGCACACGTTCTCCCCTGCGCCGCGGGCTCTGCGCGTCAGAGCTTCAGATTTCAGAAAAAGGAGTTACATTATGGGACTTATCAACGCAGCATTGGGCGCCGCCGGCGGCGTGATGGCCGACCAGTGGAAGGAGTATTTCTACTGTGAAGCCATTCCCGAAAACGTTATGGCCGTCAAGGGCCTGCACCGCGTCTCCGGGCGCAGCACCAACTACAAAGGCTCGGAGAACGTCATCACCAACGGCTCTGTCGTCGCCGTGGCCGATGGTCAGTGCATGATCATCGTCGATCAGGGCAAGGTCACGGAGCTCTGCGCCGAGCCCGGCGAATTCGTCTATGATTCCTCGACCGAGCCCTCCATCTTCTCCGGCTCTCTCGGCCAGAGCATTCTTGCCACCTTCAAGAACATCGGCAAGCGCTTCACCTTTGGCGGTGAGCCCCCGAAGGACCAGCGCATCTACTACTTCAACACCAAGGAGCTCATTGGCAACAAATACGGTACGCCTTCTCCCGTTCCCTTCCGCGTCGTCGACCAGCGCGCGGGCATCGACATCGACATTTCCCTTCGCTGCTTCGGCGAATACAGCTACCGCATCTGCGACCCGATTTTGTTCTACACGAACGTGTGCGGCAACGTCTCGGAGGAATTCACCCGCGACCGTCTGGACGGCCAGCTGAAAACCGAATTGCTGACAGCCCTTCAGCCCGCGTTCGCAAAAATTTCCGACATGGGCATCCGCTACTCCTCTCTCCCCGGCCACACGATGGAGCTTGCCGACGCGCTCAATGAGGTCTTGTCTTCCAAGTGGCGCGACCTGCGCGGTCTTGAGATCGTGTCGTTCGGCGTTTCCAGTGTGAAAGCCAGCGAGGAAGACGAAAAGATGCTCAAGGAGATGCAGCGCAACGCCGCGTTTATGGACCCGACAAGAGCCGCAGCCCACCTGGTCGGCGCGCAGGCCTCCGCGATGCAGGCCGCAGCGAGCAATCAGGGCGCAGGCCCTGCGATGGCGTTCATGGGCATGAATATGGCGGGCCAGATGGGCGGCATGAACGCGCAGAACCTCTATCAGATGGGTGCGCAGCAGCAATCTCAGCAGCAGGCCGCGCAGCCCGCCCCTGCAGCCCCGGCCGCAGGCTGGACGTGCACCTGCGGCAAGACCGGCAACACCGGCAAATTCTGCGCCGAGTGCGGAAGCCCCAAGCCCGTTTCCGACACGTGGACGTGCGCCTGCGGCGCGGTAAATAAAGGCAAGTTCTGCTCCGAATGCGGCAAGCCCAAGCCCACCGCGCCCCGGCACTATAAGTGCAATAAATGCGGCTGGACTCCCGCCGATCCCACCAATCCCCCCAAGTTCTGCCCCGAATGCGGCGATCCGTTCAACGACGCGGACCTGACCTGATTCACAGCCAAATCATCTGGAAAAGAGGGAAGATATGCCAACTCAGGTAACGAACTATCAATGCCCCGCCTGTACAGGCCCATTGCACTTTGACAGCGCGACCGGCAAGCTCACCTGCGACTACTGCGGCACAAGCTACGAGGTCGCCGAAATTGAGGCGCTCTTTGCCGAAAAGGAACAAAAGGCCACCGAAGCCAAAAAAGACGCCGACCGGAAGTCCGCGCAGCAGAAGCAGCAAGCGCAGGCCGAGGGCTGGGACACATCCGATCTTGGCGGTGACTGGGGACAGGACGCTGCCGGCATGAAGAGCTACTCCTGCCCGTCGTGCGGCGCGGAGCTCATCTGCGACGAATCGACCGCCGCGACCGCCTGCCCCTACTGTGGCAACCCCAGCATCGTCCCCGGCCAGTTCTCCGGCAGCCTCAAGCCAGACTTCGTCCTGCCCTTCAAGCTCTCGAAGGACGACGCAGTTAAGGCGCTCAAGGCGCACTATAAGGGAAAGCCTTTCCTCCCGCGCCAGTTCACGAACGAGAACCACGTGCAGGAGATCAAGGGTGTCTATGTCCCGTTCTGGATGTTCGATGGCAAGGCCGCGGGCTCTGCCCAGTACGAGGCCACGCGCAGCCGCTGCTACACCTCGGGCGACTATGAGGTCACAGAGACCGACCACTTCGATATTTTCCGTGAGGGCTCCATCTCCTTCGAGAAAGTCCCCGTCGACGCATCAAGCAAAATGCCCGACGACTACATGGACTCCATCGAGCCTTTCGACTACAAGGAGCTCAAGCGCTTCTCGACCGCATATCTGCCCGGCTTCCTCGCCGACAAATACGATGTGTCCGTCGAAGACTGCCACGAACGCGCCGACACCCGCTGCGAGGGCTCTCTCGTTGCGGCGCTTGGTGATACGGTCACTGGCTACGATTCCTGCGTCCCCGTCTCCCACGATGTGAAGCTCCGCCGCGGCAAGGTGCATTACGCGCTGCTTCCCGTCTGGCTTCTCAGCACCAAGTGGCAGGGTAAGAACTACCTGTTCGCCATGAACGGCCAGACCGGCAAGCTCGTCGGTGACCTTCCCACCAGCGCAGGCAAGTTCTGGGGCACGTTTGCCGCCATCTCGGCCGTCCTCACCGCACTCATTTCGGCAGGCTATCTGCTGTTCGCGTAAGGAGGGACACGGCATGAAAAAACGGATCATCACAATTCTTCTCGCGCTAACCATTCTTCTTTGCCTGAGCGTCTCGGTCTTCGCCGAAAGCCAGCTCTGGAACATCACCGACGATGCCGGGCTCCTCTCAGACGAAGAATACACGCAGCTTGAAAGCTACGCAGAGTCCGTCTCCGAAACCTACGGTGTCGGTGTCTACGTCATCACGATCGATAACTACGAGGACTACTACGACTCACCTTATGAAACTGCATGGCAGTTCTACCACGAATATACCCTCGGCGAGGGTGAGGACCGTGACGGTATCATTTTGCTGCTCAGCATGGATAACCGCCAGTTCGCGAACTTTGTCTACGGTCCCAAAGCAGACTATGCCTTCGACGAGCACGGCGTTCTCGAGCTCAACGACTGGTACCTCGACGATTTCCGCAATGACGACTGGGCAGGCGGCCTCAACCACTTTGTCGCCGGCTGCGAGGACTTCCTTGCAAAAGCAGCCGCCGGTGAGCCCGTCCGCCGCAGCACGACCGGTCCCATCCTTCTCATTACCCTCGGCTCGATGGTCTTCGCGCTGATTGTCTGTCTCATTCTCAAGGGCAAGATGAAATCCGTCCGCGCCGGTACGCACGCAAACGCCTATGTCGTCGGCGCGCTCAACGTCACGGCCAGCCGCGACCAGTTCACCCACACCACCGAAACCCGGACGAAGATTGAAAAGGAATCATCCTCCAGCTCTGGCAGCTCCGAATCGGGCGGCGGCGGTCACGGGAGCAGCGGGAGCTTCTAGCCGCAAATCAAAAGGCGCAGCCTTTTGATTTGGAGGGGTTGCGCTCCGCACCGCGCGTCCTTGCAGGCAAAGCCTGCAAGGACACACTCTCTCCGCGATAGGTATTTTTCCGGTCGGCGGAGCCGCCGGATAACATGGATTTCTATTTTATTTCACGCCTGCGGGCGTGAAACTCTGCGAGGCTTTTCTCAGACTTTTGAAAATCCGGCCTGCTCCTTTCTGGGGCGGGTCGGATTTTTTGGGTTTTTATATGAAAGATTCCTTGCATTTTGTCGTACGAGGTGCTATGATACGCATGCGCTGCATCATTTGTGGTCAAGGAGGGAACATTATGCAATCATCCATGCAAAAAAGCGGTTTCTCTGCAAACGAGCTGCTCCGCTGTCTCGGCATTCTGGGCGGAACACTTCTTTATTCACTCGGAATGAACCTGTTCGTTGTTCCGGCGGGACTCTACACCGGCGGCATCATGGGTCTTTCGCAGCTGCTGCGGACCTTTCTCCTGCAATGGGCCGGCTGGACGCCCAAAATCGACATCGCGGGTTTCATCAACTACGCCATCAACCTCCCCATGCTCCTGATCGCGTGGAAAAGACTCGACCACCGCATCGTTTTAAAGACCCTCCTTTCCGTTACCGGCACGACGCTCTTTCTCTCCCTCGTCCCGCGCACGGACATTCTCTCCGGCGACCAGCTGGCAAGATGCCTCATTGGCGGCATGCTCTGCGGCAGCGGCATCGGCCTTCTTCTGTGGATGGGCGGCACGTCGGGCGGCATGGACCTTCTTGGCATGATGCTCATCAAAAGCGGCTCACACACCAGCATCGGCCATGTGAACCTCTGCTGGAACCTCGCGCTCTATACCATCTGCGCCGCCGCTTTCAGCCTCTCCACCGCGATCTACTCCATCCTCTTCTCCTTCGTCTCGACAACTGTTATGGATAAGCTCCACATGCAGAACATCAACGTCGAGGTCACCGTTGTGACCAAGATCCTGAGCCCTGAGATGGAGCACGAGATCCTCGTCGACCTGCACCGCGGCATCACCCGCATCGATGGTATCGGCGAATATACCGGCCAGCCCGTCCACGTTTTCTACATTCTCGCCTCCAAATACGAAATCAGCCGTCTGCGCGCCATCATCTCCAAATACGACCCCCACGCCTTCATCGTCGCCAAGGACGGCGCGGTCATCTACGGCAATTACAAGAAGAAAATCTGACCCCCATGCGCTCACAGAAAGCAATTTCTGCGGGCGCTTTTTCCTTTACAAACCTTCCTCATCGCGCTACAATATCTCAAAACCGCACGCAAGGAGCCTTTTATGAACATCTATATCATCCGTCACGCGGAGCCGGATTACGCCCGCGATTCTCTGACCGAAAAGGGCTGGCACGAAGCAGAGCTCCTCAGCCGCCGCCTTTCAAAAATCCCTGACGCGTCGTATTACACCTCCCCCCTCGGAAGAGCGCGCGCCACCGCGAGCCTCACCATGCAGGCCGTCGGAAAGGAAGTCGAGGTCTGTCCGTGGCTGCGCGAGTTTGACGCAGGCTACAAGACGCGTCCCGACTTCCATCCAACCGGCCACGGCTGGGACTTTCTCCCCGAGCATTGGGCGCGCGAGCCCATGTACTATGACCCCGAAAACTGGATGAACGCCCCGGCCTACAAAAATTCCGGCATTGACGCAGTCTATCGCAGCGTCACCCAGCAGTTTGACCGGTTGATCGCAACGCACGGCTACGAGCGCCGCGACCATCTCTACGCCGCGCTCCGCCCGAACACGGAAAACATCCTTCTCTTCTGCCATTTCGGGATCGAATGCGTCCTGCTCTCGCGCCTGTTTGACTGCTCGCCCGTCGTCCTCTGGCACCATACCGTTGCCCTCCCCTCGAGCGTCACTATCGTCTCGACCGAAGAGCGCGAGCCCGGCAAGGCCATCTTCCGCATGTCCCGCTTCGGAGACCTCTCCCATCTGGACGCTGCCGGAGAAGCCCCGTCCTTCTCCGCCAGATTCTGCGAGCGCCACGGAGACGGCACCCGCGAAGATTACTAGGCCTGTCAAAAAGCAGGGGCTTGCTCTACTGAAGTCCCCCATATAAAAACATACCGGCGCAGCCTGCAACGTTGCAGGCTGCGCCGGTTTTTGCGCTTTTTAAAAAATCGCGTTCTGATATTCCGTCGGGCTCATGCCGGTCAGCTTTTTGAACGTCCCCGAAAAGTAGGTAATATCCTTATACCCCACGGCCTCGGCCACCTCATAAACGCGAAGTTTCCCTTCCTTGAGAAGCCCCATCGCCCTTTGCATCCTACAGCGCGTGAGATAGCTTCCCACTGTCAGCCCCGTCTCCTTTTTAAAGAGGTGACTTAGATGCCCCTCGCTCAGGCCCAGTCCCGCCGCGACCTGCCCGATGGAAAGCCCGGCGTCCGCGCAGTTTTTCCCGATGTAGTCCATTGCCTCCTGCACATACCGGCTCTTCGCGCCCGAGCGGAGTTCCGGCAGCTGCACATCCGCACTCTTTTTCTGTCCCTCGATTTTCTTTTGCAGCGCCAGAACCGCATTCTCGAGGTCCCCGTCATGAAACGGCTTTAAGAGAAAGTCCACTGCCCCCAGCCGGATGGCCGTCTGCGCATAGGTAAAGCTGTCATACGCCGTCAGAATGATGACGTACGCGCCGCACCCCCGCTCACGGAGCTTCGCGATCATCTCGAGCCCGTCCATCTTCGGCATTTTGAGGTCCGTAATGATAAGAGACGGTCTGCACGCCTCCGCCTTCTCGATCCCCTCTTCTCCGTTGGCCGCCTCTCCGACCACCACACACCCGAGGCTCTGCCAGTCCGTCGCCAGCACGATCCCCTTTCGGATCATCTCCTCGTCCTCAACAACCAGCACCCGCAGCATCCGCGTCCCTCCTTCTCATCGGGAGTCGCGCCGTGATGCACGCCCCCGCGCCGTCTTTCCTGTTTCCCAGCCGCAAGCCGAAGCTTTCGCCATAGTGCTTGCGCAAAATCGTATCCACATTGAATAGTCCTAAGTGCCCCGTCTGCTGCTCCGGCGCCTGATACGGCCCCAGCATGTCCGCCGGGAAGCCGCACCCGTTATCCAGGACGCAAATCTCGAGCACACCGCCTTCTTCCCGCGCCGTGACCGTGAGCCTGCCATCCTGCACACCGGAGAGCCCGTGCAAAATCGCATTCTCTGCCAGCGGCTGGAGCATCATCTTCGGAACCAGACACGACAATAGCGCATCCGGCACATCCTGCGCAAACGTAAAGCTGTCCGACAGCCGGATGCGCTGAATTTCCACGTACCGCCCCAGAATCGCAAGCTCCTGCCGCAGCTCCACAAACTCATCCGGTGAAATGCAGAACCGCAGAATATCTGCCAGATTGGTCGACATCAAAGCCACCTGCGGTACCTGATTGATCTTGCTGATCCACTTCATCGTATCTAACGTATTGCACAGAAAATGCGGGTTCAGCTGCGCCTGCATCATCCGGATCTGCGCGTCGTTGAGCGCCTGCTGGTTTTCAAGCAGCGCCTGCTGGTTGCGCCGCAAAGACAGCACCATCCCGTTAAACTGCTGTGCCAGCTCTCCGAGCTCATCGCACTGCCCCTCCTGCACTGGGACCTGCACCTCCAGATCGTTCCTCCCGACCTGCGTGATTGCCCGATGCAGCGTTCCGATCGGCTGGAACATCTGTCGGCTCAGCCGCAGGCTCAGCGCAATGCTCACCGCCACACCGCCAAGGGCGCACAGCGCGCTCACCGTGTAGAGTAACCGAAGCGTCCCACGCGTAAAGACCTGCGGCTGCTGGAGAACCAGAAACAGCCCCGTAGCCTCGTCCTGCCGCGCAGTATAGACAAAATTATCCGACAGTCCCGTCAGCGCCTTGCCATGCAGAAGCTGCTCGCGCAGCGCGTAAGAGAGTGTCTGCACCTGCGCCTGCTGCGAGCAATACACCCCGCGCCAGAACCCATCCATCAACAGAATCTCGTTCTGCGCGCCCGCCAGAGAATCAAACATCGCGCGAAGCTGCGTCTCATAAAACGCCGCCACGAGAAAGCCTGCCGTCTGTCCGTCCCGCGTCAGCCGCACCGCCCCGCGCAGAACCGGCGCATCGAGGTCCGTCGGGTCGATGCTCGCGCTGTAGACGATCGTATCCCTGTCCGCCGCTTCCTTTAAAATACCCCACGACACGGGAAGCGTCTGCGCGCCATGCACCGTCTGCGTCGCATACCTGAGCGTCCCGTCCGCGTCGTAAAGCTCGAAGCGCGCAAACCTGCGCACATCCTCCGTCGCGTCATAGAGCGCGCTGTATACGCTCGCGCTGTTCTCCCAACCGCCCGAAAGCGCGCCAAGCACCGTCTCGCTGCCGCCAAGCGTGATGGCTGCCTCCTGCAAGCCCTCCTGCATGGAGGAAAGCGCATGGCACGCGCCGTCTAACTGCTGCTCGGCGTTCTGCTGCTGGTCGGCCGTCATGCGCAGCCGAAAAATCTGCAATAAGAGCGCCGAACAGAGCAGCACCGGCACCAGCGACACCGCCAGAAACGCCGCGTTCAGCCGCTGCCGGAACGAAGAAAACCGCAGCTGCTTCATGGCGTCTCCTCCGTTTCCTGATAAAACGCCCAGCTCATCAGAACCGATTCCCGGCTCTCGCTTGCAAGGCTCACATCATAGTCTGCCTGCACGATGGACGCCAAGGGCGGCAGCGTCCCGGCAGACTCCAAATCGCTTCGCACCGACCGCCTGCAAAACTGCTCCTGAATGAGCTGCTGCACGTCCCGGCTGACCGTAAAATCCACGAACGCGCGGGCGTTTTCCGCATGCGGCGCGCCGTTTAAAATCGCGCACCCATCCGGCACGCAGCTCGTTCCGTCCGCGGGATAGACCATCGCAAGCTCATCGCCCGCCGCGATGCGCCGGCTGGCCGTCTCCTCGAGCGTCACGCCGACCACAGCCTGTCCACCCGCCACATAGGATAATACCGCGCCGGAGCTTTCCAGCTGCTTTCCGTCGAGGTTTTCCGCGAACGTGTGCAGAATCTCGTCCGGTTCTCCCTCCACTGCGCAGAGCATCGTCACCAGCGCCGTGTAGCTCGAGCCCGAAACCGAAGGGTCCGCAAACGCGATCTTCCCCTTCCATGTTGGGTCCAGCAAATCTCGCCACGTCGTGATCTCCCCCGCCCGGACGAGCTTCGGATTGTAGACAAACACCACCGGCAGCGACGAAAATGGCGTCCAGATATCGTCCTGCGCGCGGTACTGCGGCAAAATCGCGTCCGCCTCCGCGCAGGTATACGGCGCAAACAGATCGCGATATGACTCCAGGCTCTCCACGCCGCCGCCAAACATCACATCTGCCTGCGGTGCGTCCTGTTCCTTGTCCAGCCGCTCGAGAAGCTCATTTGTGCCGCCCTCGACCACCTCGACCCACACGCCCGTCCGCGTTTCAAATTCCTTCACGATCGGCCACCAGACCTCCTTCTTGTGCGACGTATACAGAACCAGCCGCTCGCCGTCCTCCGGCGCGTAGTCCAGCTCTTCCGCTTTTCCCGAGCACCCCGCCAGCAAAAAGAGCAGCAGAGCTACAGTCAATATCCGCCATTTTCCCATTCTTTACACCTCGTAGGGGCTGATGCCCGCATCGGCCCTCGCAGTTGCCGCAAGCAAAACCCGAAACCCATCGGCGAATTCGTCGTTCCCAAAGGGGCGATGTGAGCATCGCCCCCTACAGCCGGAGCATAACGCTTGCGTATTTTTGCCCTAATTATACCACACCCTCTATGATCTTTTCATCCATTTCTCACAAACATATCAGTCAAACACAAAAAAGCGCAGGTTTGTCCCCTGTTCTTTTGTGCAAATGACCGGTAAAATGAAAGCATCCAAACAGTGCCAGCACTGTTCCCGGTAAAATTTGATAGGAGGAAACATATCGTGAAAAAGATTCTTGCATTTCTGCTTGCAGTGTCCATGATTCTGGCGATGGCCGCCTGCGCGGCAGCCCCCGCCCAGACCACCACGGAGCCTGCAAAGACCGAAGAGACTCCCGCCACGGAAAATACCGCGACGGAGGCTCCCGCCGAGACCGAAGCTGCCGCTCCGGTTGAGGAGGAAAACCTCACCGAGACCCAGAAGATCATCAAGGAAGCCGAAGGCATGACCCTTGAGGAGCTTGCCAAGAAGGCCATTGAAGAGTCCAACGGCAAAATGTTCTACGGCGTCGGCAACTCCAGCCGCGGCAAGAGCGCGCTGCCCCTCTTCATCGAGTACCTTCAGTCCATCGACTCCAGCTACAACATGGAGTTCGAATGGCAGCAGCCCAAGAACAACAAGATCTTCGATCAGCTGACCGCTGACTCCCTGAAGGACACCGGCACGTTCGCCATGACCCTCATCCAGGACGGCAACCAGATCGAGAGCAAGATGGTCCAGACCGGCATTCTCGACACCTTCATCCCGAAGGACTGGGCAGACGCCAACGGCACGACCGCAGACGCCTACACGGGCTTCCTTCCCCTTCAGACCCTCAACAAGGTCTTCATGTACAACTGCACTGGCGACAAGACCTATGACAACTGCTGGGACTTCGTCGCAGAGGGCGAGCATGGCCTTTACATGGACATCGACTCTGAGATCGTCGGCAAGAACTTCCTGTACATGCTGACCCGCGACGACTACGCAGCATGGATGAAAGAGTCCTTCGAAGCTCTGTCCGATGACGAAAAGGCTTACTTCCAGCCCACCATCACCGAGATGGAAGCGGACGCTGCCGACCTCGGTCTCGGCGCTGACGGCGCATACGCTCTGGCATGGATCAAGCTGTGGGTCGAAAGCTACAACGCGCAGACCGACGACGGCCCCATCTGCAACACCTTGGTCGACGCTTCCGCGAAGGATCAGTTCGGCCTGCTCGTTTACTCCAAGCTTCGCTCCGTCGAAGAGTCCAGCTCCGTCTCCGTCAACAACATCAAGGTCGCGGCCTATGAAGACGGCTATCAGGGCATCGGCGGCTACGGCTACTGCCACTACCTCTTCGTCACCGACAACTCTCCGCTGCCCTGGACCGCCTGCGCGTTCATCGCCTACATGACCTGCACCGCTGACGGCTTCTCCGCATGGGGCAAGGACATGGGCGGTTACTCCTCCAACCCGACGGTTGCCGAGGAAACCGAGGCCAACTTCCATCACTCCATCGGCGGCATGGCCGAAGACGGCACGACCGTTGAATTCGCAGCCAAGAACGACCGCGGCTACGAATGGTGGACCACCAACGGCAAGCTCGTTCTGGAAGATCCGGAATACTGCGCGGACGTTGCCTTCACCGTCGGCAGCTGGATCGAAATGCTGACCAAGTATTCCGCAGGCTAATCTGGCCTCTTTCCCGGCGCATACCCCCGGCGCCCTTGGACGCAACAATCCAAGGGCGCCGTTTTTTCAAACAAGTTCCAAATACGCCGTAGGGGCGGACGACTCTGTCCGCCCGGCAAAACGTGAATCCGAAACGCGAAAATCTTCGGCGAATTCGCAGCTTCCCTTGGGCGGACAGGGTCGTCCGCCCCTACGAACCGCGTTGCCCCCAATACCCCATTCCCCTGAAAATCCGTGAAAGAAGGAGGAGTACGCCATGAACCAATCCTCAACCCTCCGCGCAAGCAAAACAACCATCGCGCTCAACAAGGTCAAAACCTTCTTTTCAAAGCCCCACAACGTCATTCTTCTGCTGCTGGGTATCGTTCTGACCTTCACCACCGTCGCGCCCATCGTCGCCATCGTGGAAGACACCTTCAAGATCCACGCCGGCACCATCGACGCGCACTTAACCGGACAGGCCTCCGGCTACACCACGGTCAACTACATTGACCTCTTCACCAGCCGCATGGCCAAGACAAACCTCTGGACGCCGCTTCTCAATACCGTCCTGCTCGCTGTCGGCACGTGCGTCGTCTCCATTTTATATGGCGGCCTGTTCGCGTTCCTCATCACAAGGACCGACCTCGCCTGGAGAAAATATTTAAGCTCTATTTTCATTTTCCCGTACATCATGCCGCAGTGGACGCTTGCCGTCGTGTGGCAGAACCTGTTCAATTCCAACGCTGTTACCGGCACGTCCAACGGTCTGCTTGCCGCTCTCTTTGGCGTCAACATGCCGATGTGGTGGTGCAAGGGCCTCTTTCCAAGCCTGATGGTCCTCGGTCTTCACTACGCGCCGTTTGCTTACATTTTGATTGGCGGCATCTTCCGCAACATGGACGCGAACTTAGAGGAGGCCGCAACCATTCTCGATACCCCCAAGTGGAAGACCATGTTCCGCATCACGCTCCCGATGGTAAAGCCTGCAATACTCTCGACGATCCTTCTCGTCTTCGGAAGCGCCATGGGCTCTTACCCGGTTCCCCATTATCTGGGTCTGAGCACGCTCTCGACAAAATATGTCTCGATGAACTCCAAGTATACCGGCGAGGCGAGCATTCTTGCCATCATCATGATGATCTTCGGCGTGGCGATCATGCTGCTCAACCAGCTTTCCTTGAGAAGCCGCAAGAACTACACCACCGTCACCGGCAAGTCCGGCCAGATCTCCAAGATCACGCTCGGAAAATACGGCAAGTACATCATCGCCATCATCCTCGTCATCCTCACGTTCTTCACGAGCATCTTCCCCATCATCTCGTTTGCGTTTGAGACCTTCCTCCCGAACCCGGGCGACTATTCGTTCCTCTATACGGGAGACGCTTCGAACCTCACGACCAAGTGGTGGCTCACCAGCGAAAACGTCACCGAAAACGGCATGTACGGCCAGAAGGGCATCTTGTATAACGAGACGATCTGGCGCGCGTTCAAGGGAACGATCCTCGTCTCCGTCGCCTGCGCCCTGCTCGCTGGCACGATCGGCACGATGATCGGCTACGCCGTCTCCAAAAACCGCCGCAGCCGCTGGGCAAACTACGTAAACTCCGTAGCCTTCCTTCCCTACCTCATGCCGTCCATCGCCGTCGGCGTCGCGTTCTTCATCCTGTTCTCAACGGAAAAGCTGAACCTCTTCAATACCTATACGCTCCTCATCATCGTCGGCACCGTCAAATATATCCCCTTTGCCAGCCGGAGCAGCCTTAACTCCATGCTCCAGCTCTCGGGCGAAATTGAAGAGGCGGCCATCATTCAGGATATCCCTTGGATCAAGCGCATGACCCGCATCATCATCCCCATTCAGAAGTCCTCGATCATCTCGGGGTTCCTTCTTCCGTTTATGACATGCCTTCGTGAGCTGTCGCTTTTCATGCTCCTTTGCGTGCAGGGCTTCATCCTCTCGACCACGCTCGACTACTTCGACGAAATGGGCCTCTACGCTTTCTCCAGTGGTATCAACCTGATTCTGATCATTACGATCCTCATCTGCAACACGCTCGTGAACAAAGTCACCGGCGCAAGTCTCGACAAGGGAATAGGAGGTTAATCACATGCCTGAAATCAAACTCGAACACGTCACCAAGCGCTGGGCCAAGTTCTACGCTGTGGAAGACCTGAATCTGACCATTGAAAATAACGCGTTCGTCACGCTCCTCGGCCCCTCCGGCTGCGGCAAAACAACGACGCTGCGCATGATCGCGGGTCTGGAAACTCCGACCTCCGGCCGCATCACGATTGGAGACAAGGTCGTCTTCGATAGTAGCCTCGGCATCAACGTCCCGGCTAATAAGCGCAAGGTCGGCTTCCTGTTCCAGAACTACGCCCTGTGGCCAAACATGACGGTCTACCAGAACATCTCCTTCGGCCTCTCCAACGTCAAAGAAGCCCTTCCGAAAATCGACTTCGAGGCCAAAAATGCCGCTCGTCTGGCGGAAATCCTGAAAACGCCGTTTGAGGTCATCTCCGTTCTCGACGAGTGCCGCGATAAAGACGGAAAGCTCGAAGAAAAGAAGGCCATCTTAAAGCTGATCGACGCGTTTACCCTCTCGCAGTACACGGCAAAGCGCCTGTTTGACTATCATCTGGAAAGCAACTCCGACTGCGCTTCTGAGATTTCCGCCCTGACCGCCAAGGTCGAAGCCGCGAAAAAGACCGCGCAGGACGCAGGCTGCACACTGGACGATGAATTCCGCTATGTAAAGGGCGGTGAAATCGTCACGCAGGTGCGAAAGCTCACGAAGGAGGAAATCGACCTCTCTGTCCGCCGCGTCAGCCGCATCGTCAAAATCGGTATGTTCATGGAGCGCTACCCCGCCGAGCTCTCCGGCGGCCAGCAGCAGCGTGTTGCGATTGCAAGAACCCTCGCCCCGGAGCCCACGGTGCTGTTCATGGACGAGCCGCTCTCGAACCTGGACGCGAAGCTCCGGCTCGAGATGCGCTACGAACTCCAGCGCCTGCACGTCGAAACCGGCTCTACCTTTGTCTACGTCACGCACGACCAGATGGAGGCCATGACCCTCGCCACGCAGATCTGCCTCATCAATAACGGCGTTCTCCAGCAGTATCAGGCGCCTCTGGAGGTCTACCATCACCCGGCGAACCTCTTTGTGGCCGACTTCGTCGGCAACCCTTCCATCAACTTCGTCGAAGCCAAGGGCGCGCAGGCGCAAGACGGCTCGATCGACCTGACGGTACTTGGCGGCCTGAAAGCGAAATTCCGTCCCGCCAAACCCATGCAGCTTACCGACTGGTTCGCCGCTCGCGACGAACAGGCCGCAAACCGCGCCGCCGCACTCAAAGAGAAAGCCTCCCAGAAGGGCTATGTTGAAAAGGGCAACAAGGACGAGGTCTTCCGCTATCACATCGCGAAGGTCAACGAGGAAGATGACTCCCTTGCAGAGCTCCCCGAAATCACAAACGAGGATTTCGTCCTCGGCATCCGCCCCGAATTCATTGACATCGCAGACGAGGGTAAGCTCCGCGGCGAAATTTACGGCGCTATGCCGACCGGCATGGAGTCGACGATCAAGGTCCGCGTCGGCGGCTTCCTGCTGACCGGCGTCGTCTTCGGAAGCTCGCTCTTTACCATCGGCGCGGAGGTTCCCCTCTCCGTGACCGGCGATCAGATCATGCTCTTCGACCGCAAATCCGGCCAGTGCATCGCCTCCGGTTCCCTGACATTCTGAGATAACCACCAAACGGCCGGCGCTCTGCGTCGGCCGTTTTCCCGGAAAGGACTGATTTTCTTGCCCCTGCAAGGCATTTTATTTGACTTGGACGGCGTTCTATGCTCGACCGACGAATACCACTACCGCGCATGGAAGGAGCTGGCCGATTCGATTTCCGTCCCCTTCGACCGCACCGTAAATGAGCGCCTGCGCGGCATTTCACGCATGGACAGCCTCGAGATCATTTTAGAAAAAAGCGCCAAGACCTACACACCGGAAGAAAAGCGCGCGTTGGCCGACCGGAAAAACGCCCGCTACCGCGAGCTCCTGCAGAACCTCTCGCCCAAGGACGCGGACCCAGATGTCGTATCCACCTTGATGGCGCTGAGAAAACGCGATCTTCACCTCTGCGTCGCCTCGTCCAGCAAAAACGCGCGCTTTATTTTAGACCGTCTGGCTCTGACCTCCTACTTTGACGGCGTCTGCGACGGCACGCAGATCACCCGCGCAAAGCCGGACCCCGAGGTCTTCCTGACCGCCGCTGCTATGTTAAGCCTCCCGCCGGAAAGCTGCCTCGTCGTGGAAGACGCGGTCGCGGGCGCGCAGGCGGCGCATGCGGGCGACTTTCTCGCGGCCTGCGTCGGGGACGCCTCCAAAAAGCGCGCGGGCGATTACAATCTCGCCGGTCTTCCCGACCTTCTTCCCATCTGCGATCGGCTTCAAAAAGGAGGAACCACATGAAATCCGCCCAGGAACTGTTTGAACTCTGGCGCTCCCATCCATTGCTCGACCCTGCGCTTCAAAAAGAGCTTGCTGCCATGCAACATGACTCTGCCGCCATCGAAGATGCATTCGGCTGTGCGCTTGCCTTCGGAACCGGCGGACTGCGCGGCATTCTCGGCGTGGGCACAAACCGCATGAACGTCCATGTCGTCCGCCGCGCGGCGCAAGCCGTAGCCGATTATCTGAACGAAACGAGCCTTCCCAAGCGCGCCGCCATCGGATACGACAGTAGAATAAACAGTGAACGCTTCGCCCGGGAAACCGCCTGCGTTCTGGCCGCGAACGGCATTGAGGCAAATCTCTATCCCCGACTCGAGCCCGTTCCCGCCCTGAGCTTTGCCGTGCGCGCGCTTTCCTGCGGGGTCGGTGTCTGCATCACAGCCAGCCACAATCCCGCCCAGTATAACGGCTTCAAGGTCTACGGCGCGGACGGCTGCCAGCTGACCCCCAGCGGGGTTTCCCGCATTGCCACAATTCTGGAGAACCATTCCTATTTTGAAGCCATCCAAACCAGCAGCTTTGACGCGCTTCTGAACGCCCGGAAAATTCGCTGGATTCCGGAACCCGTCCTGGACGCCTATCTTAACGCGGTCCTCCAACTCCGCGTGACCCATGACGATCTTTCCGGCCTGAAGCTTGTCTACACGCCCCTGAACGGCTCCGGCCGCGAATGCGTCGAGCGCCTTTGCCGATCACTTGGCATTCAGAACCTCACGCTCGTCTCCGAACAGGCAGCACCCGACGGCCATTTCCCGACCTGCCCCTACCCGAACCCCGAGATCCGCGAGGCGATGGCGCTCGGCCTTTCCTACTGTGAGCGCCTGCGCCCCGACCTTCTCATCGGCACCGACCCCGACTGCGACCGCTGCGGCGTGGCCGTGCCAGACGGCAAAGACTCCTACCGTCTTCTTACCGGAAACGAGGTCGGCGTGCTGCTGCTCGATTTCATCTGCCAGACGCGGCAATCGAACGGGACCATGCCGCAAAATCCCGTTGCCGTCACCACCATCGTCTCCACCGACATGGCAGACCCCATCGCCGCGCACTACGGCGTGGAGCTTCGCCGCACCCTCACAGGCTTCAAGTTCATCGGCGAACAAATCGGCCTTCTCGAATCGGAGGGCCATCCGGAGCGCTTTCTCTTCGGCTTTGAAGAGAGCTACGGCTATCTCTCTGGCAGCCACGTGCGCGACAAAGACGGTGTGAACGCTGTGCTCCTTCTCTGTGAAATGGCGAGCTTCTATCAAAACCGCGGCATGACGCTTTGTGACGCAATGGACGCGCTCTATGTGGCCTACGGCTATTATTCCTGCGCTCAGGAGAGCTTCACCTTCTCCGGTGCAAGCGCCATGCGGGACATGACAAGCTGCATGCAGCGCCTGCGAGAAGCCCCGCCCACAGAAATTGCCGCCCTCCCCGTCACAAAAATCACGGACTATCTCGCGCCAACAACCGGCCTTCCCGCCTCCGACGTTCTGGAGTTCCGCTTACACGGCGGCTGCAAGCTCACCGTCCGCCCCTCCGGCACCGAGCCCAAGCTCAAGCTCTATCTCAGCGCCAAAGCCGGCCCCCAAGCTGAAGCCGAAGCTCTGCTGAACCGCCTCCGCGCCGCCTGCAAGCCGCTTCTGCGCTTTTGAACAAATCGTAAAACTTACCCACCGCACGTTGACACTTCCACCCTACCGCACTACACTATAGAAAGAACCATTACGATCTGGAGGCACATATGGAATACAGAATGCTCCCCCACGGCGGAGAAAAAATCGGCGTCATCGGCATGGGCTCGTCCGTCGTCGGCGCGCAGAAGGAAGCGGATATTATAAAAACCGTCCGCGCGGCCTTCGATCTCGGCATCAACTACTTCGACATGGCGGGCGGCCATGCAACCATCTTCCCGGCCTACGGCAAGGCCCTTCATGACATCCGCAGCCAAGTCTACCTGCAGGTCCACTTTGGCGCCGACTATACCACCGGCGAATACGGCTGGACGACAGAGCTCGATGAAATCAAAAAATCCGTCGACTGGCAGCTAAAAAACCTGCAAACGGACTACATCGACTTCGGCTTCATCCACTGTCTGGACGAAGAAGCCGACCTTGCGGCCTACGAGAAAAACGGCGTGTTAAAATACCTGACCGATTTGCAGGCGCAGGGCGTGGTGCACCATCTGGGCCTTTCCTCCCACACGCCGCTGCTTGCCAACCGCGTTCTTGACATGCAGCTCATCGATATGCTCATGTTCAGCATCAATCCCGTCTACGACTACGGCAAGGGCGACTTCGGCTTCGGCGAAAACACCGAGCGCTACGATCTTTACCGCCGCTGTCAGCGAGAGGGCGTCGGCATCTCGGTCATGAAACCCTTCTGCGGCGGCCAGCTGCTGGATAAAAAGCAGTCCCCCTTCCAAGCTGCCCTCACCAAAACGCAGTGCATCGCCTACGCGCTCGATAAGCCCGGCGTCATCACCGTCCTTCCCGGCTATGGAAACGAACAGGAGCTCCGCGAGGTGCTCTCCTACTTTGAAACAAGCCCGGAGGCGCGCGACTATTCCGCCGTCTCTACCTTCGCGCCCGAAAACACGCTCGGCAAATGTGTCTACTGCAAACACTGCCACCCCTGCCCCGCCGGGCTCGATATCGCGCTCATCAACAAGTATTATGACCTTGCAAAGCTCGGCGACGGTCTTGCCAAGGAGCACTATCTCACGCTCGAGCATACCGCGCAGGACTGCGTCTCCTGCGGCCACTGCGACAGCCGCTGTCCCTTCCATGTCCACCAGTCCCAGCGCATGCAGGAAATCCTCGCGTACTTCGGCAAATAAGCAAAAATCCGTCAGGTCTTCCCTGACGGATTTCCATTTTTCTGATTCTTCTCCAACACTCGTAGGGGCGGACGCCTCTGTCCGCCCGATGGAAGTTACGAATTCGCCTAGTTTTTCATAAAAAGCGGCTTTTTCTGCGGGCGGACAGGGTCGTCCGCCCCTACGGTTCTTTTAAAATCTTCCGGGATGTTCGTAGGGGGCGATGCTCCCATCGCCCCTAGGGCAGCATCGAATTCGCCGCAAATTACCGTATAAACGGTTCTTCCGGCCGGGACGATGTGGGCATCGTCCCCTACGGCTTTAAAACCCTCAGTAGCTGCTGATCGGCAGCGAATCGTCATCCGTTCCTTTTTCCACACTTCGAATCTGGATATAATAGCTGTAATTCTCGTTCACCTGCACCAGCACGCGGTCGCCCGCCTTGCGGCCCATGACAGCTTTGCCGACCGGGGACTCCTTGCTGATGAGACCCTTGAGGGCGTTCTGCCGGAGCGTCGTAACAAGCTCGATGGTCTGCTCCTCGTCGTCCTCCTCGATGTAAATGACGACCTTGTCGAAAAGCCCGATCTCATCCGGCCTCGACTCCGTATCGATCACCTTTGCGGTCTTGATCATACGCTCCAAGTACCGGATGCGGCTGTCGTTGCGGCGCTTTTCCTGCTTGGCCGCCTTATATTCAAAGTTTTCGCTCAAATCGCCGAACTCGCGCGCCGTCTTCACATCCTCAAGAATTTTCGGCCGCAGCTCCAGCTGGCGATATTTGATCTCGTCCTGCATTTTCTTGATGTCTACAGCAGTCAGTTCATCATTCATGACCATCCCTCCTGATACAAGCTATTTTACACCGTTTTTCAGAAAATGCAAAAGGAATTTGCATTTTTCCGCCGATGTGTTATGATAGTCGCAAGCTACCACAGGAGGCCTCCCATGGACTACATTGCCCGCATTCACTCGGATTTCCCTACCAAATTCGGTATCCCGCGCCAGTCGGGCCTGACCGGCGACCTGATTTCCAAAATTGTCTTCGAGCCAGCCTACCGGAACCCGGATTTCCTGCGCGGGATTGACAGCTGGAGTCATCTGTGGCTCCTCTGGCACTTTGACCGCATTGAAGACGGGAAGTTTTCGCCCACCGTCGCGCCCCCGAAGCTCGGCGGTAAAACGCGCGTGGGGGTCTTCGCGACGCGCTCTCCGTTCCGCCCGAACCCGATCGGTCTTTCCTGCGTAAAGCTCGTAGAAGTGAACCTCCATACAAAGGACGGTCCCGTTCTCTATGTCGCCGGCGCGGACCTGGCCGACCAGACCCCCATCTACGACATCAAGCCCTATCTCCCCTATGCCGACTGCCATCCCGACGCGACCGATGCGTTCGAGGAAAGCCGCAGCGCAAAGCCCCTGGAAGTTGTCTTCCCGGACGTGCTCCTGCAAAAAATCCCCACAGACAAGCGCGCGGGCCTCATCCAGGCGCTCTCTCAAAATCCCTGCCCCGGCTATCAGCACGACCCCAACCGCCGCTATGGCTTCAATTTTTCTAGCTTCGACGTGCGCTTTCAGATTGACGGCGATACGCTCACGGTAGTCGAAATCGTAGCGCTATAAAAACCAGCAGTTCAGTTTTCCGCCTTGACCCAAACGGGAATCTGGAGCAGAAAACACCGGAAGAAATCAAAACCACCGGCACTGTCGGTGGTTTTCTTTATACAATAATAGCTGCTGCCTTGTTTGGCAGCGGTTTTTTATGCGCATCTCATTTGAGTTCAGCTATAAAGGAAATGGCAGTGCCCTGCGTGCTGGCACGAATCTGGCCGCGGTGGGCCTCTGCGATGCTTTTGGCGATGGAAAGCCCAATGCCGAAGCCACCGGTTGCAGCGGTTCTGGACGCGTCCGGGCGGTAAAAGCGGTCAAAGAGCCGGTTCAGATCTCCTTCCGGGGGTTGATCGCACGTGTTTGTCACCGTAAGCTTTACGCCGCGCTTGATCTGCTCCAGAGAAATCCGGATTTCCGTCTCCGGCGCGGCATACTTGACGGCGTTATCAAGCAAAATCGACACCAGCTGCCGCACAGCGGCCTCGTCTCCGCAGTAGGAAAGCCCCGGCGCAACCGCGAGGCTGATCGCGTGCACCTTCGACTGCGCGAAATCTGCGAATGACTCCGCCGTGTCCGTGACAGCCTCGCTGACGGCGAAGGTCTGCGGATGCAGCGGCGAGGTCTCCTCGTCATATTTGCAGAGCGTGATGAGCGACTGCACCAGCTCCCGCAGCTTTTCGGTCTGCGCTCTGGCTTTATCAATCCATTTTTGCTGCCCGACCTCCATCTCCAGCACCCGGAGGTTCGTTGCAATGACGGTGATGGGCGTTTTGAGCTCATGCCCCGCGTCGGTGATGAACTGCTTCTGCTGCTCGGAAGCTCTGACAACCGGGTCAATGGCCCTGCGCGACAGAAGGACGACCAGCACATAGACCAGTGCAAGGCAGACCGCGTAGGAAACGCCTGACCAGACGGCAACCGTCCGGACGGCGCGCAGCTCCTGATAGCAGTCGAGGAAGACAGCAATATAGCGGCTTTCACCTTCTTTTACCACGCGGAATTTATAGCCGGAGGTATAAAAGCCGTAGCCCGCGCCATGCTGCAAGGCAGCTTTAATATAGGTATCCGCGTCGTCCTCCGTCACGGCGGCAATGTGCGAAAAATTGCCGCTGTCGAGATTTCCGTCCGCGTCAAAGCGTAGGTAAAAATAACGCGTGGAGTACGGCGTTTCGGCGTTAAACGGCCCCCTCGGGCGCCCCGGCTGGCTCGATGGCTTCGTGTCCGGCTTCTCTTCGAGCTCCGGCGGCGTGTGATCTGTCTCCGGCGGCGGGGTGTGGTCTTCCTCCTCCGCGTCCTCCTGCGGCTTCCCGGATTGCGTCGCCGGGTCAGACGGCGTATCGTCCTCCGCCGGATTTTCTGATGGCGAACCGTCTGCTCCGGCAGTGCGGCCGGTCGGAATTGTGCCCTGGTTTTCATAGATCATGTCGAGCGTCTGGTTTAAATCCCGGTTCGTCGAAATGAAGTTTGCCGCGTTCACAATCAGGCTCAGCGCCAGCAGCACCAGCGCGACGGAGAGCATGGCGATGCGGATAAATTTCGTGCGCAGGTGTTTGATCATTTCCCGGTCTCCAGCAGATACCCAAGTCCCCGGCTGGCATTGATCTGCACGTGCGAGCCGATGGACTTGAGCTTCTTTCTGAGATTTGAAATATTGACCCAGATGACGTTGATCTCGGCCTCACTGTCCCAGCCCCAAATTTTTTCCATCAGCCGTTCGGCGGAAAAGAGCATCCCGGGCGAGCGCAGAAAAAGCTCCATCAGCTGATACTCCCGCCCGCTGAGCTGAATACGTTCCTTCCCGCACGAAAGCTCGCCTGAGCCGGGGTCGAGCGTTAGATCGCCGAACGTCAGAACGCTCGGACGGTATGCGTCGCTTCTTCGGAGCATCGCCCGCACACGTGATAGAAGCTCGTCCGGGTCAAAGGGCTTGGGCAGATAATTGTCCGCGCCGGAATCAAAGCCCTCGATGCGGTCGCGCGTCTCGCCCCGGGCCGTGAGCATCATAATAGGTGTCTTGTCTCCGCGTTCTCGCATCCGGCGCAGCGCCGTGAAGCCGTCCATGCGTGGAGCCCGGCTCGGAGCGAAATCTCACAAGCCCGAACGCGCCTGCAACGGCAACGCCCGCTCCAAGATTGCCGTTGACCAGCATGATGACTGTCTGCACGGCAAGCGGTAAAACGGCAATCGTGATGCAGAAGCTTTGTGTACTATGCGCGCCGCGCGTCATCACAAACGCCGCCGCAATGCCGAGCAGCACAGACGCCGCCGAACAGAGAAGAAAAATTGTCAGCGTAATTTCCGTTATAATCATCGAATCAAGCACAGAACATATCCTCCCATCCGGTTTTCCGCATCCGCGGCAGCAAGTGCTTTTGATAGCACGCGCCGTATTTGGAAACTGAAGTCTGGTAAATGGAGAGCTCCGAGAGCACACGACTGAGCCACAAGGGGCATACGCCCGGAAGCTTTACCTCCATCAGAACCGCGTCCTGCGGCAAAAGAAGCATTCCCTGATCTCCATAGGCAAGGTCGAGCTTCGACGTGCGCCAACGGAGCTTCGTGTTAAACGTCACCCGCAACTCGGGGTCGTCCGTTCCCGCAAAGGCCGTGCGGTCGTAGCCGATGAAGACCTTGGGAACCGTTTTGTTGCAGCGCTGGAACCAGTCGATCTCGCGCCCAATCTGGCCGAACGCGTTCTTCTCCAGAAGTCCTGTCAGAAGCGGTTTGACCATCGGAAGCTCTGTCGTCACGCGGTGCTTATATACAATGCCGTCAAATTTCTTTTTTGAGCTCCACGAAAACCGTATCGCCTTCTTCCGGCACGCCGTAGCTGCGCACGCGGAGCTTTTGAATACGCTCTTTGCTGTCGAAGAACATTGCATAGAGCTTGACCGTCTTCCGCATAGCGGCAGACGGTGCGATATTCAGCTCGTCCATCTGCATCGAGATAAAATCTGCGCGGAAAGGTTCGCTGTAATATTCAATGTCCTGAAGCCAGTTATCTTCATCGCCGGTGTAAGTAATCGGGCAATAGATAAGATAGTTGCTGTCCAAGTCATCGTGAAGCAGCAGCTTCTTGACGGCAAAATTGTTTGTGCCAGTCAGCTTGATAATCTTGACGCCTTCCAAATTCAGCTCGTCAACGTCCTTCTCAAACTCCCGATCCTCGTCCTTCCAGAAGATGATCCTGCGGCGATAGAACTCCGGCAAGGGGGCTGCAAAACGCTCCGTCAGATTAAATTGCACGCGCTCGTTCGGCATTACGCAGTCCTCCTTAATGTTGTCGTACTCTATATGTACATTCAGATTGCTTAATTGGTATATCAGAGCTTAATCCCGCTTCTGTTTCAGATTATAGCATATCACATGCCAATAAACCGGTCTTAAACTTACTTTCTGCATTTTTGCTGCGTAAAAATGTCCGCAAGAACGCGGCAGGCGTCCCGGTTTTTGCGAAACCTCGGCGCGGTAGACTGCTTTTCTTCTAATTTGCGGCAATCTCTATTGCTCTTTCGCCGGAAAACCTGTACAATTATGGTATCGTTGATTGGTAGGGGGTATTTCATGAAGTTTCTTCATCTGTCTGATCTGCATCTCGGCAAGCGAGTCAATGAGGTCTCCATGCTGGATGATCAGGACTACATTCTGCATCAGATTCTGGAAATCACAGACGCAGAGCATCCGGACGCTGTTGTGATTGCGGGCGATGTGTACGACAAGAGCGTCCCGTCTGGCGAGGCAATCACGCTGTTTGACTGGTTTCTCGTTGCGCTTGCAAAGCGCAGCATCCCGGTGCTGCTCATCAGCGGCAATCACGACAGCCCGGAGCGTCTTGCCTTCGGAAACCGCCTGCTGGACGCAAGCGGCATCCATATCTCTCCTGTCTACGACGGCCAGATTCACCCTGTTATATTACAGGACGAACACGGACCCGTGCATTTCTGGCTGCTGCCGTTCATCAAGCCCGCGCACGTAAAGCGCTTCCTCCCGGATGAACCGATCGAGAGCTATACGGACGCCTGCCGCGCGGCGATCGCGCAGATGAACGTTGATTTCTCCGCGCGCAACGTGCTGGTCACGCACCAGTTCGTGACCGGCGCGAACACCTGCGAGTCCGAGGAGTTGAGCGTTGGCGGCGCGGATAACGTCGATGCGTCCGTGTTTGAAGGCTTTGACTATGTGGCGCTGGGGCACATCCACGGCCCGCAGAACATTGGCTCGAACCGCATCCGCTACTGCGGCACGCCGCTCAAATACTCGTTTTCGGAAGCGTCCCACAACAAAAGCGTCACCGTCGTATTGCTCGGCGCAAAGGGCGATCTGGAGCTGCAGCTCTGTCCGCTGTATCCAAAGCACGACATGCGTGAAATTCGCGGCAGCTTTGCTTCGGTAACGGACCGGGAATTTTACACTGGGACTGCCGCAGACGATTATCTGCACATCATCCTCACCGATGAGGAGGACGTGCCCGAGGCGGTCGGAAAGCTGCGGCTGATCTATCCGAACCTCATGAAGCTCAGCTACGACAACACCCGCACACGCGCCGACCATGTCATTGACGCAGCCGCCGATGTGCAGCAAAAAACGCCGCTGGAGCTTTTTGAAGAGCTTTACGAGCTGCAAAATAATCAGCCCATGAGTGAAGAACAGCGCGACTTCGCGCAGAACTTGATCGAGCGGATCCGGGAGGAACACGCATGAGACCGTTAAAGTTGACCATTGCCGGCTTCGGCCCTTACGCCGGCGCACAGGAGCTGGATTTTGAAGCGCTCGGGACGAGCGGACTTTATCTGATCGCCGGGGATACCGGCGCGGGCAAGACGACGATCTTTGACGCGCTCACGTTCGCGCTCTTCGGAAAAGCGAGCGGAGACAGCCGCAAGGACGATATGCTCCGCTCCAAATACGCCCGGGCAGAGGACCCAACGTACGTGGAGCTGACATTTACATATAACGGTCAGACGTATACCGTCCGACGCAATCCCCTCTACTATCGCATCAATCTGAAGAAGAAAGACGCGACCGATCTCGTCAAGCAAAACGCGGACGCACTGCTGACGCTCCCGGACGGCAGCGTGGTGACGAAGAAAACAGAGGTAGACAATGCAATTCAGGAGATCATCGGTCTGAGCCGGGAGCAGTTTGCGCAGATCTGCATGATCTCGCAGGGCGATTTCCGCCGCCTGCTGGAGGCCGACACCGAGACCCGAAAGAAAATCTTCAAGGATATTTTCGGGACGGGGCTCTATGCAGACCTGCAGACCCGCCTGAAAGACGAAGCCTCCGCGCTCGCCGGGCAGATGACGGAGGCAAGACGCAGCATCCGGCAGTATACCGAAGGCATGGTCTGCGCGGACAATTCGGATTTTAACGCGCAGGTGCAGAAAGCAAAGACCGACGGGCTGCCGACCGCCGAGCTGACAGAGTTGTTTGAAAAGCTCCTGGACGAGGACAGGAAGCTCGAAGATCGGCTGGGCAACCAGGTCAGCGCTGCGGAGGATGAGATCAAGGCACTGGAGAAGCAAAAGGAAGCGGTGGAAGCCTATCGCCAGACGAAGGAAAATCTGGACAAGCTGTCCAAAACGGAACAGACGCAAACGACCGCGTGGGAAACCGCGAAGGCCGCGCTAGAAGCCGCAAAGACTGAGAAGGACAAAACGCAGCCGGAGCTCACGGAGCACCTTGGCAAGCTCCGCAATCAGCTTCCGTCCTATGACGAGCTGGATGAAAAAAACAAAGCGCTTCAGGACAAGGAGCAGCTGCTGAAACAGGAGCAGCAAAAGCTGGATCAGGCAGAGGAACAAAAGACGACGCTTGCAGAGGAGCTTTCCGCGCTCAAGGACAAGCAAGCAAAACTGAAGGATAGCGGCGAGGAAAAAAAGGATCTTGACCATCAATTGCAGCAGTGCACCGACCGCAAGCATGCACTGAAAGCGCTGCTTGACGATTTTAAGAATCTGCACGAAGAGCAGAAAACGCTGGCTGCCATCCAGAAAGACTATCTCGTGCTTGCGGACGCAGCGAAGAAACGGCTTCAGGCGTATGACCAGATGCAGCGGGCATTTTTGAACGCGCAGGCGGGCATTCTCGCAAAAGATCTGCAGGACGGAGTCCCCTGCCCCGTCTGCGGCTCGCTCGAGCATCCGCACCCGGCAGAGCTTCCCGCGCACGCGCCCACCGAGGATGCGGTCAAGCAGGCCAAAACGTTCTATGACGACGCGCAGTCTGCCGCGTCCGACGCAAGCAATGCCGCCGCGGCGCAGGTTGCTACGATGGACACGAAAAAAGACGCACTGCGCAAAAAGCTGGAAAAGCTCCTGCCAGATACCGCCGAAGAGCAGGCGGAAGCCGCCGCACAGGAGCAGCTTCACGACTGCGAAACACAGATCGACGAGTTGAACGCAAAAATCGAGGCAGCAAAAAAGAATATCCGCATCAAGTCTGAGCTGGACGAAAAAATCCCCAAAAAGGCAGACGCGCGGAAAGCGGCAGAGGACGATTGGTACAACGCGGACAAGCAGCTCGGCGTTCTGCAAGCGGAGCACAAGACCCTTACCGATCGAATTGCCGAGTTGAAACAATCCCTCGCACTCCCGGACAAATCTTCCGCCGAAAAGAAGATCAGCGAGCTGCAAGAGCAGTCCGAGGCGTTGGAAAAAGCGCTTTCCGACGCACAGGAGCAGCAAACCAAGACGCTGGAGGCGCTCGGTGTGACCCGCGGCGCGATCGAGCAGCTGCAAAAGCAGCTTGAAACCGGCGCAGACGGCAATCTGGACAACCTTTCCGAGCAGTTAGAGGCGCAAAACAAGCAGAAGAATGCGCTGGAAGAGCAGCGCCAGGCCGTTCTCACGCGGATTGAAGTCAATGGGCAGGCACGCGATAAGATCGACAAACAGCGCGGCAAACTCGAAGAGCTGGAGACGCAATGTACATGGTTGAACGCGCTGGTCAGAACGGCGACGGGAACGCTCCCGGGCAAGGCGAAGATCGACCTGGAGACCTACGTCCAGACGACGTATTTTGACCGCATTTTAGAGCGCGCGAACCTCCGGCTGCAGAAGATGTCCGGCGGGCAGTACGACCTCAAGCGCCGCCGGAACGCGGACGACCTCAAGAGCAAGAGCGGTCTGGAGCTCGATATCGTCGATCACATCAACGCGACCGAGCGAAGCATCAATACCCTCTCCGGCGGCGAAGCGTTTCTGGCGTCTTTGTCCCTGGCGCTTGGTCTTTCCGACGAGGTGCAGATGTCCACAGGCATCCATCTTGACACGCTCTTTGTGGACGAGGGCTTCGGCTCGCTCGACTCCGAGGCGCTCAGCAAGGCATATCAGACGCTTGCCGGACTGACGGAAGGAAACCGCCTGGTCGGCATCATCTCGCATGTGGCAGAGCTCAAAGAGCGCATTGACCGTCAGATCGTCGTCACCAAAGATCCTGACGGCAGCAGCCACGCAGAGTTGGTGATATGAACTCAGTTTCATACAAAAATAAACGTGCATAGAATAAGTCAGGCAGGGAACGGATGCAATTCGTTCCCTGCCTGATTCTTTTCTTCGAACTCCTTTTACCGCTCCTGAATCTCAAACCGGCTCAGATCCAGCCCCATTTCTTCTGCCAGCGCGATTAGCTTCTCCGGCGAAGTCTCTTTGACCTCCGTCGCCTGCACCATCGCGCCGCCAAATCCGCCGCCGTAAAACGTGCCGCAGCAGTCCCGCTCCAGCGCCTCCCGGAGCGCGTCAAGATCGATCGTCATTACACAGGCTCCTTACTTTACAAACATTTTTCTTTCCATTGAGAAATGCGCCATCATGTTCTGCGGCTGACAGCCGCCGGTGATGCGCTGCGCCCAGTCCTTCTGCGCCTGCGTGAGCGGCTGACCGGCCAGCATTGCTTTCCAATCGGACAATTCAATACCGTGCCGCTCCATATCCGGGTCAATAAAACGTGTATAGTCTTTGCCGCCGAGATAGTACCAGACCACATCGCCGAGCGAATCGTCGTCAAAATTCGTGACGTCCGCGATCATCAGGAAGCTGTTGGGATCCTCCTCGTACAGCTCGTCGAAGATCTCCTCCGTCATGGCCATATAGGTCTGCAAGTTTTTATAGTGATCGTGGATAAACAGAAATTGTTCCGCCCGCGGCGCGGTCACGGTGTCGAAGACCGTTCCGAGCGGCGTGTCCATTGCCTTCGTCATGGCCTTCATGCTGCCAAAGGTCTCGGCAAGCTTCCGGAAGGAAAACGCGCCCGCCGTCGTTCTTACCGTCAAGAGATCCAGCGCACGGTCAAACGCCGCTGTATCGCGAAAATGCACATATGCGCTTAACCGTGACAGGCTGAGATGCCGGGTCTGCGGTGGCTGGTTAATATCAACGACACCGTGCGCTCACAGAGTCAACCCCTATCTGGATTACTACAACAACCACAGGATCAAGGCAAAACTGAAGGGCTTGCCGCCTGCAATTCACAGACAGCAAGCCCTTTCGGCTGCTTGAACAATTTTTACTTCAAAATATTGTCTAACTTTTTGGGGTCACTTCATTTCCGGTGAACTTTTTTGAATCAGCACTGATCAACGCATTTTTGAAAACTCTGCCTTTCCAGTTTTCAGAGTTCTTCGATGTAGGAAACGCTTCCCAGTGTCCGGAGCAGGCACATGCTCTCCTCGTGTGACCGTGCGACGCGGCTTTTGAGCGTGATGGTGAGGGCCACCGAGTCGATGCTTTCGGCAGAGTCTGGCTGCAAAAGGAGATTGCTCGGATCAAAATTCTGTTCGCGCACGCTTGCCAGAAAATCACGGATAGACGTATTCTTCCGCAGCTCGACAAAGGCGTCGATCTGCCGGGACTTCCGACGCATCCGGAAATCCAGCTCGTGCAGCACCGTGAAGATCACGAAGATGCTCAAGCAGGCCGGGGCCGCAACCTCATAGAGACCGATGCCGAAGGCAAGTCCCGCGCAGGCGCTGGTCCAGAGACCGGCCGCCGTGGTCAGACCCTTAATCTGGTTGCGCTTGGTCACAATGATCGTACCAGCGCCCAGAAAGCCGATGCCGTTGATGACCTGGGCCCCTAAACGCGCCGGGTCTCCGGACTGGTAAGACTGGTAAAGAAACTGGTTCGTCATCATGACGACGCAGGAGCCGAGGCAGACAAGCATATACGTCCGCAAGCCGGCCCCGCGGTTTTTCATGCCGCGCTCCATGCCGAGAATACCGCCGAAGAGGACCGACAGAACGATCCGGATGGCGATTTCGGTGTACGTTAAATCCCGTAAACTCAGCATGAACCGTATCAAACCCCGTGGTTGAAGCAGGCAACGAAATGGTTGGGCGAGACCTCGACCAGCGGCGGAATACCCGCGCGGCACTTCTGCTCACATTCGAAGCAGCGGTTGGCGAAGCGGCACTCATCGGGAAGGTTGATGGGGCTCGTGATTTCGCCCTTTAAGGAAATGCGCTGGCGCTTGTTGTGAAGGTCCGGGATCGGGATAGCGGACAGAAGCGCCTTGGTGTACGGATGGATGGGGTTTGCGAAGAGCTCCTCTGACGGTGCTTTTTCCACGATCGAGCCCAGATACATGACCGCGATCTCATCGGAGAAATGGTTGACAACGCTAAGGTCATGCGTGATGAAGATGTACGTCAGACCCATCTTCTGCTGAAGCTCTTTGAGAAGGTTCAGGATCTGCGCCTGAATGGACACGTCCAGCGCGGAAACGGGCTCGTCGCAGACGATCAGCTTCGGCTCCATCGCAAGAGCGCGGGCAATGCCGATTCTCTGGCGGCGGCCGCCGTCGAGTTCGTGGGGATAGCTGTTGATAAGGCGCTCAGCAAGACCGACGGTGTCCATGAGCTCGAGCACGCGGTCTTCGATCTGGTGCTTGTTCGTCAGGATTTTATTGAGCCGGATGGGCTCGGAAATGATCTGGTTGATCGTCTTCTTGGGGTCGAGCGAGGAATACGGATCCTGGAAGATGATCTGCATATCCTTGCGCATGTGCCGCATCTCGGTTTTCGAGAGCTTGGCGACATCCTTTCCTTCAAAGAACACCTCGCCGGAGGTCGGCTCAATGAGACGAAGAATGGACCTGCCCGTCGTGGACTTGCCGCAGCCGGACTCGCCGACCAGCCCCAGCGTCTTGCCGCGCTCCAAGTCGAAGCTGATGTCGTCGACCGCGTGCAGCATACCGTGACCGGTCTTGAAATATTTTTTCAGGTGACGGACCTGTAACAACGTATCTGCCATTATTCGTTCCCCCTTTTGATGTGGAAGCCTTCGTGCTCATAGGCCAGACACGCGAAGCTGTGGGTGTCACTGATCTTCGTCAGCTTGGGGCAGCGCTTGCTGCACTCGTCCGTGGCGTAGTCGCAGCGGGGCGCAAACGCGCAGCCTTCGGGCAGATTCGTCGGGTCCGGCATGAGGCCCTTGATGGGCTTGAGCATGGCTGTGCGGTTCTGGATGTTGGGAAGGGAGTTAAAAAGGCCCTCGGTGTAGGGGTGCTTCGTGTGGTCGAAGACGTCTTCGAGCGTGCCCTGCTCCACGATGCGTCCGGCGTACATAACGGCGACCGTGTCGCAGACCTCCGCGACGATGCCGAGGTCATGGGTGATGAGGATCATGGAGGTATCGTACTTTTCCTTCAGTTCGCTCATAAGCTCGAGAACCTGCGCCTGAATCGTAACGTCCAGCGCCGTGGTCGGCTCGTCGGCGATGAGAAGCTTGGGGTTGCAGGCCAACGCGATGGCGATGACCACACGCTGCTTCATGCCGCCGGAGAACTGGTGCGGATATTCGTTGGCACGCGAGCCCGGAATGCCGACAAGCTCGAGCATTTCCTTCGCGCGTTCCATCGCGGCCTTCTTGTCCAGATGCTCGTGGAGCTCCAGACTCTCGGCGATCTGCTCACCGACGGTGAAGACTGGGTTCAGGGCCGTCATCGGGTCCTGGAAAATCATCGAGACGTCCTTGCCGCGGACCTCTTCCATCTTGGCCGTCGGCAGATTCAGAATGTCGCGTCCGTCCACCATCAGCTTGTCGCATTCAACGACGCCGGGAGGCGACGGAACGAGCCGCATCATAGCAAGCGCAGCGGTCGTTTTTCCCGCGCCGGTCTCGCCGACCAGACCGATGGTTTGATGGTAGCCGAGCTGCAGGTCGATGCCGTTGAGTGCGTGGACGATGCCGTCTTCCGTTTCGTAGCGGACGACGAGGTTTTCAATATCAAGGATCAGATTATCATGTTCGTGGCTCATTTCGTATCCTCCCTTAACGCTTCAGCTTGGGATCGAGCGCGTCCCGAAGACCGTCGCCGATCAGGTTCAGCGAAAGCACCGTCAGCATGATGGCAATGCCCGGGAAGAGCGTCATGTAGCTGTAATCGCGGATGTACGCGCGGCCTGCCGAGAGCATGCTGCCCCATTCCGGCGCAGGCGCTGCAACGCCGAGACCGAGGAAGCTCAGCTGCGCCGCAGAGATGATCGCCGAGCCGACACGCAGCGTCGCCTGCACGATGATCTGCGATACGCAGTTCGGCAGGATATGGAACGCGACGATCTTCCACTCCGGAGAGCCGATGGCGCGGGCCGATTCGACGTATTCCTCGCCGCGGACGGTCAGAACGGCGGCTCTTGCCACGCGGATAAAGGGCGCGGTACTCGCGATACCGACGGCAAGCATGAGGTTAAACGTGCTCTTTCCAAGCGCGGAGACGACCGCGATGGCCATCAGGACGCTGGGGATGGACGAGAAAATGTCACACACGCGCATGATGAGGTTTTCAAACACGCCTCCGACATAGCCCGCCGCCGCGCCGAGCGTGACGCCCACGACGAGCGCGACCGCAACGGCCACGAGACCGACTGCCAGAGAGTAACGCGCACCATAGCAGACACGCGCGAAGATATCGCGGCCCAGATCGTCGGTGCCGAACCAGTGTTCGCTCGACGGATGCTGCATGCGCTCTTTGACGTTGTTGGCGATGACATCGGTTTCGTAGTTAAAAATGTACGGGGAAACAAGGGCGATGATGATGATGACGACGAGCAGAATCATGCCGACGATGGCGCCCTTGTTTTTGCGCAGCTGCCGCCAAATGGAGTCGAAGGTACTGCGTTTTTTGTACTTCTGCGAGGCTCTGAGTTTCGTATTTTCCACAGCTTTCCCTCCTTACTTCGTGTACTGCGACTTGATGCGCGGGTCAACGAAGGCGTAGACGATGTCGATGAGCAGGTTGACGATCGAGACGATCATCGTCGTCATGACAAGTGCGCCCGTGACCATGGGGATATCGCGCTGATCGATGGCGTCAACGACCAGACGGCCGACACCGGGCCAGGCAAAGACCGTTTCGGCCAGAACCGAGCCGCCAAGGACGTTGCTGAACTGCACGCCGAAGACGGTGATAATCGGAATGAGCGCGTTTCTCAGCGCGTGCTTGCGGATGACCTTGCGCTCAGAGACGCCCTTGGCACGCGCCATGCGCAGGTAGTCCTGCCGGATGACGTCGAGCATGGAAGAGCGCGTCGAACGCGTCATAAACGCCGCCAGACCTGCGCCGATGGTAAACGCGGGCAGTATCAGGCTCAGCATTCCGTTTTCATAGCCGCCGGACGGCAGCCACCCGAGCTTGAGCGAGAACAGCATTATCAAAAGCAGACCCAGCCAGAAATTCGGCATGGACAGGCCAAGCAGAGCCAGCACCATCGCTATCGTATCTTTGATGGAATTCTGATTGACCGCTGCGATGATTCCGAGCGGAATGGAGATGGCCAGTGCGACGACCATCGTGACGGAGGCGAGCTTCAGCGTGTTCGGAAGCCGCTCCAGATAGGTCTGCATGACGTCGCGCTTGGACACGTAGGACGTACCCAGATCGCCCGTCAGCATACCCTTGACATAGCGGAAGTAGCGCTCGAGCAGCGTGCCGTTCAGACCGAGTTCTTCTCTGGCCGCTTCGATCTGCGCTTCGGTGGCATCGGCGCTGACAACGGAATAAACGGGGTCGCCTTCTGCCACATTCATGATCGCATAAATGACGAACGCCACACACAACAGCACGGGGATCATCATCAGCAATCGCTTGATGACATATTTATGCATAAATCTATCTCCTCTGCTTCAACAGACCGCGCAGAAGACAGACTTCCACGCGCGGGGACACTTTTTGTAGGAAGGAAGGGGCTTTACGCCCCTTCCTGTTTGCTATTCAGACTGAAATTTGAACCTGAAAAATGGGATTACGCAACGGGCAGGCAGACGTAGCGGTAGTCGTGCTTCGCGGTGCCGTTCCACTTGACGCCGGTGATGCCCTTCTTGATGCCGATGTTGACGTAGGAGGTCGCGATGGGGACGATGGGAACGATCTCGTTGAGATATTCTTCGATCTCGTTATACATCTTCTCACGCTTTGCAGAATCCTGCTCGATGAGGGCCGCGTCGATCATTTCGTTGAACTTCGCGTCCTTCATGTTGGCGCGGTTGGAGCCGTTCTTCTTCAGAACGCCGTCTTCCTCGTAGGAGCCGTACTGGTTGCGCAGCGTGAAGTCGGTGCCGAGGTTGTCGGTGAACTGATACAGGCACAGATCATAGTCGAGAGCCGCGTCGTTCAGAATGCCCTTGAGAGCGGCAGTCTCCATCTTGATGAGCTCGAGCTCGATGCCGACTTCTGCGAGGTCAGCCTGCAGAACAAGGGCCATGTTTTCCTTGGCGGTGCCGTTGTAGATGACGCGGAACTTCAGATCGCCGGGCTTGTAGCCGGAGAGCTCGAGTTCTTCCTTTGCCTTGTCGAGGTTGTATTCATAGACCTGCAGGTTGTCGTCCCAGCCGAACTGACCGCGGTTGATCCAGTGGTCATGCACAAAGCCTTCGCCGTTGTAGCCGACTTCGATCATGGACGCCTTGTCGGTCGCGTAGGCGATGGCCTTGCGGACATGGACGTTGTCAAGACCTTTGCGCTCGTTGTTGATGGCGAGGTAGAGCATGACATAGTTCGGAACCTTGACGAGCTCGAGGTTGGGGTCGTCTTCAATGTAGCCAAGGTCGGTGTTCAGCGGGTCGACGCAGATGTCGATCTCACCGGTCTGGAGCGCGATAAGGCGGGAGGACTCTTCCTTGATCAGGCGGTAGACAATACGTTTGGTGGGAGCGGGCTCGCCGTGGAAATAGTCGGAGCGGACGAAGGAGATCTGGTCGCCGGGCGTCCAGGTCTCAACGGCGAACATACCGGTGCCGATCTCGTAGCCGAATTCATCTTCGTTTACGAGCTTCTCGGAGAGGATGGACATACTCTGGTGAGCCAGGAGCATGAGGAAGTCCTGCGAGGGCTTGGAGATGGTGATGGCGACGTGGGTGTCGTCGACGACCTCGATGTTCGTGACGAGCTCGACCTTGGTCTTCGTGAAGGAGGACTCAGCCGCACGCTCGAAGGTGAACTTGATGTCGTTGGCGGTGCAGGGCGTGCCGTCGGAGAAGGTCACGTTCTCGGGAATTTCGAACGTGAAGGTGCAGCCGTCGTCAGAGGTGGTCCAGGACGTGGCCATGCCGGGGATGACTTCGTTGGTCTCGGGGTCGACCTCAACCAGCGTCTCATGGGTCAGCGTGAAGGCCATCATGTTGGCGTCGGTGTTGGAGCCCTGCGGGTCCAGCGTGGTGATGTCGTTGGCAACGCCGACGGTGATGGTATCCTGATAGGTCGTGTTGGCAGGATCCGCGGTGGTCTCGCTCGCAGTTTCCGAGGTTTCGGGGGCAGCGGTCGTGGTTTCGCTCTTGGTTTCGCTCTTGGTTTCGGTCGTGGCATTGCCGCCGCAGGCCGCCATGCCCAGCACCATCGCCAGACACAAAAGCAAAAGTACAATCTTTTTCATTGCTTTCATAGGTTCTCCTCCTGTTTTGATTTTCTTTCTTTCGAGAAGCGCCGGCCGCAAGACTCTGCTTCTTTCGGCAGCCGCTCTCATCTGTTGTATATTTTCGCAGAAATATCCCCCGCTTTCAAGCGCTCTAATCGGCAAGTTTTCCATGCATCGGCAAAATTTGCCGAAATTGCGTCGGCAAATTTTGCACAGCTGTCAAGATTCCACGAAGTCCATTGAAAAGCCCGGTCTTTTGTACTAATATAAATGTCGGAAAACTACGCAAAGCGCATACGGAGAGGAGGCTGGCGATGAAACGGTTTTTCAGGTGCGCGGCAGCTTTGCTGCTGCTTGTCTGTCTGCTGGGCATCACGCCACGCGCAAAGGCGCTCAACCGCTATCTTCGCGTCGGTCTCAACCCGAATACGCCGCCGTTTCAGTTTCAGCAAGCGGACGGCACGTGCGCCGGAATGCATGTGGATATGCTCACGGCGATCGCCGAGGCCGATAACTTTGAAATTGAGTTCGTTCCCTTTGAGACCGGCAAAGCCTGTCTCGAGGCGCTGCGAGACGGCGAAATCGATCTCGTGCTCGGCGAAATTGCGACGAAGGCAAACAGCACGGGAGATTTCTGCGTGACGGACTCTCTCACGAGCTCGCAGCTTTGCGTCATTGTTGCAAACGATATGCTCCAGAGCGGCAAAAGCGCCCGGACGGCCATCTGCGTCTCCGACACCATCCAGCACACGCTGCTGGCAAATCTCGTCTTTCACCAGTTTATCTCCGTCAGCAACCAGATCCAGCTCTACCAGCGCCACAAGGAGCTGCCGGGCTCGGCAATGATCGGCGTCAAGGACAGCCTGATCTATCAGCTGGCGCAGGACGGCGCGGACAAAAACTACACCGTACAATATAATTATCTGGGTGCGCTCGAATTTACCATGGTCCTTCGAAGCGCGGACAAGGAGCTTCTTCGCACGATGAACACCAGCATCAACCGCTTCAAGGCCACCGCGCAGTATGAGAACATTTGCAGCCGCTGGCTTCCCGTCAGCACAAGAGAAGCGCGGTTCCAGCGTCTTTTTCGCATCATCTGCGTCTGCGCCGCATTTTCCGCGCTGGCTGTCGTGGGCTACGTCATCATCACCCGCCGCATCCAGCAAGTGCTCCACCGGCAGGTCGCCGAGCAGACCGAGCAGATCCGCAGCGCCAACCAGGCCCTCGAGCGGCAGTATGCCCAGCTGCAAACCGAAAGTGATCTTCGAAACCGCATCATCAAATACTCCCCCAGCGGCATGATGCTCATCGATCTGGATGGCACGGTCACGCTCATGAACAAAAGCGCCTGCGCCATCGCCGGTGTGCGTCAGCCGCTTCTGGGCAAGCGTGCGTCCGATATCCCTGTTTTCCGTGATATTTTAGAGCGCGAGGGCCAGCGACTTTTTACAAGCGGCACGATGGTCGACCGCAGCATTCTTCGTCTCGGAGACTCTCCGCTTCACACCCGCGCCTACAGCTACATGACCCACCAGATCATTCGCGATAAAGCAGTCACCGGCGTTCTGGTGACGGTCATCGACGTAACCGAGGTCGAGCAGGAGCGGCAGGAGGAATTCGAGCGGCAGAAATCCTCAGCGCTGACGCGCATCGCCGCCGGTATCGCTCACGAAATCCGAAATCCCCTCATGACCATCCGCACCTTTGCCTCGCTCATTGGCACCAAGGGCGACAGCAAGCAGGTGCAGGAGTCGTTCGCCCGGTACGTGCCCGACGAGGTCGACCGCATCAACCGTCTCATCGACAACCTCATCCACTACGCCAAGCCCACCAACCGCCATCCCAAGCGCGTGAGCGTGGAGGAACTGGTAAACGACAGCCTGAGTCTCATCCGCCCCTTGCTGCGCAAGAGCAATTTTCGGCTCGACCAGAAGCTGGAATCCGATCTTTTCATCTTTGCCGACCGCGACCAGCTCAAGCAGGTGCTTGTCAACATTTTCTTAAACAGCGTCGAAGCCATGGAGCACAAATGCGCCGTTTCGCCGCCTTCTGAGCCTCTGACGCTGCGTGTCCATGCCGCAAACCGCTGCGAAAAGGTCTTTCTCACCATCCGCGACGAGGGCGAAGGCATGACCGAGCAGGAGCTGAGCGCCTGCCGCGACCCCTTCTTCACCACCAAGCAGACCGGAGCCGGCCTCGGTCTTCCGCTCTGTGAGCAGTATATCCGCGAAAACAGCGGCGTTATGGAGATCGAAAGCGTGAAAAACGAATACACACTGATCTCCCTGATTTTTGAAAGGAGCCAGCCATGCTTCCACGAATCCTGATCGTTGACGACGAAAGCAGCATCTGCATTTCCCTGTCTCTGGCACTCGAACCGGAATACGAGGTCGTCTGGGAGACAGACCCCATCCGTGCGCTCGAGCGGCTTCAGACCGAGCCCATCGATCTGGTGCTGCTGGACATGGTCATCGGACCCTACGACGGGCTCGATATCCTCATGAAGATCAAAAAGCTCGCGCCGCTGTCCGCCGTGATCATAATGACGGCCTACGGCAGCATCCGCTCGTCGGTCAGCGCGATGACGCGCGGGGCGTTTACGTATCTGACAAAGCCCCTGGACCTCGAAGAGCTCAAAATTTACATCCGGCAGGCGCTCGAATTTCGCAGTCTGAACGAAAACGTGACCTACCTCAACGACCAGCTCGAAGCGCAGAACCAGGCAGAAGAGCTCATCGGCACGAGTCCCGCACTCGAGCAGGTGCGCACGATGCTGCGGAAGTTCCAAAATGTCGATGTCAACGTCCTCATTACCGGCGAAAGCGGCACCGGCAAGCGCATCGCGGCGCACACACTCCACAATGGCGCGGATGGACGGCGCTTCGTCACGGTCAACTGCGCGGCGTTCGATGAAAAGCGGCTGGAAGAGGAGTTTTTCGGCTACAAAATGGACGCCGTTCCCGGCGCTCTGTGCGACCGGCGCGGCAAGCTCGACTATGCAAACGGCGGCACGCTGTATTTGGACGGCATCGGCGATATGCCGCCGGAGTTCCAGCGGAAGCTGCTGCGCGTTTTGCAGGAACACACCTTCTCTCCCATCGGCAGCCGCGAGGTGCACCAGTTCCATACGCGAATCATCGCCTCGGCCAACCGCACCTCGGACGAGCTAGTACAAAGCGGGCTCCTGCGGCAGGATCTTCTTTACCGGCTCAACGCGGTGGAAATTCACATGCCGCGCCTGCGCGAGAGGCGTGCCGATATTCCGCTTCTTTGCAGCCATTTTATCAGCCGCAGCTCCACGCTCCGCAATAAGCGCGTGCGCATCCGCGGCGTGACGGACGAAGCGCTGGAAATTCTCTGCGCCCACGCCTTCCCCGGCAATGTCCGTGAGCTTGCCAACACAATCGAATATGCCGGCATCGTCGCAAGCGGCGAATGGATTCGACCGAAGGACCTTCCCTATCAGTTCACAAACGCGCGTCCGGGACTCGGCGAGGTCGAGCGCGTGCTTGCCGGAAAGACATTGCAGGAGCTCGAACGGCTTGCCATCGAGACCTCTTACCGCGCAAACGCCGGAAAGCGCAGCGCGATGGTCTCCGAGCTCGGCATCAGCCCGCGCGGGCTTTGGAACAAGCTGAAGGAATACGGCTTACAGTAAATAAGGAGAACACAAATGCAGCAGCATGAAAAAACAAGTCTTCGCTATGTCTTTTTCCGACTCTACAGCAACGATGAGCTTCTGGACTTTCTAAAGGAGCAATTGAAAAACGGTCTGGTGCTCGACCACTGCAAGGGAAACTTTTTCTTTTTTCGCCGCTGGCAGCTTCAAAACGCGCGGCTTTGCGTGATCTCGATTCCATGCAGCAAGCTGCGGACCGAGGATGACGACGAGGTGCAGGAATATCTGGACATCGCCAAGCGCAAGGGCTGGCAGCTTCTGTGCGTGGGCGATTATGAGAGCCTGCTTCCCATGCGCAGGCGTCTGTATTTTTACACGTGCGACGATCGTGTCCAGCCTCTGGAGCAGGACGAGGCTGCAGATTTTCAGAACGCCTACAGGGCCTATCACGCCTCGCTCCGCTCGAGTGTCGCGTGGGTGTTGCTGGCGGCTTTGGGCCTTGTGGCGACGGTTCCTTTTATGCTGGCAGATGGACTTAATTTCGCGATGCCGGTTCTGGACGCGGCGCTGCTTGTTTCTGCCTGTGCGGCCATGACGCTACACCTGAACCGCAGAACGCTCTACCGCAGCGTCACGAAAAAAACGCCGCTTCCCGAAGACCTCGGCCTTCGCCTGCGCCGCTGCGAGAACCTCCGTCTGTGGAGCATGGGCGCTGTCCTTGCGGGTATGGTGCTGCTGCTTCTTTCCTGATACGATGGCAAAAACGCCGGAGAGATTAAAACCGTCTCCCCGGCATTTTTCTATTCGGCGCTACGCAAATCCAAAGCACATATTCGCAGGATGCTGTTTCGCTTACTGCGATGGAAGGCTGCGAATACGAAAGAACGTTTTATAACGTCCTCCATTCAGAATCTTCCAAACGATCCTGCCGCGTTGACACATGGTACGGTCACGGTGGACGGAAAAGAGGTCACGGCATTGAATGCGCAGGAACTTCGGCAGACGCGGCGAAAAATCGGGATGATCTTTCTGCATTTTAATCTGATGCCGTCCCGCACGGTTGCCGGAAATGTTGCCTACCCGCTGCGGGGCAGCGGCCTGAGCAAAAAAGAAGCGGCAGACAAAGTAACGCACCTGCTGGAGCTTGTAGGCATCGGAGATAAAGCAACTGCCTACCCCAGTCAGCTCTCCGGCGGACAGAAGCAGCGCGTCGCCATTGCCAGAGCATTGGCCAACGCCCCCAATGTGCTGTTGTGCGACGAGGCAACATCCGCGTTGGATCCCCAGACCACAAGGTCCATTCTGCGCCTGCTGAAGCAGTTGAATGAAACGCTTGGCATCACGATCGTGCTCATCACGCATGAGATGGCTGTGGTGAAGGAGATCTGTCACCGCGTTGCTGTAATGGAGCATGGGCGTGTCGTGGAGCAGGGGGACGTGTTCCATATATTTGCTGACCCAAAGCAGGAAATTACAAAGAGCTTCATCCACACGACGTCCAATCTCCAGAAGATCGAGGAGCTGGTTGCTGAAAATTCCCCCGTGGTTCAGCTTCAGCCGGGTGAAGTGGTCGTTCGGCTTTCTTACCTGCAAAAAAATGTTTCCGAGCCGCTGATCTCTGCCGTATCACAAAAATTGGGGGGTTCCCTGAATATCATCTTCGCGGATATCACCATCGTGCAGGACGCGCCCATCGGCGGCACAGTGACGATCATCCACGGTGCGCGGAAACAGATCACAGAGGCAATGGAATAGCGGAACGGATTGTAGCCGTCCGACTGTTCCAGATTCACAAGGTTCAGAACGCGCACGTCGTAGCCTTGCTCTTTGAGATAGCCGCCCGTGGCAAGCAGCACTTCAGATTTTGGGTCCGTAATGACGTAGTTCGTGTTTGCGGTCAGGATATTCGGCAGCACAAAGCTGCGCGTTTTGGCCGCGCCGCTGCCGCCGATGACCAGCACGTTGAGGGGGCGGCGGTGCTTGTGGGTATCCAGACCGAGTCGGACGTGCTGGGTCAGCGGGATGCTGTCCTTCTGCGCGAACTGCGCGTTGACGGATGCGGGCGTGGCCCACACCGCAGAGCCGTGTTTCTCGCCGTCGCGGGTCCTGCCCTGATTCGTCCGATAAAGCAAAACTGCCATGCCATAAGCGGCAAGGCAGATGAGGATGGTAGGCAGGCTTTTGTCTGTCCATATGATATTCGTCGGCTGCTCCAATGCTGATGTCAGGTTCCGCAGCAGCTCCGGCAAACCGCCGCCAAGAGACTGCGCCAGCAGGAGGGCAAGCCAAACAACGGGGATTGTGCCAATGAGATAAAACAGGGTACTGATTCGCAACGATATCTTTTGTAAACCGCGCTTTGACCCGCAGATCGCCAAGGCTGCCGTAGCAGCATTCGCCAACGAATTGCGGATCGTGGATCACGCGCCCATCTCCATAGATCTTTCTCAGTTCATCCAGAAAGAAATTTGTCATGATACCTCCGAAAGAAACAGGAGCGCCAGATCTCTCTGACGCTCCTGTTATTGATTCTGATTATTTATGGTTATTCTGTATCCTTTCCAATATTGTTCATACCCATCAGGGCTTCATCTTCGGCCCCGAATAAAGTAATACCATTAAGTTAATCGATAATTCCCTGAAGGAAGCAAGGCGGAGAGCTTTCTGGGTGCGCAACTGCCGCAGGTTTGAAAAAATGCGCATGCCAAACAGGCGGAGGGGGACTCCGCCTGAAAAATTATAGGCTGTTATCGCGCCGAAACGTACATCGCGGAGAGGCGGTTGTCGGCGATTTTGGGGCGCGGATAATAGCGATCTGGTCGGCGCGGCGT
>ENA-USUG01000948-USUG01000948.1-human-gut-metagenome-genome-assembly--contig:-NODE-948-length-50364-cov-7.236522_pt1 | contig 50364 bp, 48 predicted proteins | sample MGYA00250059_ERZ773394 | MGnify/ENA primary metagenome ERZ773394 (study PRJEB29103, sample SAMN06111957) | human gut metagenome | biome: human gut; feature: ankylosing spondylitis patient; material... | reverse complement strand
TATAGCTTGTGGTTGGTTATCAGGTTACGCATACATTCGTCATTGCTCTTTATCAAACGGCTTTCCAGCAACCGTTTTATTTCACCGATTTTATAGAAATTGCGTCCCCTGATGGTAGAGTAGGCTATTTCTCCTTTGGAACGAAGCCGTTGCAGGGTGCGGTCGCTGATTTTCAAGAAAGTACATACTTCGTAACTATCCACCCAAATATCATCCTCATTCTCTTTGCAGTCATCCTGACGGGAAAATACATAATTGGCAATCACATTGATTTTTGCCATCAATTCCTTAAAGGCTTTTGTTTCTACTGTTATTACGTCCATTTTATTAACTAATTGATTTGCTGCAAAGTTGGACGGTTCGGGAAAATAAAAAGCCACAGGCGAACCCACCTGTGGCGAAATAAAGTTTGTTAATCGGATAAGGTTTACTCCTGTTCTTCCATCCGGCGCAACAGTCGTTTTTGCAGGGTGTTCAGGTAGTGTGTCCGGTCATTTGTCCGGGATTTAAGTTCCATGTAGGTATGGTAGAAATCACCTAAATCTATGTCGAACATATCTTCAAAGCAAGATACAATGTCCTTTATATCAACCGTTCCCTTATTGAAATCGCCATTGGTGTAGAGTGCGTAGATAAGTTCCACCAATGCCCGTTTTGTCCCCGTCCACCGGAGCAGCTTCTTTATATTCCCGTTTTTGACCTGCTGGCGTTGGAAACGCCGTTCAAGTTCATTCAATCGGTTGGTGAGGTAGATGGCAAACAGTTCGATAGCTAAAATTTTGGCTACCTTATAATCATAACTGGTGCTGAACTGTGGGTCTGCTTCATAATAGAAATTGTCTATAAGGATATGAATGTCAGGTTTCCCACGCAGGAAATATTTATGGTCTAAATAGGTGGCTTTTGTCCGGTAATACTGGTAGAAACTTATATTACGTTGGAAATGCGCCAAAATCCGGTCGGTTTCCGCCATAATGAACTCCTTTTGCGTTTCTTCGCTGCCGTTCGGAAAACGCAGTTCAAACTGGTAAACCGTATTGTAATAGATAATTTTACTTGCTATTATTGGCTTTTGCTCTTTGAAGAAATAAATTTCTTCTTCCTTGCTGGTGAAAGAGTAGGAAATGATAAAGGTTTTCAGTTCCCCTATGATTTCTTGCAGGTAGTCAATGACCTGTTTGCACAGGCTGAAAGGGTCGTTGTTGTTATCTTCAAAATCCTGTATCTGTAAATCCACCTTTTGCAAAAGGTCGGTAAAGTATTCGTTCAAATTCTGTTGTCCCATAATTAATCGTTCCTTTATTAATCGGGCGCAAAGTTACAGGCTTTAAATCGCTGCTTTATTCTTCATTTTTCACATTCTATTCTTCATGGTGAACATTCCGTTGTCCTTTCAGGTGTTTACGCAGCACGCCGGGAGTTCCGAGCATATATTTCACACAGAAATCGTTCAGGTTGCTGGCGGACGAAAACCCGGTGTCCTCTGCAATCTCCAATAATCTTTTGTCTGTATATTCCAGCAGGTAGGCTATCTCCTTTACCCGCTGTTCACGTATCCACTGGCACAGTGTTTTTCCAAATTCCGCCTTGAACCTGCGGCGGAACGAACGATATTCCATATTACAGCATTTGGCAAGGACGGTCGGCGAATAGACTTTATAGCCTTTTATCTGCACCATTTCCCGGAATGACCGCTGTCGCAGGTATTTCAGGTTTCGTTCGGCACGGCGGAACTGTTCATCGGTGATGTGGCTGCCTTTTCCGTGATAGACTTCCCGCCGTGCCTGAAAGAAGTAGTCGCACACCCAGTTATAGACACCCGACAAGTATCTGTGATTGTCGAAAACCTGCCGGAGCATATCGGTAAAGAACAACAGTTCGTCCAGCTTGTTTTGCTCGATATAAGGTACTACAAGGTTTTCTTTAAGATAGAAGAAAGCGAAATCTTCGGGACAATATGCCAAGAGGAAAATATAGGTTTTATAATCCTGCTGTTCCAATGTCGGCAGTTCTCTGCTTTCTTTCAGGCTGTTGGTGACGAAGCGCAGCAGTTCACTATTTCCGGCAAACTGTTCTAAGGTTTCCAACTCTTTCAGTGAACGGCTGTTATTTGCCAGCCATTGTATCTTGTCCGCCAATTCTTGCACAGGGGGCAATATCTCCGGACGCTCCGCCGCTTTGGATAGTAAAAATCCGGTAATTGTTTTCATAATGATTTAGAACTATGTTGGTACATTCTATTCTTCTTTATTGTCAGCAACGGTATTCGGATAACTGCAAATGCTTAGGCTATCCGACATTCCCGTTCATCATATCATTCCAGTTTTGCACCGCTTTTATGGCGCATTGGTAGTAGCAGATACCCCACAGGATTAACCAATATACCAACACGGCAGTTATCTTGAACAACCGCCTTTTCTGTGTATCATCCACTTGTTTTCCGATGAAGCGGAAAAGGAATAACATAATCCCCCATAATACAAATGTCAGCACTTTGCATTTAATCGTTATTAATATATCGTTAGCCGCTATGTCGAAATCGGGCAAAGCAGATGTATAGTAAGAAGTGATACGCCATCCCACCAGTAGAGAAATAATAGCAAACAGAGCGTTTTCAATTCTTTTATATGGCATTATTGTTTTCATGTTTCAACATTATGACTTTAATTATTAAATCACCTTGCTTCAAAACGTTCAAATTCACCGATGAATTGAGCCGCCATGTTAATGTATGGAAAGATTTTAACTACTTGTATATGTTCGTCTGTTTCTTCTCCACCTGTTGACAAGACGGGAACATAACCAAAACATTCATCGCCTTGCAGCGCACCCAGCTTTTCTTTTATTCGGGGATATAGCCCTAACTTATATCTGAACTCCAAAGAATCATTCTTGAATAAAAGAATGTTGAACAGCAGATTAAAGTTATCTGTGAAAATTTGGAATGTCCCATACCGTATATTCAGAAAAACGATGTGATTGCCAAGTTGCTTTTGGCTACTTTTGATATATACGAACAAATCCCCGAAAGCCGTTACCATGAAAGGGATTGCAGCTTCATTATACTCCCGTTGGTAATATTGGTTCACGAACTCTTGATAATCTGCCGGATTCACTATACGGAACAGTCCATTGCAAAAGATACCCAATCCGGCTTCTTGCCACAAAGCAATCAATTCTTTAGGGGCTATATCGACATACTTTGCAAGAAAAGCATCATCCGCTACCTGCCTCTTACATTCCATATTCTGACTTAAAAACCTCTCGTACATAATGTTTATCCTTTAATTGTTTTACTAATGTGATTCAGATAACTGCGCATAGATGATTGTTGTATATTTATCTTACTCCTTTCAATTCTTCTTTCATTTTTCCTTTTAGATGAAAATAAGCCAGTACGCCAAGAGCGTTGAATAATGCTGTTTCATCTTCATTGCGCCCTAACGCCTTATAGAATTTAGCAACATTCCGGTAAGCTAGAATTAGAAAGATTAAATAAACAACAGCTAAAATTCCCCCACTAAACACAAGCGTACAAATACCAATTAATGAATTTCGGCTGTATGCTTTATACTGCTTTTCGGCTTCATCATAATTATAGTTTGTTAAATAACCGAACTGTTGCAAATCTTCTCTGCTCCAACCTCTCTTTTCTAATAAGTGGATGGCATAATCACGAAGTTCATCGTCATAGCCATAACGCTTATAATTTTTCACTACGTCTATCAATTTATCATTGTCGAATTTATTTAGGATGTCTATATCTTCCATAATACTTCATTTATGTTTATAATGGCTAAGCGGGGAACGCTGTAAGCGTTATCCTGCGATGTTAGTAATCTATTATTCTATTCTTTCAAACTCTCCGATTGATTGAGCAATGATTTCAATATACGGTACGATTTTTAGAATTTGGATATTATCATCAGTTTCAGTGCCGCCCAATGCCAATGCCGGAACATATCCTAAACATTCATCTAATTGCGGCAGACCAACTTTATCTTTAATTTCAGCATAGTGTTCTACCTTAAACCATGCTTTTAAAATACTTTTATTGAATACACATTTATTGAGAAGTAGTGCAATGTTGTTGCCCAAGTTTTTGTATGTTCCGTATCTTACATTTATATAAATGACGTAATCCCCGATAATGGAATGATTCGCATAGACAAATATGTCCCCGAAAGCTGTTGCCATAAATGGCAAAACAGTCTTATTGAATGAATCCGAGTTATATTCATCTGCAAAATCCTGAAATTCTTCGGGGTTGATAATTCGGAATAATCCATTACAAAAGATACCCAATCCAACTTCTTTCCAAAGGGTGGTTAGGCTTTCGGGCGCAATATCAGCATATTGTGCAATGAAAGCATCATCAACTGTTTGTCTGATGCAATCTGTATTTCTTTCCAAAAATGTTTCGTACATATCGTTACAATTTTGTGATTACTAATGGCTAAGCGGGGAACGCTGTCAAGCGTTAACCTGCTTCGTTATCAGTGAGTTTTATTAATCTATTCATTTGTATAATACATACCTGTTCTTTCTGTGAATATATTTCTGACTACCATTGATATTCTCTTAAATTCATCTGTATTCACAGGAGAAAACAGCAAAGTTATATTTTGGTATATTCCTAAATCCCAATTTCTATTTTCAGGCACATTAAAAGATATACAGCCGTTTCTAACACTACAATCAAAATATTCTGTATCAAAATACTTTCCGTTCTCTTGACTATTTAGTTCCATATAAAGGTTATCTTCTTCTTTCAACCTTGATATAGTATAATAGCCTTCACTTGTTTGAAAGAATAAGGCGTTAAGACCTTCTTCATTATCTAACTCATAAGAAATTTCTAAAACTTTTAATTCCATATATTAGTTTGTTAGTTGTTCAATTAGTGATAATGGTTAGAAAGGAGCATCGTTAGATGTTACCTTTCGTCGTTATATGTACTTCTTGAATATCACTGGCTACTATCATTCCATTCATTCCGACAGATGAATCTATATGAATGAACTTCAAAGTATCTCTTGTTTGATAATTCTTCACCCAACTATACTCGCTAATCAGATAGGTAGGTATGTTGGTGTTCGTGAAAATATTGAGTTCCAATATGACATTTTGAATATCAAAAGAAGATAATTCCCACCATTCAACACCTTTACAAACCAAACGAATGTTTGATATAGTAAAGGTCAGTGTTGCATCTTCTTTTTGGTATGCTATTGATGTTATTTCTTTATCGTGATATTCCATACTGTTACATATAATGATTAGCAGGGAACGGCTTGCCCGTTATCCTGCGTTGTTAGCGAAATTATTTATCCACTCACAGAAACTAAGTTAGATACAGCTTTCTTCTTCCTACTATTTTTCTTAGCCACTGCGGGGTGTATTCTTTACTTCGTGGAAATTTGCAATAAAAGCTCAAAATCCAATCTAATACTTGAAAATAAACGGGGATTTCATCAAGATTGTCATAATTGAAATCCAATTTGTAAGAGTTATTTTTGTTAATGACCATTTTTAGAGAAAACCAAGCCCCTTCCTTTGGGTATTGTATATACATTTCTTTTCGTTTCAGTCTAAAATCATTGCATACATTATGGATTGTATTTCCAATATTTATTTTCTCTCCTGTAGAAGAATGGATGTTCAACATACAACTGATACATGAAACGAATACTACATCTATGAAATCCCATTTTATTTCATTGGGAATTTGAAGTAAAATTGAATCTCTAATATCATCAAAAGATATTCCTTTGTTAGTCTTTAGTAAATCTAATTGATGACGGGCTGGTATATCAATTAAAGGATTTGTGCTTTTGCATACTGGTAATGATAGATGTTCAACATTAGGATTTTGAGCAATTTCTCCTGTCATTTTTATATACCACAACCAATATTCCTTGCGTTTCTCTACATTCCCATTTTCCACAAAAGGATTGCTACCAGAATAGGCTACCGAGCATATAAAATCCACATTCCAGCTTTCAAAGTCGAAAGCATTATCATCTTCACCATTATAATCCTCTATTGCTAATATGGAAGCTGCGTCATAACGGGTAGCATATCCTAAAGCAATAATAGCCCAACTTGCCATATCTTCGGGACTATCAATAGATTGCTCTACGTAATTGCGTAACCGTTCTACCGAAATCAATATGTTTTCAGCAGTTCCCTTGTTCTTATACAGATAACTATCTATTTCGGACAAAACCGTGTATAACAGGCTCTCCGTTTCAAGTTCCTTTGGTAAGAGCAGATAAACTTTCTTACAACACTCGCATAATATCTTTTGTACTATCCGTGTATTACCTATTTGTTTCATTAAATCAATACGACAAGGTAAAGGCAAATGCCCCATACTGTTTTGATTGACTATTTCTTTCAGTTTTTCTACTTGCTGCATCATACTGGTTTTTGTTTTCGCTAATGGCTAAGCGGGGAACGCTGTAAGCGTTATCCTGCTTCGTTAACATCTCAATTTATTTCTCATTCCAATGTACCATATCATAAGGATAATATTGTACTTCTTTTAGACTGCTATCATCCAAACCGAGTATTTTCACTAATGCACCACTTTCAAAACTCCAATACCCAGAGTGCGCAAATATGTTTATCTTATGAATGTTATGCCAACCATAACCAGAATGACCTCTGTACCATTCTTGTGAAAGATATTTTTTTAATCTCTTTACACTTGACATCTTATCTTTCTCAGCGAACAAGACAATTTCCTTTGTTGCTGCATAAGGTCGAGGGAACAAAAAGTTACCGATATTTAGAGAAACATCAATTTTGCATATGTGATGAAGAAGATAATTTATTAGGAAATCATTTAGTTTATCCTTTTGAATAATCATTGCTAATTTATTGAATATAGTATCTTCCACGTCTAATAATATACCAATAGAAAGCATATTTACCATTAGGATATATCCGTTGTCTTTTTTCCATGCAATATCCATGAATGAAACGATTTCTTTATATAATGGTAATATCTTATCTATATTTTCTCCCATAGAATAAGTTGCAAGTAAATTATCATATTCATACATTAAAATTGTTTCATACTTATTCTGAATAACTTCGATGTTTGGCAAACTGTATAATTGAATACCCTTAACTTCACTGTTTTTTAAATTCTGTATGTCTTTTTTACAATCGTTGATAAATTCCGTTTGCATCCTAATAAGGGATAAAAAATTTTCTTTTGTACTCAACTTATCTCTTGCTTCCATATATGGTACACTGTTTTGATGTTAATGTTTGGCAGCTAATCGCCATTTAAGGCGATTGAGGTGCGTATTAGTAACCTAATTTTGAAGTTTATACAGTAAACCGTCCCGCAAGTTTTTCAAATGGGGATTATGTTTATCTTCGATATATTTCAAAACTTCCTCATTGCTTTTTTCCGTAATCCATAGAACAATACTATCACATAAATCATGAAAAAAAGTATCACATAAATCTTCATATAAGTCAATCATGTGGCACATTATTCTAATTGGATTATCGTCAAAGTTTGCTTCATACTCTTCCAGTATAGCTTTATATTTACTGTATGATTTTATATCTTCGTTCATACTATTTTCTTATTTCAATTTACAGGTTACTAATGGTTTAGCGGGGAACGCTGTTTAAGTGTTATCACGCTTTGTTAGCACCGTTTTCTCTATTCATATCAAATTACTCCGGATATATTTTTTGAGTTGTACCGTCACTCAATATTTCAAGGATTGAAATATCATCATACATTATTATGTAGTGACGCTCAAAATATGCATCTACCCAAACTTTTTGTGTTATACCGCAAATCCTATCATCTTGGTATGAATAGTAAAGTTCTTCATATTCGCTTCTATTACCAAAACTATAAGCACTCTTGATTTTATTATCTTCTATTTGAGCGATAGTAACTCTCTCTAATCTTGCATTTGTTTCGTTTTCAAATGCGCTACCAAAAGAGTATTGAATGGTTGAATCAGGAGAATAAAAATAGAATTTGTTAGAAACTATCCATTGACTATTCAAATCATTAAACGAATCATATTCGACACCATTAATAATTTGATTGTCGGTATTTAATAAATAACACTGTTTATTTACTCCCGGTTTAGATGCTTTTTTTAGAAATCTCCCCGGTTTATTCCCAAGTAACTCACTATAAAATGGTAGAATTGAATAAGGTGGAATTACACCTTGTCCCCATTTTGAAGCTACCCCTATTTTATTTGCTTCTTCTTTAAGGAACGCAAACTCTCTTTTATTACGCTCAAATAGTATTTCTAATTCTTTTTTCATATTCTTTGTAGTTGGTGCTAATGGTTTGGTGAGGGACAGCGTTAAGCTGTTATCTCGACCTTGTTAACAAAATATTATTCAGCGACATACAACTATCAATTAAGATATTCTTAAAGCAATCAAATATTAAATCTTGTATGTCAAATTGAAACATACGTTCTTTTTCTTCCGTTTTCAGAAGAATCGCTTTTCCATCAAAAGCAACCTTTTCAATAAGACTTTTCCGATAAGGACAAAATTCTTCAAGATACAAGTTGTTTTCCAACCTATTTATTGTAAGCGTATCTAATAATTCGTTAGTTTCAAGACTTCTTTTATAGACCTCTATTTCACTGATTACATCGTTTTCCACAATAATGACAATTCTATCCATATCTTCTTTGCGAATATGAAATTGTAGCTTTTGAAGAGTGGCAAACAATTTGTATATGTATTGATTGATAGTGTTATAGCAATCTAAGACAATATGACGTTCCTTTCTTCTGAAAACTGTATCAAGCTCTATTTTATCATTATTATCTGTGATTTTGACATTTTGGATTTTAGATAAAATAGGTTCTCCTAACGGATTATTGTCTATCTTAAAATCAAACGTATCAAAATTATAACACAATAGAGCATTAGTCAAAAAATACAATCGATGACTGAACGGATTGTATTCTAATTTGGTAATTTGATTTTTTATATGTTTCATATTTGCTGCTGATTTTTGTTAATGGCACGGAAATATGCACCGTTTAGGTGCTTAATTTTCATGTTCAAGACAGTTTTACCCGCCTTGCCTTGTTACATATTATATAGAACTTCAATTTTTAACTGTTGTTTCCGACAGAAAGAGGTGTGAAGTTCACGCTTACACCTTCCTTGTTTTATTACTGCTCTTATCTGTATTTCATTCATTTTTTGTTCTCCTTTCTTCTGTTTTATGGGATTTTTCTGTATTTGTTCACGGCAGGGCATAGCTATCCCATGTTGCTATCATGCCGCTTTTCGTCTGTGTATGTCGCAATGCTCCAATACAACCGTATATGTTGTGCCGCCACTTGCTACCGTTGTGTGACTGTAAACTCTCATTTGTCCGCAGCACTCGCAGAAATACGGGTTTTCATACTCGCTTTCTTCCTGCTGCAATTTAGTTTCCTCAATCTCGCTTTTATCCCGTCCGAAGTATTCTTCCGGCAAATTACCTTTGTTGGAGTAGAAGCCGTAATACCTCACGATGCGGAAGTAACGCAGGGGAACGTGTTGCAACAATCGGGGGAAGAACTCACGATAGTGCAATGTCAGTTCCTTTTCTACCGGATTTCTTCTGTCGGGCGAATTCAGGTAGTCACGATAACGGAATGAAATGTTTTCACCATCCATTGCCGTAATCTTATACTCACTCAAACACGCTCTTTTGGAATATCTGCCTACATATTGTATCACCTGCTCCGGCATTTGTATCGGCGGCTCCAAATGCACAATCCAATCCTTTTTGTTCGCCACCTTTTTGACGAAGCCCATAAACTCCATGCGGTCACGAAAATCATGTTCCAGTCTGCCCGCATCGAACAGTTCTATCAACGCATTTTCAAACTTGTAGCGGAACACCTTACAGATAGAGGGGATATGTACATAGTCACGTTCGGGAATGACAATCTTTCCGTTGCTGTCAATACCGCCCCACGACATAATCATGTGCGTGTGTACATGAAACTGCTTCGTTTCCCCGTAGGTATGTAACACAGCAATCACTCCTGTTTTCAAGCCGAACTTGTGCTGCATCCAGTCTTTAACAGTTTCAGCCGATGTGCGCATCAAGATATTCAATATTTCTTTCTTGTTGTGCTTCACCAAATCCAGTAATATATGCGGCAAGGTCATAACCACATGGCGGTGTGGCACTCGCAGCAACTTGTCTTTCATGCGTCCCGCCCATTTCAGCGTATCACGCCAACCGCATGACGGGCAGAAACGGTTCTTGCAGCTATGGTAGATTTCCCGTACTTCGCCACATTCGGGACAAGCATATGTATCTATGCCTAAAGCTGCTGTACGGCATACACGGATAGCGTTCACCGCCTTGTACTGTTCGGGGGTGATATACTCCGCCGGGTGCTGTGCATACTCGTCCCACCACCGATTGAAGAAATCCGATAAACGGTACTTCTTTGTATTGTAACTGGCTGTATATATGCTATTTAACAAATCTACCATATTAGTGAGTTTATTTTTGTTCGTCTTTGACTTGCTGATGTAAGTCGTTGATTTATAGTTGCTTTAGTTGTCTTGAATTATTCAATAACCACACCTTATGGTGTAGTTCCTAATCTCTAATAGGTCATAATCTAATCATCATCCAAACTATCCAACGGGTTTGGAACTTTGGCTTTGTAAGCATTAGACACGTGCAAATAAATTGAGGTCGTCTTTATATCGTTATGCCCCATAAGCTCCTGAATGGTTCTTAGGTCAGTCCCTTGTTCCAGCAGGTGAGTAGCGAAAGTGTGCCGAAGCATGTGCAAATGTACCCGGTGTTTTATTCCGGCTTTTCTTGCCGCATCTTTCAGTATTTTCACCAATGCACTGGGTGAATATTGTTCACCTACCTGTTCACCCTCAAAGAGCCACTTTTGCGGTCGGTACTCCTTGTAATAAGTTCTTAGTTCATTTAGTAGTTTTCCCGAAAGCAGGGAATACCTGAATTTCTTTCCTTTACCCACTATCCTAATCAACATCCGTTCACTGATAATGTCATTAGGGGTGAGGTTCAGAAGTTCACTGCGGCGCAGTCCGGCAGAGTAGATTAGTGAAATCATGCACCGATGTTTCCGGTTGGTTATCTGTGCAAAGATATTTTTCATTTCTTCCCGGCTCAATACTTCGGGCAAAGTCTTGTATTCTTTGGCACGGACTATGCCATCGTAATATTGTCGTTTGCCTTTTCTAACTTTTTCGTAATAGAACTTGATTGCGTTGATACGCATATTCTGTTGGGTAGCAGAAATATGTTTTTCTTTTACCATGTAGAGCATATAGGTATTTATATCCTCGTATCTTTTTTGTTCCAATAATTCCAAATAGCCTTTTGGCAGTATATATTCACGTTTAGGTTTGGGATGCCGTACATATACCCGACTATAATCGATATAGGCATGGGGAGAATAGCGGTCATAAAATGCAGGAAGCCGGAAAATGGATGCTGGCATATAGGCATAACTATTTGCATCTACCTTTATTTCGGTATCTTGGGCTAACAGCAAAGCAATAGCCTGACTGTTTGAATATTCTATCCGTATGCAGTCCTGCCCGTCCCTTTTTTCCTTGTACAAGACGATAGTTTCCCGTTGTTTCTGTACATTATCCATATTGCTAAAAATAGATTCATGCTCCAAAGATAAGAAAAACAACCAAAAGCGAACAGTCATTCGGTTTTTATTTTGCCGAAAACACTAAAAAATGAAAATCAGGCTTTTAGTAAGGAATAAATATAACGAAAATTACTCGCCAGTTCTTCCACATCAAGCCCGTTTAAGTAAGATTGCTCGTATGATAAGCCGAAGTACATTTGCCTGAACATGGTAGCAGCCCTTTTAACATCCGTACCAGGTCGTATTTCTCCGTTATCCTTTGCTTTCTGTATAATATTCATCCACAACTCATAATCCTGTGCAAAGAAACGCACAGTCTTTTCTTGTATATTGGGGTAATACATTCTAACCTGTGCAAAGAAGTGATAATAATAAAAATTAGGACTGCATCCATAAGGATTGTTACCATCATCCACAAGTTCACACAACCGCTTCATAGTAACAATTATCCCCTGTATGTACTGTTCGATAAACTCCGCCAGTGTACATTCGGTCTTGTTAAACTTGTTTTTCGGGTGATGTGTTTGAAATATGAACTTATCAACCACAGCCACAAACAAGTCTTGTTTGTGGGGGAAGTAATGAACAATGCCAGTTCTTGCCAACCCGCAGGCTTTGGCAATTTCCGTAAAGCTCGCTTTCTCATAGTTCATCTTCACAAAAACTTTAAATGCGTTTTCCAGCACTTCATCCCGGTTAGTTATCATATCGCATACTGATTTATATTTTCCAACCCCGAAAATACTATTTTATTGAATAGCTTACATAAAAACGAGCAATAGATTAACAAAAATAAATCGGCAAGCAACTTTAATAAATAGGAGAAAAGTTTTTCTAGGACAAGTGAAAGTTAGGTGCAAGGTGCAAGCATATATTTATATATATAGCTTGCACCTTGCACCTAAGTTGAAATATTAATAATCAAAGACTTGCATAATTCAAAACGAATGTGTACTTTTGAACCCAAGATACATGGAGACAGACATCCGCCAAAAGCGGACAGAAACATATAAAAAAGTCAGTGTCCAAATCGTACCCCCTCAAAGGGATAACGATAGTTAAAATATTGATATTTAGGACAGTGAACCGCATGGGTTAAAGACCCAGGCGGATCACCGAAAACAGAAGAAAAAAAATAAATCCCTGATAATATTTAATTATCAGGGATTTATTTTTCAGCTATATAATAAAGAGCCGGATCACATCGCTGTCCATTTACTGACTACCTTACGCAGTTCTGGCGGAGAAATGGGTTTAGTAAGAAAATCGTTACACCCTGCACCAAAAGCTAATTTCTTATCATTATCATAAGCGAATGCTGTAAGCGCAATAATGGGAACTTGAGTACCCGTTTTTCTTAATATAATAGTTGCATCTATTCCCCCCATATCCGGCATCTTCATGTCCATAAGCACAAGGTCAGGAGTCTGAGCCTTGAAAAGTTCTATAGCCTCATTACCATCGTGCGCTCTCAATAGGCGATAATCTCCCTTTAGCAATGCCTCAATCAACAAGTAATTACTATCTATATCTTCAGCGACCAGAATCAAAGGCTTATAGTCACTTAGGATGCTTTTTGAAATTGAAATAGGGTTATCTCCCATTCCTACTTCCAATATAGATTGGGGACCGGGTGTGTAGGGATGCGTGAACCAAAAGCATGAACCTTCTCCCTCTTGAGACTCAACTCCAATCTTTCCTCCCATCCGCTCGACCAAGCTCTGGCATATTGATAACCCAAGGCCTGCACCTTGTATGAATGAATCAAGTTTTACGAAACGATTGAATACCTCACTCTGCTTTTCAGCAGGAATACCCTTACCTGTATCCGTCACACAGAAACGTACTTGATTATCATCTTCCAAAGAATAAGAAAGAGTAATCGAGCCCTCAGTAGTAAATTTCAAGGCATTGGCCATGAAATTAGAAAGCACTTGTGTAATTCGGCTTCTATCACCGTTGATCATTATCTGTGGTGAATTTTCGTCAAAACGTAACTCAACTGCCCCTTCATAAGTTTTATGTGAGAAAGTAGTGATAATCTCTTGGCAAAGTTGAGACACATCCAACCATGCCTTGGTGAACTCTATCGTTCCGGCCTCTATCTTAGATATATCCAAAATATCAGAAATAAGATTGAGCAGCAGATCATTGTTTTTCTGCACTATAGATATGTATGAACGTCGTTCTTCCATATCGTCGGCTTCGGCAAGTAAGCTAGAGAAGCCCACGATAGCATTAAGAGGGGTGCATATTTCGTGACTCATATTGGCAAGGAATGCCGATTTAAGTCTATCTGACTCTTCGGCTTTTTCCTTAGCCTGAATCAATTCAAACTCCACTTGTTTACGAGTAGTAATATCGGTAGCCAATTCCATGATTGCCCACCGTCCGTCAAGCCATCTAAGCACCGTACTCTGAATGGTATACCAACGATTCGTAGAAGGATTATAGTCTTCCCAAAAATGGACACCTGTCGGTTTACGATCAGCATCGAGCAAATGTGGCTTAGGACAATGCTTGCACACACCATCAAGTCCTGCATTCAACATTCTCCAGCATTCCGCATTATCCGGAACTTGTCCGGCTTCCTCTCTAAAAGGTTTATTTGTAAAAAGCACTTTCAATAAATCATAATCGCAAACGAATATATTGGTATTAATATTATCCAATACCTTCTGCATCGTTCGCTGTGACTGATGCAAAGATGTCTCGACTTGCCAACGCTTTGTAGCAGTAGATACAATTTGTGATATCTGACTCATCAGTTCCACATCCTTTTCATCCCACTGCTTATTCCAACAGAAGTTAAAAGAAAGGAAACCGAAATGTACACCCAATTGTGACAACGGAAAGACGGCAATGGCTTTTACACCCTGAACTTCCAGCATTTGCGTGATAAAAGGATCAAGTGAATAGATATCGGATGTACAGATGATATTGTCCTTCTCAAGCATATCAAACCAAGGTTTTCCCGCTTCAATAGTCATACTCCTCAAGTAATCTATTGCAGGCTCAATACCCTCATTACACCATTCATAGGTACAACCGTACGTAACGCCATCAAGATGATTTTCCCATGTCGCTAAACGGTCAACACCGGTATAACGACCTATTTCAGCAAGTGCCATATTCATGGCCTTGGGTATATCTGCTTCCAACTGCAGTATTTGCAATACTTTGATGAACAAAGCCTGACGGCGGTTGGTTGCTTCCAGATCTTCTTGGATGGCTATCAGGTCTTTGGATTTTTCTTCGACCATCTGTTCGAGCCGAGTACGGTACTGTTCCAGTTCAATGTCTACCCGTTTTTGTTCAGAATCAGAAAGTTTCATATTTGAATAATTTTAGTTAATGCTAGTAAACCGAATAAAGAAATGACTCGGATTCAGCCGAGATGCGTCTCCATATTCTGCAAATATATATATTTATTTTATAAACAGAAAATTTTTCTTCAAAACGGTATTCTTATAAAAACCGAATATTATAAGATTTATGAAAGCATTTATGGGATAATAGCCCCTTTATTCATACGTTATCCATACTTTTATTATCAATTTCTTTATAGCCGTATTTTTCGGATTTCAATGTCTAGTTTTTTAAAAGATTCCAGTACTTTAACATAATAAACTGCATGGAGAAATCAAATAAAACCATAAAATGGAATATTAATGACTCACCCGATAACTATTGGAAAAAGCATAAATCAACCTTTTCATAGAATCATGTATTGATCCATTTTAGTTCATCTACTTGTTGGCAGATAATACCTGTTATTCAGCATACGGTCCTTTGTTTGCAAACGATAGGAGTTTGTGAACAAACGACCGTACCTTTGTATTCAATCGACCGTATGTTTGTTTTCAAACGTCCTTATGTCTTTTTTCATAGCATTATTCTTTGAAATCAGCCGATTTACCTATTCAATATGTTCAATGAGATTCTGGTTCCACATCATTTGTTTCATATGATATAGAGAATTTCCCAAATAGAATAAAAAGAACAAGCTCAACAGTAGCATTAGCACACTGATAATCATAAAATTGTTTCTTTCTTCTTTCATTTCATTATTTTCCATACGTCTTTTTTTAAAGTTATCCAAAAGTAATCTACTCCCTTTAAGTTCATCTTACAAACAAATTACAAATATGTTATATTATTCATTACGGAAATATTGATTATTTTTGCACTTCATTTATACAATGACCAATGCAGGGAACCAAGAATCTAACGAAAGGTCCGATATTAAAACAACTATTTAATTTGGCAATGCCTATTATGGCTACCTCCTTCATTCAAATGGCATACAGCTTAACGGATATGGCATGGGTAGGTCGTATAGGTAGTGAGGCCGTAGCTGCTGTTGGTTCCGTTGGAATATTGACATGGATGTCTGGATCCATTTCTTTATTAAACAAAGTTGGCTCTGAAGTAAGTGTAGGTCAGGCAATCGGATCTCAAAATGAAAAAGCAGCAAAAGCATTCGCTTCTCATAACATAACGATTTCCCTGCTTATTTCCATTTGCTGGGCTGCTCTCCTATTCTCATTTGCCCGGCCGATTATCAATATCTATCAACTGAAAGCTGATATATCCGTTAACGCAGTTGAGTATCTGCGAATTATTTCCACGGCATTGCCTTTTGTCTTCCTATCCGCGACCTTTACCGGAATATACAATGCTTCGGGAAGAAGCAAAACACCTTTTGTCATCAGTGGTATCGGATTGATTATGAACATGATATTCGATCCTTTATTTATCTTTGTTTTCCACTGGGGGACCATAGGGGCAGCTGTTGCAACATGGGTATCCCAAGCCTGCGTTTTTGTTTTATTTCTCTATCAATTAAAATATAGGAAAACGTTATTGGGAGGATTCCCATTTATAACCCGGTTACAAAAGAAATATTCCAAACAGATTTTTAAGATCGGACTTCCCGTTGCCATACTTAATACACTATTTGCTTTTGTCAATATGTTCATGGGACGCCTGGCCTCTGAACAAGGAGGACATATCGGATTAATGACGCTCACTACCGGAGGACAAATTGAAGCTATTACTTGGAATACGTCGCAAGGATTCTCTACTGCTCTTGGTGCTTTTATTGCCCAAAACTATGCGGCACGACAGAATATACGTATTATAAAAGCATATAAGACAACGCTTTGGATGACTTCTATTTTCGGAACATTATGTACTCTCCTTTTTGTATTTTACGGGAAAGAAGTTTTTTCCATATTTGTTCCGGAAACGGAAGCCTATCTTGCCGGAGGAGTATATATGAGAATTTCCGGGTATTCTCAACTGTTCATGATGCTGGAGATTACGACTCAAGGTATGTTTTACGGAACGGGCCGTACGATACCACCTGCCATTATCAGTATTTCGTGCAACTATTTGAGAATTCCGTTAGCCCTTTTGTTTGTATCAATAGGTATGGGAATATCCGGAATATGGTGGTCTATCAGCATCACAAGTATCATGAAGGGAATTATAGCCTCTTTATGGTTTACTATTATTAAGCGCAAGATACTGACAACACCACTCAGTCAAGTCGTAGATTAGTCATTTTTTCCGTAGTCTTAAAATCAAAAGGAGGATATTCATAGACTTTAAAACGAGGTTCCGTCACTCCCTTAGAATAATCCCAAATGGAAGTATATTCCTCTACATCCTCTCCCATAGATGCCAACTGTGATAAATAAGCTGCAATAGACTTATTTTCAACAATATATACTTCTCCCATCCGGTCTATAATCGGACTATGCTTCCTTCCTCTGTCATGTTCAAATTTTAATATGCGTTTTCCTTCTTCAGTAATCCCTACTGTAGTAAAAGTCATACTTTTACCTATTGCCGGTAAATTAAGGACATTTCTGTCCGTCGCAACAAAAGGCAATTGATTCTCCTTCAAAAAACGATTCATACTTTCAGATAATAACCTTTTGCCCTGTACTGCCGTCAAAAGTTCTTCTTCTTTTTCCGAGGGAACAAGACCAAATATTTTCTCTTCTTTAGCCTCTTGCATCGAACGACTATTGGGAGCAAACATGGCATAATTCTCCTCAAAGCCTTTTACGGAAAAAGTATAATATCCAATAACTCCTACTGAATTCAAAACTTGTCTCAGTTTGGCCGTATGTCCTCTACGGGAAGCAGCTACCGTATAAACCAATTGATTAGTAATAATCCAACCTGCGGAAAGAATACTTTTTATTGCTCTTTTAGCTTCGGGAGTAACTTCTAACGGAGATTGAAAATGGGTCTGAATAATAAAAGATTTCACTCCTATGGCAGAGGCTTTTTCCTTAAATTCTTTCAAGATAGAAACTAATTCTTCATTGACACGCAATGGCAAATAAGCTAATAATCTTGTACCTAAACGCACTCTTTGCAATTCTGCAAACTTTTCTCCATCGGGACGTCCTTCATTAGCTTTCTTCTTACGCAATGCCATTTTATAAACAGCTTCAAGTATATTACGTAATGTCTTATTTTGGCTCATCAACGCATCACCACCTGTTATCAAGATGTCTCTCAACTGCGTGTCTTCCTCAAAATAATGCATCAACCTTCTCAGTTTCTTATCCCATGTTTCTTTGGGCTTCAAAGATTCGAAATCAAAATTCAGGCGTTCGCTTTGAAAGTCATACATACGCTGACAAGAAGCGCATAATCCACCACAAGCCCGTCCCATCGAATCCGGAATTAAAATGGCCACATCCGGATAACGACGATGAATATTATGTCCTTCCGGTAATAACCAACCAGCGGCATTCGGTTCTCCCCCAACAACTATATCCTCTTTTTCCCAAGCACGAATCTGACCATACGTCTCAACCAGATTGCGGGAATAGACGATATAGGTACGTATAGTGGAGTCATCAAACCCTTCATTCTCAATATTTAATAATGACAAATAATACGGAGTTACAAAAAACGGTATTCCTTTTTTACGTGCAGAAATCAATATAGACATTGTTTCAGCGGACAAAGATTCACCTAAAAACCAATTTAATTCCGTAGGGCTTTTTATCGCCATAGCCAAATGAAAACGTGCTTCATTCCACCATTTCAACACGATGGAATACTTCTCTTCATAACAAATCCCCTCCGGGAAAAGATATTTGGAGTGTGGGCTTGTTCTACGTTCTATTTTCTTTATAAGACAACAAATAATCCGATCTTTACTTTTTTCTCTTATTCCCATCACTTCTCCATCCAATCCGGTTTCCCATCGTCTCATCCATCGCTTTAATAATTTCTTATCCGGAACTATATAAAAAGGATTTTCCATTTGTGAGAACAAATGATAGAAATCAAGTAATATATCTGTAGTAATACTGTCTGATAAGTTACCTTTCAAGAAGTTCCATAAATGGGCAAATGAATTGATATCTAATTGCTTACCCATAGAAAGTTCATAAACAGATTTTCCTTCATAATCAAGCATAATTAAAATCTGCTCCGCCGCCGGATTATCTTTATTCTTTATATAGCTACGTAATTCCTCCGTAAATTGCGTTATATCAGTACATCCTGTAGCTAATGCTACCAACCAGGGAAAATTCCTATTATACACTTTTCTCAATTGAGATGTGGTATAATTCAATAAATTGCTCTCATTCATAAGCTCAATCTTGAATCTAAATTAATACTATGTCTATATCAAAAACTAACCAGAATAAGGAAAGTTTAAAAAGAATCTCTCACAAGAGATTTACAATAAAAGTCGTCTTACACGCGTGAATTTTAAAAATATGCTTGAGTAGCATATTTGCAAATATAAAAAATAAATCGCGAATAGACAATACTTTATAACTACTTATTAAAATTATTCATTGAAATATCAACCCTTTTATAATAAAATGCCATATATAATATTAAGTATTGTAACAACTATGAACAATCTATATAAAATAAAATTATATCAAGCTATACAAGGAGTTATTAACATCACTATCTTTGTGCTGTTTTTACTCTGAAATACTAATTATCACAATTTAAACGTATGATAATATGAAAAAGATTAAAACATTATCGATTATTTTAAGCGCAGCTATACTATTAGCCAGCTGCGGAATGACCAATACTGCCAAAGGCGGTATGATTGGTGGAGGAGGCGGTGCAGCAGTGGGAGCCGGCATCGGAGCACTTTTTGGAAAAGGTAAAGGGGCAGCGATAGGAGCAGCAATCGGCACAGCAATCGGTGCTACAACAGGAGTACTCATAGGTAAAAAGATGGATAAAGCTGCCGCACAGGCAAAAGCCATAGAAGGTGCTCAAGTGCAGGAGATTACCGATTCCAACGGCCTTCAAGCCGTAAAAGTAACTTTTGATTCGGGTATTCTGTTCGGATTTAACTCCAGTACATTGAGTACCAACGCAAAGAACTCATTATCCCGTTTTGCCAATATTCTAAAAGAAAACCCGACCATGGACATTGCTATATACGGATATACAGATAATGTCGGTACTTTTGAAGCCAATCAAACTGTTTCTACCAGACGTGCACAAGCCGTTGAAAACTATTTAAGAAGTATGGGAGTATCCGGCAGTCAATTCAAATATGTTGAAGGGAAAGGCTGGAGTGATCCTGTTGCAAGTAATGAAACCGAGGTTGGACGCGCGCAAAACAGACGGGTAGAAATATACATGTATGCCAGCGAACAAATGATCAAAGATGCCGAAGCTGAAGCCAATGGATAAAACAGAACTTCATTCAAATATTTAATTTAATAAATCGTTTTGCCAAGGAGTTAGCAATATCCTCCGTGATAAAACGATTTATAATTGTAAAAGCACATTCAAGATATATAGAACAATGTTCAAAAAGATTCTACGATTTATAAGAAACCTATTACTATTTTTTTTCCTTTCAACGATATTAGCAGTTATAGCCTATCGCTTTATTCCTGTCTATATCACTCCACTTATGGCAATTCGTTGCACCGAGCAGATTATACACGGAGAAAAACCTAGTCTAAAACACGCGTGGGTTCCTCTCAATGAGATATCAAAACAGTTACCAATGGCAGTCATCGCATCAGAAGATAACCGCTTTGCCACTCACAATGGATTTGATTTCGTTGAAATACAAAAAGCAGTAAAAGAAAACGAGAATCGAAAAAAGAAACGAGGGGCCAGTACAATCAGCCAGCAAACTGCCAAGAATGTTTTCCTATGGCCCAAATCATCATGGGTGCGAAAAGGATTTGAGGTTTACTTCACAGTATTAATCGAATTATGCTGGTCTAAAGAACGCATCATGGAAGTATACCTCAATTCCATTGAAATGGGAAAAGGTATTTATGGTGCACAAGCCGTTGCCAAATACCACTTCAATACAACAGCCCAAAAACTAACAGCAGGACAATGCGCTTTAATTGCCGCTTCGTTACCCAATCCGATCCGTTTCAATTCCGGTAAACCTACACCTTATTTACTAAAACGACAACAACAAATATTAAGACTGATGAAACTAATCGAACCATTCCCACCGATGGAACAAAAGCCGAAAAACAAATCAAAGAGACATCATTAAAACTCGTATTCCTGATACCTGCTTTTGTCTTCGTAGATATTCTTCCAAAGAAAGCGGATCTATCAGAACTTTCTTATACACAGATGAAGCATGTAATAAATGTATCTTACCCTTATAACGAACGGCAAATCCCAAATGAGAGACATCAAGTCCTTCAATCGCCGTTGTCAATGCAACGATACTTCCATCTGCTATCTTATCCAATATTTTCGAGAATTCCGATAATTCTTTTGGTATGGACACCACCGCCAAACGAGATAAACGCCGCTCCTGTTCCTTTATTTTCTGCAAATTTGCAGGATTATCTTTTAAACGTGGATAGTCAGAGCAATGTGAAGACATGTAATTTAGATTTGGAGTTTCTATACAAAGCTTTTCGCTCAACTCATCGGAAACATCCAAAATCAGCTCTTTATTCTGATTATCCTGGGCCCAATCCGTAAAATAATGGAGACGTGAACAATAGCCGTCTACTACTCCATCACGATACCTGATTTTACGTAATGCGGACACAAAACCATTAAAATCGGCATTCACTTCCTTACTTGCCAAAGTCAATGCCAAGACTGTTTCTACAAACGTTGTACAATCCAGTTCTCTCAAATTTATAGTTAACCGTTCCTCTTTCTCCTGCTCTAAAGTTCCCGCTTTATAAGGGACGTCTATAAAATGTTTTGCAAAAAAAAGGACACGACTTTCTGTAGGTTCCAAGTTCTTTCCTTTATCTAAAAGGCTGACAATCTCAAGACTATCTCTTTTCAGATAATTTATTTCATCAGCCCACGACAAAACAGGCAGACATAAACAAACCCATAAGAAGAATCTTCTCTGCATATACAATTCCTAATCCTTTTATCTGTAAATATACTATATTTATTGAATAAATTGAGGCTTTTCACATAATATACATAATCTTTTTGCCTACATTTGTGTTTTAATAAACAAAAAGCTTATGAGAACCTATATCACGATATTCTTATTATCTTTTACCCTTTTTATGGCAAAAGCCCAGCGTAATGAGATTCTGGTACCGGACGTAAAAACAATACAGGTCATTGCCAACGGAGACTGGATGGCCCCTCCCATTGTGAGTTTAAATCCGGAAGATTACCTCGAAATATCTTTTGATGAGCTAACCCATCAATATCACCGCTATATTTATAAAATAACACATTGCAATGCAGACTGGAGTCCCTCAGGTCTTTCGGAAATCGAATACCTGAACGGATTTAACAACAATACGATAGATGACTATAAGAATTCATTCAATACTACCATGCAATATACGCATTACAAGCTTTTTCTGCCCAATGACGACGTTCAGATTACAGCTTCAGGCAATTATATATTGACCGTTTATGACGACAATGAAAATGACAAGCCAATTCTTAACGCCTGTTTTTCTGTTATCGAAAAACAAGTAGGTGTCTCAGCAACAGTAAGCAGTAACACAGATATTGACACAAATGCATCGCATCAACAGGTAAGTTTCAACATAAACTATAGCGGATACAGTATCAGTAATCCTTTCAACGAATTAAAAGTACAAGTATTCCAAAATCAGCGATGGGACAATATGGTAACGAATATTACTCCGACCTACCAATCTCCCGGATTATTACAGTATGTCCACAACCAAAACCTTATATTTGATGCAGGCAATGAATACCGCCGTTTTGAAATAACAAACGTGCACTATGCCACACAAGGTGTAGACTATATTCGTTTCTTTGATCCTTACTACCATGCTGTTCTGTTTCCTGATGAAGCTAGAAGAAATTACAGTTTTGATGTAGATCAGAATGGAAGATTTTATATCCGTTATAACCTTGCCGAAGACAATGAAACCGAAGCTGATTACCTATTTGTGCATTTTACATTGGATTGGGAAGAACCTCTGACGGGAGGTAATTTCTATCTACAAGGAGAATTTACCAATGACAGATTTATTCCTTCCTACAAGCTGACTTACAATCCTGAAGCACATGCTTACGAAAGTGTACAATTGCTAAAACAGGGAGCATATAATTATATGTATTTATTTGTTCCGGACGGAAGCACAAAAGGCGAGACAGGACCGGCTGCAGGAAACTTTTATGAGACGGAAAACGAATATATGATATTAGTATATCATCGCCCCTTCGGTGGGAGATACGATAAGCTTGTAGGAATGCAAACGGTCAAATTTCAACAATAAATAATATAATAAAGGGAAGATTCCAATTACCAATGAAATCCTCCCCTTCTATATTTTAAGCAAATATTTCGCTCCGCTCAATATATGCAATCACATCGCCCTTATTAAGGATAGCGCCCTGTTTGGCACAAACTTCAACGATACGTCCGGTGAATCCTGTTATCACTTTCTCATATTCACCCCATGGAGTAGAAAGATAACAGAACACTTCGTCATGCTGGTATTTACGTCCGATGAACGGTTCTGTAGAAGGACCTTCAACTGCAACTTCCCAAAGTACCTGACCTTTGGAAGGAGCAACAATAGGATCGGCCTTAGCACGCTTAACTTTCTTTATTTCTTCTTCAGAGAATCCATTCTTCGCCATTGCCGCATCTTTGGCATGTTGCAAATCATCCTCAAAACGTTTTTTAGCTACACCAGATTTATAGTCGCGGTATTGACGGTCATGCATAGCCAATTCAAACAATTCTTCATTGTCCGGGCCATATTCCCAACCGTTTTCATCCATTTCCTTCTTGTAAGTATCAAGTTCATCCGGATAATTCAATTGCGGGTCTGTATCCGTAAATTCATATCCTTTAGATTTTGCCAGCTCTACAATCTCAGGAGCAAGTTCTCCCGGTAAACGTCCGCTCTTTCCCAAAATCATATCCCAAGTATGATTATCAATCATTGTCCAACGTTCTTCTCCTTTTATTAATTGCATCACATTCATCAACGATACATTCTTCACGTATTGGCTGAAAGGAGTAACTAATGGAGGATAACCCAACTTCGGCCATACATAGGCAACTTCATCAAACAACATCACCAATAAGTCATCAAGACTCATAGGCGGTTTGTTTTGACCTTTCAATATCAAATTTATACCGGAATGAACGCCTTTCAAGTCTGCCATCATCGACCCCATCATACCTCCCGGAAGTCCGCATCCAAGTAATAAGGAAGACATATGTTTATTAGTCGGGTCCATAAAGTAACCTAAGAAGTCATCTATAAATTCTTGAGTCAAGCTACGGGCTTTCATATATGCTTTCATATTAATCTCCGGCACTTGGAAACCTGCATCTTTCAACATCGCTTGAACGGAGATCACGTCCGGATGGACTTTTCCCCATGACATAGGCTCCATTGCCACATCTATAATATCCGCACCGTTCTCACAAACTTCAAGAATAGAAGCCATCGACAATCCGGGACCGGAGTGTCCGTGATACTGGATGATTACCTCCGGATGTTTCTCTTTGATAGACTTTGTTAGCCTACCCAACATTGCCGGACGACCGATTCCTGCCATATCCTTTAAGCAGATTTCCGGTGCTCCCGCCTCAATCAACTTATCGGCAACCGCTGAATAATATTCTACTGTGTGCACCGGTGAGAACGTAATACACAGAGTAGCCTGCGGAATCATTCCGGCTTCCAATGCATATTTTATGGAAGGTATGATGTTTCTTACTTCATTTAATCCACAAAATATACGTGTAATATCCACTCCCTGTGCTTTTTTAACCTTATACATAAGTTTACGCACATCTGCGGGAACAGGATACATACGAAGTGCATTCAAACCACGATCAAGCATATGCGTCTGTATCCCCGCTTCATTAAACGGTTTGGTAAAAGTACGCACGGCTTTATTGGGGTTTTCTCCATAAAGCAGATTCACTTGCTCAAATGCTCCACCGTTTGTTTCCACCCGGGCAAAACATCCCATTTCAATAATTACAGGTGCTATACGTGCCAATTGGTCAGCTCTAGGCTGGTACTTTCCTGAAGATTGCCACATGTCTCGGTAAACAAGACTGAATTTGATTTCCTTTTTCATAATCGTATAAAGGTCTAAAAGGTAACAAAGAACAAGGTTAAAAACATTCTTCTACAAATATAGCAAAACACAAACAACAATTCATCTAAAAATGCTATATTTTTCACCGTAATATTAATGTTTTATATCATATTGTCAAAAAAGAATCTTTTGCACTAGGATTTTTGATTAATATTTATAACTTTGTAACTTGAAGAAATATGGTTGGCATCTTCCCCTTATTACAATAAAAAAAGAGCAAATCGAAATCACTTCGACTTACTCCTTATCACAACAAAATACTACTATTATTATATGAAACTATTCTACAAAATCTCTTAGTTGTTCTTGTAAGCGTTGACGGGTAAAGAAGATACGACTTTTAACCGTACCCAAAGGTAAATTCAGCTTATCGGCAATCTCACGGTATTTAAATCCGGAAACATGCATGGCAAACGGGATTTTATATCCTTTTGGAAGTGCATTCATTATCCGGTGAATTTCTTTGATATCATACGCACCTTCCGTACTGTCAAAACCCGAGTCTTGCGGAAGGCTCAAATGATATAGATTATCTGTTTGGTCTACAAATGTCTGGTCGCGTACTACTTTTCTATAATTATTGATGAATATATTACGCATAATGGTATACATCCAACCTTTAAAGTTTGTGTCTGGTATATATTTGTCTTCATTATCCAACGCCTTCAATGAAGTTTCCTGTAACAGGTCATTTGCTTCTTCTCTGTCTGCTGTCAATTTATAGGCAAATCTCAGTAGCTCTTCTTGTATACTTAACAAGTCTTTTCTAAAACTAACACTTTTCATACCGTCCCTCCTTTTAATCAATAATATTTTTTAATTCTCTCGATGCAATGTTACGAATAGTTATACATTACGATAACCTTATTTTCGTCAATAAAAGGGGGGATAATTGACAATTCTCACTTTTTGAACATTTTTACACCCTAAAAAAACAGTTTTTAGGTGTAGAAACCACTAATGCAAGTCACACTAAAGTTATAGAAATGAACTTTATCTAAACTATTTTCACCACACAGATTCTATTTTTGACAAAATTATCGCCCAACTTTTGGGGTGCAGTTCAAAAAAGTAGTGCCTTCACTCTAGTTAAATAGTAATCAATGACATAAGAGTAAATAGTGATAAGGTGAAGGCAAGTATAAGTAAAAGTTAAAACAGCTGAATCAGCAAAATAAGCAAGCTAAAACGCCTAAGGGAGTGTTGGCCTACGCCCCCGTAGATGTAAGCTATCACTCCCTTGGGCGTTAGTCATCACCCCCTTGAGTGTTAAGCAACGCTCCCTTGTGCAATTTATAAAACATCAGGTCGTTTGTAGACAAAGATACGGTCCTTTGTTCATAAACTCCTATCGTTTGTAAACGATCGACCGTATGCTTACACTCTAAGTTATCATAAAAAAATATCGAAAATGCCATACCCGGCAACTATTAGAATATCACCGAATAGAATTTAAACATGAATAGTCAGAGTATTAATATTTTTTATTAATGGATAAAGCCCACTTTCCATATTATTATACTACTTTTGACTCATCTATTATTAACCAAAAACAAAATTAAGTTATGACAGTATGGATCGTTGTTGGCATAATTGCCCTTTTAGCTATCATTATAGTTTCTATGTACAATACCTTGGTTAAACTACGAAACAATCGTGAAAATGCTTTCGCCGATATTGATGTTCAACTAAAACAACGCCACGACCTTGTGCCACAGCTTGTTGAAACAGTAAAAGGTTATGCGGCTCATGAAAAAGAGACTTTAGACCGTGTGGTCAGCGCACGAAACGGAGCCATCAACGCCAAAAGCATTGATGATAAAATTGTTGCGGAAAATGCTCTCAGTTCTGCATTGGCAGGATTAAAAATCACCCTTGAAGCATATCCCGATTTAAAAGCCAATCAAAACTTCTTGCAGTTACAAGGAGAAATATCCGATATAGAAAATAAGTTGGCAGCCGTTCGCCGTTACTTTAACTCTGCTACCAGAGAACTCAATAACGCTGTACAGACTTTCCCGTCCAATCTTATCGCTGGAATGTTTGGTTTCCACAAAGAAATGATGTTCGACTTAGGTACGGAAAGAGCTAACCTTGAAGAAGCGCCCAAAATCAAGTTTTAACTGTGATCTATCGTAAAAAATGCAATATATAGGTATTCAAACCCAGAAAAGCAGGAACAATTTCCGTTCACTGCTTTTATTAATTTTATTTCCTTGCCTCGTGGTAGGCCTGACTTATTTATTCTGTTACCTGCTGCATTTATTGGCAGTTCAGGATGACGAAGTCACCACTTCCCAACTACTGACATATACTACGGCAATGTTCGTGCATATATTACCTTACGTTATCGGCGGAGTGCTTATTTGGTTCCTTATCGCCTATTTTGCCAATACCGGCATTATAAATTCGGCAACAGGAGCTAAACCTCTTGAACGTAAAAACAATCCCCGTGTGTATAATCTGGTTGAGAATCTTTGCATGAGTCAGGGGATGAAAATGCCTAAAATCAACATTATTTACGATGATTCATTAAACGCATATGCAAGCGGAATCAATGAAAGTACCTACACGGTAACTTTATCAAAAGGTATCATAGACAAACTGGAAGATGCGGAATTAGAGGCAGTTATCGCTCATGAACTTTCACATATCCGCAACCATGACGTACGTCTGCTCATCATTTCCATTGTTTTCGTCGGTATCTTCTCTATGATTGCACAAATAGCATTACGTTCCGCATATTACTCCTCTTTTACCAGAAGTAATAAAAATGACAAGAACGGAGGAGCCGTTGTTATCATTCTACTTGCTATGTTGGTTGCCGCTATCGGCTATTTCTTCGCTACCCTCATGCGTTTCGCTATTTCCAGAAAAAGAGAATATCTTGCCGATGCAGGATCTGCCGAGATGACAAAGAATCCTTTGGCATTGGCAAATGCACTCCGGAAAATATCTGCCGATCCGGATATCGAAGCTGTGAAGCGGGAAGATGTGGCACAACTGTTCATTCAGCATCCCGGCAAGCAAGCTAGTAGTGCGCTTAGCGGACTTAGCGGTTTATTTGCCACCCACCCCCCTATTGAGAAAAGGATTCAGGTATTGGAACAATTTTAAAATACTCGCGTCTCAAATATTATCGGGATGCAAGTATTCTTTGTCTATTTTTCAGGGGTTTGCTCCTCCGCACTCTCACCTTTCAGGATGGGCAGGCAAATCTTATATTTCACCGCCAAAGTACGTGCCATAAACACACCGGCTCCACTGATAATCTGTGTCAATATAGTATCCATACCTACCCAATGGCAAAGACCGTAAACCATACCGCCTACAACACAGGCAATGGCATAAATCTCTTTTCTGAAGATCAACGGTATCTCATTGATAAAGATATCACGTATCACTCCTCCTGCCGCACCGGTTATAGTACCCATGATGACAGCTACCCAAACCGGATAGTCCAAAGCAAGTGTCTTTTCAACGCCGACGACTGTAAACAATGCCAGACCGATAGAGTCGAATATGAAAAAGGTGTTATGAAGATGAATCAGATTCTTCCCGAACAAAATAACCCAAAACAAGGCTAAAGCCGAGCAAATCAGGTAAATGGGATTTGTCATCCAGAAGGGAGTTACATCCAGAAGAAGATCACGGATTGTACCGCCACCGATAGCCGTAGCCACTCCTACGACGTATGCTCCAAACCAATCAAACCTTTTTGCCGATGCCAATCGGATACCACTGATAGCAAAAGCAAAAGTTCCTATAAACTCTAATATCTGTACGAATGCAGGCATAGTTCTTATTATTTTCTGCTACAAAGATAAGGCATAATTCCGAAAGATAATGTACTTTTGTGCAACACTAAATCAGAGAAGATATGAAAATATGCATAGTAGCCGGCGCACGTCCCAACTTTATTAAGATTGCCCCCCTTGCAAGAGCCATTAACCATGCCCGCGAAGAAGGCAAAGATATTTCATGCAGAATCGTCTATACAGGTCCCAGTGACGATACAAGTCTGGATGCTTCATTATTTGCAGATCTGGATATGCATGAACCGGATGTCTATCTTGGTGTAGGCTATGAAAACTTGTCAGAGCGCGCCGGAGGTATTATGTTTTCTTTTACTAAAGAGCTGGAAGAGCATCCCGCCAATGTGGTCATGGTGGTAGATGATCTTACCTCTACCATGGCATGTGCCATTGTTGCCAAGAAACGCGGTATAAAGGTAGCTCACCTTGTTGCCGGAACACGTTCATTCGATATGAATATGCCTAAAGAAGTGAACCGGATGATTACAGACGGCCTGTCTGATTATCTTTTTACCGCAGGGATGGTTGCCAACCGTAATCTGAACCAAACAGGAACAGGTAGCGAGAATGTATATTTAGTAGGCAATATCCTGATAGACAGTCTGCGGTACAACCGTAACCGTCTTCTTCGTCCGGCGTGTTTCAATATCCTGAACCTGAAAGAACAAGGATATATTTTATTGACCGTTAATCGTCATGCGCTGATTGACAATACAGAGAACTTCGCCAATTTGCTGCGCACCCTGATAGCCGAAGCCAACGGCACTCCTATCATTGCCCCACTGCATACATACGTGCGCAACCGTATTGCAGAACTTGACATCACAGCCCCCAACCTGCATATCCTACAACCGCAAAGCTATCTTGCATTCGGTTATCTGGAGGCAAATGCAAAGGCAATCGTTACAGATTCCGGCAATGTGGCGGAAGAAGCTACTTTCTTAGGCATTCCCTGCATCACGCTGAACAATTACGCAGAACATCCGGAAACCGTCAGCATAGGAACTAATGAACTGATCGGAGAAGACCCGGAACAGTTGGAAAAAGCAATGAAACGTCTTCAAAACGGAGAATGGAAAAGCGGTTCATTACCCGAAAGATGGGATGGGCGTACAGCAGAGAGAATCGTCCACCTGTTGCTTGAGAATCCGGTTTCTTAAAATAAGCATGGATAAGCCGGTATTGGATACTGAAGAAATAATAGGTACTGAAAGGTATAGAACAAATAATCGGCTGCCCCGCCTAAGCGAGACAGCCGATTTAGTTTGACAAGCACAAGGCTATCCCATTTTCCCGGTCCTTAACTCATGTTTTAAAAAGTCATATATGTATGCAGAACTTTGCGTGTATAGCCCGCTACGTTCATCCAACAATTTAGCATAGGTATCCGAATTATAAAAACGGCGCAAAGCAGTCTGCAAGTCCATACCATAATCCTCTATCAGATATGACACGATATCTTTCGTTATACTCTCTATCAAAAATTGTTTGTCACTCATAACTTCTTTAATGTCTGTATAGCACGTTCCGTCCCGAAATAATACTGTACGGTCATGCCTTTTATAAACTTCAACCGATTCAGTAACGTAGTAATATCAATATATTCCTCCATAAACAAACGTATCTGTACCCCAACTTTATCATCGGCAATCGGACCTACCACAATGTCATAATCATGCATCTTTCCGGTATTCTTCTTATTCCTGTTCTTCAGGATGAACTCAGCCCATTCCTCATCGTAAGTTTCAAAGATCTTCACATTTAAACTACCATCCGTTAAATGGCGTTCTTCAAACTCATATACATTTATGGTTTCACTACCGCTCTCCATCTGAATCACCTTTTGACTTGCCATTGCAAATGCTTGTTCTTCATTACCCGATAAATAGAAACCCTTACCAAAATCTTTATTAGGCTTTGATTTCGATAAATCTATACTTTCGATATTCACATTCGAGCCATGATATAGTTTCATACCAATGCCCCTCCATGACGACGACAATAGTCAGTTAGATCATCAATAGCGTCATCTATCGAAAATTGATGTTCAGCCTCATAACATTTATCAAGAAAATCAATGCCTTTGTAGAAATCCAGATAGTTGAATGCCTGACGGAAAGATAATGTATGCCGATTGGCAAACTCCGAAATACAAACTACAATATATTCTATTTTATTCTTCAATTCAGCGTTCATACACAACTCTATTTTAGCATGTTTGAATACAAAGTTAGAAAAATGCTTTAATCTATCACCATTATTATTCCTAAAAAGCCATCTTATCCAACATCCCGTATAGACAGTTCCGTCATTTAGCTACATTATTAATCACATTGCCGGAAATATATCCACGAAGGTTATCAACGGCTATTTTCATTAATCGTGTGCGTGCCGCATGAGTAGCCCAGGCAATATGGGGAGTAATGAAGCAGTTTTTCGCTGTGAGCAACGGATTGTCGGCTTTGGGTGGTTCCGAAGAAAGAACATCGACTCCGGCTGCCGATATCACTCCATTATTCAAAGCATCGGCAAGATCTTTCTCGTTCATCAACGGTCCACGTCCGGTATTAATTAGAATAGCTGTAGGCTTCATCATGGCAAGGCGTTCCGCATTAACCAAGTTTCTTGTTGTTTCCGTCAACGGGCAGTGTAAGCTGACAATATCACACTCCGAGAATATCTCATCCAATGTTTTCGATTTAATCTCGGGTGGTAATTGAAGTGATGATTTAGAGGTAAACGCATATATCTCCATTCCGAATCCCAATGCAATACGGGCAGTTGCCTGTCCTGTATTTCCAAGCCCGACAATACCGATTTTGAGTCCGCTCAATTCCACTAAAGGAGTATTCCAATAACTGAAATCCCTACTTCTTGTCCATTCCCCTTTTCGCACTTCTTCCGAATAATGCTCTACCCGGTTAGTAATATTAAGAATATGGGCAAAGACCATCTGTGCCACAGACTGTGTACTGTATGCCGGAATATTGGTTACGATAATCCCTCTTTTCTTGGCAGCCTCAATATCCACGACATTATATCCTGTGGCAAGAACACCGATATATTTCAGATCAGGCAATGCTTCAATCTGTGCAGCCCTCAATGCTGTCTTATTCGTCAATAACACTTCCGCACCTTTAGCACGTTCAAGAACTTCCTCCGGAGACGTACGTTCGTAAATCGTACAGTCGTCACCCAGCATCTTCAATTCTTCCCACGACAAATCACCCGGATTCATCGCATAGCCATCTAGCACAACTATCTTCATATTTATTTCATTTAATCGTTAAACTTATCTTTCCACAATGTTTTCATGTGTTCTTTTAAACGTACTTCGGCTGCATTTTGTTGCGGATGCCAAATACGTTTGTCTTTCAACCCGTCGGGCAAGAATTGTTGCTCTACAAAATTCCCGGCATACGCATGTGCATACTTGTATTCTTTACCATAGCCCAACTGCTTCATCAGCTTTGTCGGTGCATTCCGCAAATGCAAAGGCACAGGCAGGTTGCCCGTCTCCCGCACAATGCCCAACGCTTCATTAATAGCCTCATAAGCAGAGTTACTTTTCGGACTTGTAGCCAGATAGATAGTTGTTTCCGCCAAAGGGATACGCCCTTCCGGCCAACCGATTTTCATGATTGTATCAAAACAAGCATTCGCCAGTAATAACGCATTCGGATTAGCCAGCCCCACGTCTTCCGCCGCCGATATAACCAAACGACGAGCGATGAAAGCCGGGTCTTCACCTCCTTCCACCATACGCGCCAACCAATAAATAGCGCCATCGGGATCACTGCCCCGGATAGACTTAATAAATGCGGAAATAATATCATAATGCAATTCGCCGTCTTTATCATAGGTTAAAGGATTTTGCTGTAAACGGTCTACCACCTTTTCATCGGTTATCACTACGGGGACTTCTGTCTCTGCCTCTACCACCAGTTCCAGGATGTTAAGCAACTTGCGGGCATCTCCTCCCGAATAACGTAAGATCGCATCCGTCTCTTTCAGTTCTATCTGCTTCTCTTTCAGAACAGCATCTTTTGTTATCGCATTCCGGAGCAGCTCCAAAAGGTCGTCCTTTTCCAGAGATTTCAAGACATAAAGCTGACATCGGGACAACAACGGACGTATGACCTCAAAGGAAGGATTCTCCGTTGTAGCACCGATCAACGTCACCGTACCTGTCTCCACCGCGCCAAGCAATGAATCCTGCTGCGATTTGCTGAAACGATGTATTTCATCAATGAAAAGAATCGGGCTAGCCTGAGAGAAGAAACGGTTATTCTTTGCCTTATCGATAACGTCTCTCACATCTTTTACTCCGGACGTTACGGCACTCAGTGTATAAAAAGGCGTTTCCAACTTATTGGCTATAATCTGCGCCAATGTAGTCTTTCCTACTCCGGGAGGTCCCCACAGTATAAAAGAAGCAATTCTTCCGGCATCGATCATCTTCCGGAGGATCGCCCCCTGTCCTACCAAATGTTTTTGTCCGATATAATCATCCAACGACTTCGGACGAAGTCTTTCTGCTAACGGTTGTGCCATATTAAATATTTAACAGGAACAAATTTACAACTTATTGTTGAGTTTATCTTCGTATAATATCTTAAAATTCTATAGAGAAACCATCTCCCAAATTAATGGGCATAACAATTGAAAAGCCAACCGAACGATAACGCTTATCACGGAAACCGACAAAGATACCGGCACGGGAAAGCTGTCCAATCCCGATAGAATAGCCCACCTCCGTATGTATCGGCAGATAACGAACGGCAAGTGCACGTATATGCAGACCTTCGTCCATGATACTATTCTTTAAAAACGGCAGCCATTTCAAGAACAAGTGAGAAGTATAATAGCTTAAATGTGCTTGTCCCCATCTTTCCGGCGTAGAATATTCATAGTTATTCAACAGCGCAAAGCTCTTATCAAAAGAAGAAGCCGTGAGTTGAAAACGGGAAGCGTCAAAATGACGATAATCAGGGAAATACAGGTTATCGGTATGAAGAAAAGTACCGGCATTAAGCCTATACGCCAACTTACTAAAGAATCCCGTTTTAACAGTATGGTCTACCGTCACATCTATCCGGTTATAATCCGGAGCAGGTAGTGAACCACCTACCGAGAAACCTTTCTCATAACGCACCGTAAAGGTAGGATATTTAGACTGCTCATACTTTTTGCGCCCTTTATACATATAATAATAGTGTGCAGGCGTATACTCCAAAGCAGCCGAGAAGCGCATCAACTCATTCTCCGGCATCTGTGAATAATAGATATTATCCGGTATATTAGGTTTGGCTTTCTTACCGAACGTGCTTTTGTGATAATGATTCACCAATACATTACGACGCTCGTAACTCAAACCGAGAGAAAGCTGTAAACCATTTGCCAATTCCAGGCAGTTGCTGATACCGATGAACTTCTTTTCATACAGCTTCATTTCGTTACGGGCAAAAAGAATAGAAGCCACAGAATTCATCATCCGGTCCATACCGCATTCATTATTATAATCGGCAGACACCCGTCCACCTTCCAAAGTCAGCTTTCCATTTCTTCTCGGCAAATATTGTAAGGTCAAATCTCCGGAATAGAGACAAGTCTTACTTGCAGTAGTATAATACGCCGAAGGAGTAAACAACAACGTGTTCTTACCACCCAGCTTCTTTCCGAAAGTAACTTTTGCACCGATTGGAAAGCCATCTACAAAACTGAAACCCGGAAGATACCCTTGTATACCGGGAAGTTCTATCCATGCCGTTTTCGACTTATTATAAAAGGTATGTCCCAAAAGTACAACACTCATTGTCTCTATCTTCTCCATCACGGTTGAATCCGGCTTCAAAAGACTTCTCTTTCCTATCATACTATCTTTACGGGCATAACTCAGTTGTTCTTCCCGCAACAACGGAGCACTGCGAATGCCCGCCCAATAAATAGAATCTCGTTTCGTTGCCAAAGAATCACGCTTGCTTGCACCACCAAACGAATAATCCCGCTCATAGCGATGCTCCTTATGGGTTGTGTCTGTCTGTGCCACCTGCTTCTCCATCAGTTTGGCCATTTTATAGGCTTCACCCGTAGTCAGTTCCTCTTTTGCAGCAAGTTCATCAATACGCTTTTGTAACTTCTGCTGTTTAGCCGAAAGTGTCTTTTTTGCTTGCTCTGCCCGCTGTTTTTCCGCTAATAACCGCTCACTAACAGGCGTTTCATTAAGTACCACATCTTTATAATTGACCGCAGTAAAGAAATTGCCGTACCCTTTCACTCCCATCAGGCCGAAATCTATTCTCATGCTTGAAGATGCCGGAAGATATACATCCGGTTTTATCTCTTTGCAAGTAGTACGCAAATTCATCTTCACGCCCATTGAAGAAGATTGTATTTCCACATTGGAGATACACCATAAATCTTCTATTATATAAAGGTATCCTGTTAAAGTCTGGTTATTGTTACGTTTGGGCAACAGCTTGATTTTATTCACCATACGGTCGCCTTCCATGTAGCAAGCCTCCAACTTAAAACGATAGAACGAAAAAGCGCGGGAGCTTAGCGGGGAAACTTTGCCGAACTGTTCGTCCGAATAAAGATTAAATGCAGCAACGTTGAGTCCGTTACCTAAATCCAATTCTTCCGGGAACGATGACTTAAAGGCTTTTACTTCCGTTTTATACTGATTGGGAGCAGTAAACACAGTCTCATGTTGGGCTTCCATCACAAAAAGACGGTTCATAAAGCCATCTGATTCTTTCTGAAAGTCTTTCGCCATCTTCATAAAAGCCGGGACATCCGTCATCTTGCCGGAACCTTTTAAATAAGAATTTGCCGTATAGCTCTTCACCAATGTACGATAAAACGGGGCACGGGCTATCGCCTGACGCATCACGGCATACGCCGGGTCTTCATTATTCTTTGAGACCCTTACTTCTTGTAACTGATAAATCCTTTCATCGAGCTGAATGTTCATTTCCGTGCCCTTGCCCGTCTGGACAACAGGAACTATTTTCTGCTCATAACCAAGTGAAGACACTTCACAATTATACTCTCCGGCATTGAGGCATGTTTGGAAACGCCCTTCACCGTCCGCCGTAAAACCAAGTCCCAAATCACGGAAAAACAATGTCGCATAAGGAATCGGAGTTCCTTCTTTTCCCGTTACTTTCCCCTTAAAGGTCTGGGCAAACAAACCTAACGGGCATAGTAAAAGAAAAAATAGTGTGTGTGTCTTCATCATAATCCATCAGGTTTCGTCCTATAAATTATTTTGCTTCTTCCATAATCGTCTTCATCCCCTTTATCTTCTCACCACGAATTAAATTCAGTGTTTGTTTCAGCTTCTTCCGCCGGATAGCGACGAAAGCATAATGGTCTTTCACGTCTATCCTTCCTACATCATCTTTACCAAGATTGCCTTTCTTGAAGAGAAAACCTACAATATCTCCTTTACTCAGTTTATCTTTCTTTCCTTTACCTATATATAAGGTAACCCAAACGGATTGAGACGGCTTGGGCGTATGCTCCGGGAGAGGAAACGTTTCCGGCTCCTCTTTTATATATTCAGGTAATTTCTCTTCCGCATGCAGGATTAGATAAGCACTTCCCTCCGCATCCCAACGTGCCGTACGCCCGTTTCGATGGGTAAACGCTTCCTCATTAACCGGCAGATGATAATGAACGATGTGTTCAATCTCGGGAATATCCAATCCACGTGCAGCCAAGTCCGTTGAAATAAAAACATGGCAACTGCCGTTACGGAACTTGTATAAAGCACGTTCACGGTCTTCCTGCTCCATGCCGCCGTGAAACATCCCGTTGTCCAGACCTTTGGTACGGAGAAAATCCCCCACCCGTTGCACAGCCTCACGGTAATTCACGAACACAATCGTGGAATGCTCTCCAAGTGTGCAAAGCAGACGATAAAGCGTTTCCAACTTATCTTTGTCCTGTGAAACGACTTTCATCAACTTCAACCGTTCCGACTTCGCTTCTCCATCCAAAAAGTTCAGTTTAACAGTCCTTCCCAATCCCGTAAACTCCGGAATTTCTCCGGAGTCCGTAGCAGAAAGCAAAACTCTTTTCTCCAGATTGGGCAACTGGCTGATAATCTCCGCCATCTCATCATGGAAACCAAATTCGAGCGACTTGTCAAACTCGTCTATTATCAGGATACGTATTGTTTCCGGATCAATCACACCTTTGGATAAATGATCCGTTATACGCCCCGGAGTACCAATAATTATAGCGGAATGAGTGTTCAGTATCGTTTTCTTTTCCTCGGCAGACGAATGACCGCCATAGCAGCAACATGTACGGAATCCCGTATTCATGGCATTGAACACACTGTCTATCTGCAACGCCAATTCGCGGGAAGGAACCAGTATCATACACTGAACCGTATTGTTATCCGGTTTCAACTCTTGCAACAATGGCAACAGGAACGCTAATGTTTTCCCTGTACCCGTAGGAGAAAGCAGAATCATATCTTTCTTCTCTTTACTTGCAGCAATCGCGGCTTTTTGCATCGGATTGAGAACCTCTATCCCAAGATTCTTCAAAGCATCTTCTATTAATTTATCCATGATTTCCATTTTACAAATGTACAATAATTGGTCGATAAATGTTTAGATAAATCACACATTTCTAACCAAAGGAAAGATATATTGAGTAACGTTATACTTTTATTATTTATAACTATCGGAGAAAAGTAACAGGAGTACACCTACGCTGTATGATACGCATCAGTACAAACTCTTGTTCCGATAAAGGATAAGTAATCTTTTCACAGTTGTGGAACGATCGTTCCACAACTGTGGCTCATTCTCCCCACAGATGTGAGGCGATTGTTTCATTAATGTGAAAAGATTACTTTTCCTATAGAAAGATACTACATCTTAATGGCAGAACAGATAAATAGTCCAAAAGAAAAATATAAAACTCCGGTCTCCCTGTCGTCCTTTACCGATATATACGGTAGAACAACAGGGGAAACCGGAGTTTCAATAACTTTCCGATATGGATTTTATCTCAATCTATCGGCAGCTTTAACCAATACTTCATCTTTACCGATGGCACGAATTGCCAGATAATTAAGAATGATGGAAATCAACGGTAGGCAAAGTCCCCATGATAAATGGAACCCGGCATCCAGTCTGCCTTTCAAGATAAACATAAAAACAATAAAAGTCAGATAATAACCGATAAGCAAAACACTGCTGAACACTGTCATTCTTATTTGCAACATACGGTTCTTGAAAAGAAAGATGGTAGCAAAAGATATAATGGCAGATAAAAGCAGAATGGCAAACATTCCCCAGGGAGATGAATCACAACCGCTTTGCAGATAAACACCTAAGTTCGTAAATTCGGAAGCAGTACCGTCAGCATAAGTAAATGAACCAACAGGAATGCACATGGCAACAATCAATAAAACGGTTACTATCAGTAAATAAAGAGTTTGAATACGTTGTATCATGATTTCTAAATATGATTTTAAGTTATACAAAAAGAAAAGGGCTGTACCAAATCAGAAGGATGCCAATCAGTGATGACAGTCATTTCTTAATTTGAAACAGTCCTTTCTGCTATATCAAAGTTTTTACTGCAATTTTTCCTTTTCTTTTGCAGGATTGCGGTAGTACACCTTTCCTTCTTCATATTCCTGTGCTGCAATCAGCGTCGGTTTCGGAAGCTTCTCATAATAGCGTGAAATTTCGATCTGCTCTCTGTTTTCAAACACTTCTTCCAAATTATCGTTATAAGAAGCAAATTCCTGTAGTTTCTTAGACAAGTCGTTCTTAATCTCTACGCTAATCTGGTTAGCACGTTTACCGATAATAGCAACAGTTTCGTACACATTACCCGTATCTGCACACAATTCCATCATATCACGTGTAACGGTGTTTGCAGGAGCATTTGTCTTTTTGTAGTCCATAATTTCTATTGTAATTAGTCTTTAATATTTTTACTTGAGTCTTTAAATATCTTCTCGGCTTCCTTCTTATATTTTGATTCGGGAAACTCATTCATAAAAGCATAATATTCATCAATCGTGTCACGGAAACGTTCATCTTGTTTTTCCATCACACTCTGTAAAGCCATCTGGTACTTGGCACGAAGCACTAAGATAGACAAGTCCTCACGCAAACCTGTATAAGGATAATCTTTCAGTGCATTTTGCGCTGTAATCACACAGGAAAGATAATTGTTTCCCATATAATTGCCTAAGTTATAATATAGTTTGGCTGCATAATAATCTTTCCATACCAGTTTATCCTGCAACTTAAATATCATATCCTGCGCCTGCTCTTTCTTGCTGCTCATCGGGTAATACTCCATGAACAACTGTAACTCTTGAATAGCGCTATATGTACCGGACTGATCCAAACGAGGTTCTGGTGAATCCTTATACAATGCTTCTCCTGCATAGAAACGGGCTAATTCGGCATAAGTTCCTCTCGGATAAGTATTATAATAAGTCGTGAAGTAATGTGACGAAGTAGTATAATCTTCCTGATTATAATAAGTCATAGCCAACATAAACAATGATTCTTCCGCCTTGTCCGTACCTTTCATAATGGTAATCAGCTCTTCCAATAAGGCTGCCGCTCTTGAATACTTTCCTTTGGCGAAATAGGTCTTCGCAACTTCGTACTTGTAGTCATAGTCCGTACTTTTCAGAATCTTATTATATTCTCCACAAGAGGATAAGATAGCCGCCGCAAATAAAGCTATGATGATATTTTTCTTCATTCTTACTCAAATAATGCGCAAATTTACGGATATGAATTGAATCATGCAATTAATCGCTGTTTTTTAATACAAATTATAGATAAACGCGACAGTTTCAAGGATGAATGCTTGCACTAGTCACTCTGACCTTCCACCCACAAGCGTATATTGACCTTCCACGTATGCTTAAAGCATATATCGATATGTATTTTGTTTTAAAAGATGATAAACAGTTACAAAGTAAAGAAATTATTTAAATAAATGAGTAATTTTACGCCTCAATTATAGACGATAACAATATGAACTTTGAACTAACATCCGACTACCAACCGACAGGAGATCAGCCGGAAGCAATCGCCCAACTGACAGAAGGAATCCTTCAGGGAGACCCTGCACAAACCTTATTGGGAGTTACCGGTTCGGGAAAGACTTTCACCATAGCAAACGTCATTAAAAACATTAATAAGCCGACTCTTATCCTCAGTCACAATAAGACTTTGGCGGCACAGTTATATGGAGAGTTCAAAAGTTTCTTCCCGAACAACGCCGTGGAATATTATGTATCCTACTATGATTATTACCAACCGGAAGCATATCTGCCTTCTACCGACACCTATATAGAAAAGGATTTAGCTATCAATGACGAGATCGACAAGTTACGTCTTGCAGCAACTTCCGCTCTACTTTCCGGACGAAAAGATGTAGTAGTCGTATCCTCCGTCTCCTGTATCTATGGTATGGGCAACCCCTCCGACTTCTACGAAAATGTTATAGATATTAAACAAGGAAGAGCCATCAACAGAAACGTATTCTTACGCAGACTGGTAGACAGTTTGTATACCCGTAACGATATCGAGCTCAATCGCGGAAATTTCCGTGTCAAAGGAGATACGGTTGATATATACCTTGCTTATTCAGACCATATCCTCCGTGTCGTATTCTGGGGAGACGAGATAGACAGTATTGAAGAAGTAGATCCGATGACAGGAGTACGGATAACTTCATTTGACGAATATAAAATATATCCGGCAAACTTGTTCATGACTACTAAAGAAGCAACCATACGAGCCATCCATGAAATTGAAGATGACTTAACCAAACAAGTGGAGTATTTCCAATCTATCGGTAAGAACTATGAGGCAAAACGTCTCTATGAACGTGTGACCTATGATATGGAAATGATTCGCGAGTTAGGGCATTGCTCCGGTATTGAGAACTACTCCCGCTACTTTGACGGACGGGCAGCCAATACACGCCCCTACTGTTTACTGGATTTCTTTCCGAAAGATTTCCTAATCGTTATTGACGAAAGCCATGTCAGTGTACCGCAAATTCGTGCGATGTACGGAGGCGACCGTGCCCGTAAGACAAACCTTGTTGAATATGGTTTCCGCCTTCCCGCCGCTATGGACAACCGTCCATTGAAATTCGAGGAGTTCGAAGAAATGGCTAAGCAAGTTATTTATGTAAGCGCTACCCCTGCCGACTACGAATTAATCAGGAGTGAAGGTGTGGTAGTGGAGCAAGTTATCCGACCTACCGGCTTGCTTGACCCTATTATAGAAGTACGGCCAAGCCTGAATCAAATAGATGATTTGATGGAAGAAATTCAACAACGTATCGAAAAGAATGAGCGCGTACTCATCACTACATTAACCAAACGCATGGCGGAAGAATTAACGGATTATCTTTTGAAAAATGATGTCCGTTGCAATTACATCCATAGCGATGTGGACACATTGGAACGCGTAAAAATCATGGACGACCTGAGACAGGGATTATATGATGTACTTATTGGTGTAAACCTTTTACGTGAAGGTTTGGATTTACCGGAAGTATCGCTTGTAGCTATTCTTGATGCTGATAAAGAAGGCTTTCTCCGTTCGCACCGTTCATTAACACAGACAGCTGGACGTGCTGCCCGAAACATCAATGGAAAGGTTATCATGTATGCTGATAAAATCACAGACAGCATGAAACAAACAATTGATGAAACCAATCGTCGCCGGGAAAAACAATTAGCTTACAACGAGGCTCATGGTATCACTCCTAAACAAATTCAAAAAGCCCGAAAAATGGCTCTTATCAGTAATACCGATGAAGCAAAGAACAATTCTCCCAAAGCATACATCGAACCGGAGACAAGTAGCATAGCGGCTGATCCGATTGTACAATATATGACTAAAGCTCAACTGGAAAAGAGTATCGAAAAGACAAGAAAACAAATGTATGAAGCTGCCAAGAAACTTGAATTTATCGAAGCTGCTCAGTACAGAGATGAATTAATTAAGCTGGAAGATTTGATGAAAGAAAAGTATCCTGTTTGATAGTAAAAGCAATACTTGGAAAAGACTTACAAAGATATAACTTAGCAAAAAAAGAGGCGATCTCTCGTAATGAGAAACCGCCTCTTTTATATTATAGCAATCGTTATATTAACGAATCACACACTTATGAGCAGCAATACGTTTTCCGTTTTCTTTTACTTCATAAATGTAAACGCCTTTATTCAAACTATTTATAGCAACTGTTCCTTCTGTTTCCAAAGATACACTCTTCACTAAAGAACCGGTTACATTGTAAATATTCAATTGACGATTAGCTACATCATTAAAATGATAAGAGAATTCGTTTCCTGAAAAATAAACGTTTGTATTTGCATCAAGGGAGTTGATGGAATTATAGCTTCCACGAAGAAAGTTAACCGTAATTGTATTAATTACATTATCTCCAACTATAAGTTCAAGCATAACTTCCCCATCCACATCATCTTTAGGCGTTTGTAATTCCACATCCGGATTTTTCGAAGCACCCGCTGCAAGTGTCATAGTTTTGGAAACCGGAGTTCCAACATTCACTGGTATACAATTTCCAAATTCACCTTCTTCAAAACCACAAAATCCAATAAAGCCTCCTGTTACTCTCATTGTAGTAACTTTTAAAGTCACAGCCAAAGCTTCTTGTCCATTATTTACCACTAAAAGTTCCGGATCCATTGCTCTTTTATCGGGATTTATCTCTGTCACTGTTACAGCAGATCCACTAGCAACTACACTTCCTTCTCTCGTAAATTCAATAGATTGTGCAAAAGTAAAAGCACATGAAAGCAACAAGGCTACTAATAAAGTAAATTTTCTCATAGTTATTCTCTCCTTTTTAATTATTTATTATCTATAACAGGTATTTCTTCAACTTGTAAGACTTCATAAGTATCAGCATCATATATAACACCAACCACATTCATATTTTCAGGTTTCCAGGTTTCATCTAGCTTATACAATTTGGAAACAACTTCTGTATCTTCTATAGAGCTAATTTCAACTGTTTCCCCCCAATAATTAGGTTCATCATCTTTATCCCCAATGACACCTCGCAGCACATGATTATGTTCATAATTTGCTCCACCCATGGATTGAAAATCATAAATTTTACTTTCGGTAAGCATCAACAACAGTTTTGTTTTATTCTGCATTTGGGATGTTGATTTCTTCAATATGGACGTAATCGACACTTCGCGGTCTGTTTCATCATAATTTGATTTCATTAATAAAGAAACATAGGATGGAATTTGGAATGCACTTGCAACCATCGAACTCCACTCTTGTTGAAATCCAGTTGAAACTTTACCACTACGATTAATCATAGCTGCCGGATATCCTCTTCCATCACCATCCGAATAAAATTTCTTCCAATATGCCTCTCCCGCTTTTGTAACATATATAGTGCCATCAGCAAAAGCACCAGCATGTATACCTACAACTATAACCTTATGATCATAACTTTCTTGAAGTCGTTTAGCTTCAGCAGAACCTTGTGGACAATTCATACAATATTGCCCTGTAAATTCCTCCAATAAAACATTACGGTCACTCTTTGGAGGTTCATAATCCAATAAGCGTTCACTTTCATCAACTGAATTACAAGCACATAGTGCAAATATAATGAAGCTATATATATATAATTTACTTTTTAACATGACTTAAAAATTATAAGTATAAGAAACTGTTGCCCCCTTACTTGCGGGTACCTCACGACATACACCTCCTGTACAAGTGTATCCTTTGCGAGTTTTCCCATAGCCTACTTGCAAACGATGTGACTTATGAGTAAAAACTCCAGACACATTATAATAATGATTATTCGTTGCCCCTACATTATACATATCGGATACGGAAAACATAAAAGAGGGTGCAATGGCTAATTCTATTAAACCAAACATCCAATCTCCTTGATTAGAACGTTCTAATGGTGCAGTTTCAGGTGCTCCATTTAATGTTCTATAATCACTAGCTAATAAATATTGGAGTTCTGCTCTTAATGATATTTTTTTATTAATCTGATATTTTCCTTCCGCTACAAAAATATTGGATTGAACTAAGTCTTCATCTATATGTCCATTAGCTTTCGGATTATATAACTGATTTATGTACATTACATTCAACTTAAACACTTTAGATAATTTCTTTTCAATTGCAATATGAGCATCTTGATAATAAACTCCACCACTCATATCAAAGAAATTTGCTTCTTTCCCATTTGTTCCTTTTAGTTGAGCTACATTATCAAACTGCCCATATATTGAACGTATATGGGAGAAATTAAGTTTTATGTTAGTTCCATATTTTCCACCTAATGCTGTTTTTCTTTTGAAATTATAACTAAATTCACCTTGAAAAGCCCATTCTCCTGCAGTTTGAGTAGAATACGGATAAATCGTCGCCAAATTATAAGTATGTTGATAAGAAAAGACCGGCATATTATTTATAAAAGAAGCAGTACTTACGCCATTAATAGTTCTATTACTGCGATAAGACATATTATCGCTGCGTTTAGCCTGAATTAATGCACTCATTCCTCTTTTAGAATAAGATCCGGAAACCATTACTGCACTACCATTCTTGTAAATATAATAATTATCACTAGAAGGATCACAACCTTTTATAGCGTAATCTACCATAAAATTATAATTCCCTTTTTGCAGTTGAGCACGAAAATCATAAGCATTTACAACATCAGGTAAATTCAATCTTTTATTCGGTACCGGAGCTTCTACTATTTCATCATCCTCCTGTCTTCCTACATAAGATACCCCAAGAGTCAAATACGTATTGCTCTCCTGCATCCGTTTAAACCACTGCTCAACGTTCAATTCGGCATCAGCCCCGAAGACATAGCTATCTCTTCTGGGATTATTCCAATAACGTCCCTGCCAAAGATACCCCTTGTTCTGCCAATAATAACGTTGTTTACCACCCAGCATTTTTATATTGATTCCTTTGAAAGGGCGTACCACTAAACGTGCACCTCTCAACGAATTATCGACACCGAGACTTCTCTCTTCATAAGTGCGGTATATAAAACCATTTCCGAATTGATCGTAAAAGTCTCCTACCGTTAACTCTACTCCTTTATACTTTCCGGTAACATAAATGTAAGGAACTCCCCATCCGGCAAAGTCCTTTTCAAATCCGGGAAGCGGATGATCCAAATACTCCAAACGAGCACCCGCTGAAACATATTTACTTAACAGGTTTAGGTCTAAATAAGTATTGGTCAATCCCCAATCATCATAAGTTCCTGTTCCTATAGCTTCATCCTCTTGCGGAAATAAGACGTCTGCCTGCAAACTTCCGCTTAATGATACTTTGTCTCCTAACTGAATCTGTGACCAAGCAAATGAAGTTATCAAAGAAAATTGGAGCAATACTATATATCTTGTAATTTTCATGCCATTTATTTCTTTTTAGCAATCAATTCTCTTACTTTATCTATCAAATGACTTTCAGAACCATCCGTATAACCACTACGTGATTCTGCAATCTTGCCATCTCCATCAATTATAAATACAGCAGGAATCATGTTCACTCCCATTGCACGTTTAAAATCGCTGTTCGGATCAAGCAATACTTCATATTCCCATCCGTAGCCATCCACCAAAGGTTTTACTTTAGCAACGTTCTGTGCCTGATCGATGGAAATGGCTATTACTTTTACACCTGTTTCATCTTGCCAATCAGCATAGACTTCACTAATAGCCTTAAGTTCACGATTACAGGGTTTACACCAAGTAGCAAAAAAACTGATAATAAATGGTTTTCCATCATTTTGTAATGTTGCAGTGTCAACGGTCTTCCCATTAATATCTTTCAACGTGACAGATGGTAACTGTGCATAAGATGCAAAAACTCCTAAAAGAAGAAGCACTACCAGACAAAATCTTTTTCCCATTTTATTTTATTTTCGTTGTTTATACTGCTGCAAAAATATGTAAAAGTGGCGAAATCATCCCTATATTATTGGTTAAAATTATGCAATATAAAACAGATTATACATCTATGATAGTTAGTTTTCTTATTTTTGTAGATATTTTAATCATAATTTTTAAAAGAGAGAAAAACAATGAAGAATCTAATGTACTGTATTGCGCTAGCAATAGGATTACTACCTAACATCCTGATGGCACAAGAGAAACCTGTTATTCAGACGTTCACATTTGAAGACGGAGCTTCTCTTAGCGGACTTTCAAGTAATGGTCTTTGGGCCACTGCCAAAGGGAAAAACAGCGAAGACGAAACAGTTGATGCACACCCTTACTTACTAGATGTAAAAAAAGGAACCCGCAAGTATTTATTAACAGACGAAGAAATCAAGAATGCAGTCATGTGTGGCGCATATGACGTCAGCAATGATGGAACTGTTGTCGGTAATTACGATGGGTATCCTGCCGTTTACAAAGAAAGCACCGGATGGAAAATATTATCGGATAAAAAAGTTTCCGGAACAGCAGAATATATAACCAGTGATGGAAAATACATCATTGGTATAAGCATGAACGGATATACTGAAAAACCTCTTTTCTGGATAGATGGAGTTTTACAAACATTAACCGGGCTCCCAACTATCGATGCCGGAGGATATACTGCCGAACAAAATCGTTTTGTGGGCATATCCGAGGACGGTAACATCATTTTAGGTTGTCTTTCATATAGTCATCCGGGCTGGGGCTGTTGTTATTATGTATACAATCGAACAACAAAAAAATATAAGATGTTGGGATGGGAAGAAATTGCAAAACCCGGCCATGTAGACCAAGCCGCTCTTAGTTCCAACGGAAAGTTCGTAACGGGAACTGCACATATCGTAAAAGCCGCAGCAGGCAGTGATTTCCCTACTGAATATGATACATCTTACAAATATGATGTAGAAAACGATACTTTTACGTTAAATGATGGATTGGAAGACCAAGATATCGGCGGGTTCGTTATTAACAATAATGGTATAGTATTCGGAGCTGCTCCTTTTAACAATCCGGCACGTACACTTCAATACAAAGTGGGTGATTTCTGGTATAGTCTTGAATTGGTATTAAAAGAAAAATACAATATCGACTATATGACTAACACCGGTTACGATTATACCGGTACTCCTGTTGCTATTTCTTCCGATAACAAAACATTGGCTGCATTGGCAATGGGTAATACATTTAATTACATTATTACCTTACCCGAAACTTTTGAAGAAGCAGCATCTACTGTAAACTTGCTTGCCGATCCGATAGTATATCCGGGTAACGGTTACACATTCTCTAAATTAAAAGTTGCGACTATTACATTCGATAAAAACGCTCAAATCAAAGACGATGCAAAAGCATATATTTATCAGGGAGAGACTCAAATTGATTATTCATTATCTATCAAACAGACCACAACTTCAACCAAAACATTCGCAATTACTTTTCAGACTGTAGTTTTGGAGAAAGGAAAACAATATACATTAAGAATACCTGCCGGAACTTTCTACTTACCGGGAACAAATATTGAGAGTGAGGAAATAAATGTAACATATACCGGACGAGAAGACATTCCGGTTTATACAACCAGAATCTCGCCCGCCGACGGAAGTAATGTTAGCGAAATCAGTTATAACTCACCTATGAGCCTTACTTTTGATGTGCCATTGGCTCTTACAGAAGGTGCTGTCGGTAAATTGTATCAGGATGGAAACGAAGATCCGTTATGTGATCTGACTATTGCTACTTCTTCAAATATGATGGCAGCTTATCCGGCATTGAAACGTTATCTATACAAAGATATCAATTATACCGTTAAAATTCCGGCAGGTATCGTAACCGATATTATGGGTAATTGTGCCAATGAAGAAATTGTATTGCACTATCACGGTATATATGAGAGACCCGCACAAGAGGTTGATAATAATATCTTTAGTGATGATTTCTCTGATCCCGCTACTTCATACACAAGATTCTTATTATGGGATGGTGATAAAAACACACCGACAGAAGCAATGCAGGAGATGGAATTCGACAGCAATAATACGCCATGGAATTTCACAATAAGAGAAACTGAAAATAGTAGTGATAATTGCGCAGGATCTACTTCTATGTACTCTCCTGCCGGTAAATCAAACGACTGGATGTCTACTATCCAATTATATTTGCCAAATGCAGATTACTATTTGTATTTCAACTCACAATCTTATAAAAAAGATAAAGAAGACCGCCTCAAGGTATTCGTTTGGACTAATGATGCAGTTCTGAACAATTTAAGCGATGATTTGATCGCACAATTTGAAGCAAAAGGCAAATGTATTTATGATGAGATTGAAAGCCCGGGAGAAAGTGAAGAAGTATTAACCGGAGAATGGAAACAAAATAAACTATCTCTTGCTGAATTTAGCGGAAAGAATGTTTATATTGCTTTCGTCAATCAAAATGAAGACCAAAGTATGGTCTTTGTAGACAATATACAAGTTACTTACGAAGGACCTTTTGTTATTGGCTCAAGTACTGAATCAGTAGTAGTTAAGCAAGATGAAGTGGAAATTGCAGGATACATCAAAATTACAGATGATAAAACATATACCAGCTTGCGAGCTTACTATAAAAACAATGACAAAGAAGTACAAGATGAAATAAAGGCTGAAAACATCACGTTATCAAAAGGAGATATTTACAAATTTAAATTTAATAAAAAACTACCTCTTGAAGTCGGAAAAATAACGAATTATACCATTGGTGTAGAAATGGAAGGCGGTATTCAGGAAGTAAACCTAAACGTGAAAAACCTTGCATTTGCTACTACGAAAAAAGTGGTAATTGAAGAAGGAACCGGTGCATGGTGTCAAAATTGCCCATTAGGTATAATAGCTTTGGAACATCTTGAAAAGCAAATGCCAGATAATGTGATTTCAATCGGTATTCATAATAATGATGCCTACGACTTCGAGCAATATTACAACTATCTGGGTATAACAGCATACCCTTCCGGAGTAATCAACCGAATCGACACAATATACAGCCCTATGTTCACAGGTACTAATGAAGCAGGCGAAGCAGTCTATGAATTTGTTTCACCTGCCGGAAATGAAACATTTACAGATATCGTACTTAGAGAACTTGAAACGAACGCTGAAGCGGAAGTAACATTAAAGGACGCCGTTTATGATAAGTCGATCAACAGAATAGCACTTCCGACAAGTGTAAATTATGCTGTAGATATCAATTCTGCAAACTATAATGTGCTATATGTAATTCTTGAAGATGACTTGGTAGAAAATCAGAAGAATAATTTCTACAATACTTCACACCCGAACCTCGGCGAATGGGGTAAAGGCGGCATATATGGTACTTTGTATGCAAAATATTCCTATAAAGATGTAGCACGCAGCATTGTCGGAACTTCATTCAATGGTATCAGTGGATATATCCCAACAAGCGTAGAAGCTAATAGTCCGGTTGAATTTGAAATTCAAAGTGATATTCCGGTAAGAGTGACCGATATGGATAATGCATCTGTTGTATGTATGCTTATCAATGCTAATACAGGAAGAGTTGTGAATGCGACACGTAGTCGTTTTGTCAGTGGAACAGTTGATCCTAGCGTAAGCATAGATGAAAGTACGACAGAAAGTCAAAATGTTATCATTCGCTCCGAAGGACAAGACGTAACAACGACTTTCAACACTGATGGTAAAGCAGTTGTAACATTATATAATATCAATGGCTACGTTATCAATCAAGTACAAACAACCGTAGCAAATGGCGAAACGCTTAACGTCAGTGCAAATGGATACTCCGGTATCATTATTGCCAAAGTGGTTGTTGATAATCAAGTTACTGTACAAAAACTTGTAATCCGATAAATTTCGACGAAAGGGATTATCCCCTCTCGGCTAATATAAAAGCATGGAAGCTCAATGGTTTCCATGCTTTTTTTATCTCATAAAAGAGAACTCACCAATAAAAAGCCATACTAAATCCTGATGTAGTGCTATCCACAAACATAAATAGGTCTTTTTATACATATTTCAAATTATACTTAAATCACCTTCACGTCTTCACTACTTAGATGCAAATCGCTATTAAATAACAAATTACAGTGAAGGCCTTTTTAAATTGAGAGTTAAGAGTTGAGAATTCTTTTAACAACTTTTAACTCTCAATTCTCAACTAAATGAACTGCACCCCAAAAGTTGGACAAAAAAGAGTCTTACACATGAAATTAAGTTATTGTTATTCTTTGTCCGAGAAA
>ENA-USUG01000928-USUG01000928.1-human-gut-metagenome-genome-assembly--contig:-NODE-928-length-50780-cov-6.960732_pt1 | contig 50780 bp, 51 predicted proteins | sample MGYA00250059_ERZ773394 | MGnify/ENA primary metagenome ERZ773394 (study PRJEB29103, sample SAMN06111957) | human gut metagenome | biome: human gut; feature: ankylosing spondylitis patient; material... | reverse complement strand
TGCTGGTGTAGCTCAGCTGGTAGAGCAGCTGATTTGTAATCAGCAGGTCGGGGGTTCGAATCCGTCCACCAGCTCCACAATTTCATATGGGGGAATTCCAGAGCGGCCAAATGGGGCAGACTGTAAATCTGTTGTCACTGACTTCGGTGGTTCGAATCCACCTTCCCCCACCAATCGAACGCAGACTTTGTCTGCGTTCAATTTTTTTCTGCCCACAGTATTCGCCGCACGGTTTCAGCGGGTGGGCCAGAGAAAGCGGAACCGGATGACTTGCATGGAACAGCCTGCGGCCCGTCTGCTTGCTGCCATCCTTTCCATGTGGCTTTTGCTTATCACCAGGACAAGTTCCCTGTCAACGAGGTAACATTATCACAAGAATTTTGCTAAGTCAAGAATAATTTTACAAGAAACTTGTTAAAATGGATTGACAGCAACATTTTTTTTCGTTATGATTAAGACACCTGTGTCGAGAGTTGTCGAGGAACAGAACGAAAGGAGTTTTTTCCATGAGTTTTGGCGAACGAATTAAATTCCGGCGTGGGGAGCTGAAGCTGTCCCGTGGGGAACTGGCGGGGCGGCTGGGAGTGTCCCCCTCGGCAGTGAGCAACTATGAAAACGGTCTGAGCTTTCCCAAGGAAGATGTGATGCTGCGGTTGTTTGACAGTTTGGAGACAGATCCCAATCAACTGTTTCGGGACAGCTTCCGGGGAGGCGGACAGGCGCTGAGTTCAGAAGAACAGACTTTGCTGCGGAAATTCAGGGAACTTTCCCCATTAGGACGTGAAACGGTGCAGTCTGTGACCGAAGCGCTGTGGGCCTGCCGACAGGAGACGTCCCCACTCCCGGCGGAGCGGCCCGAGGGCAGGATCATCCTCCTGTACCACACGCTGGCGGCGGTTGGCTGTGTTTCCGCAGTGCCGGGAGAGGATTTTGATGAGATCTCCGTCACAGAGCAAGTGCCGCAGACGGCGGAATTTGCCGTCCGCATCAGCGGGGACGCTATGGCCCCCTATCTGGAGGACGGCGCGGTGGCGTATGTGAGCCGCACGCCTCTGCGGGAGGGAGATGTGGGTATTTTCAGCGTGAACGGCAAGGTCCTTTGCCGGCAGTATGACCGGGACGATTCCGGTACGGTACATTTGTTTTCCCTGAATCGCCGCCGCGCGGACGGGGACGTGACCTTGCCTGCTGCGGAGACCGGGACGCTGATCTGCTTTGGCCGGGTGCTTACAGGGACCCTGTCAAACCGAAATTGAATGGAACCTCTTGCACTGGAGCGGATCAAAACAAAAATCTTCCGAGTGCGCGATGGGGCATCCATCCGAAGATAGAAGATAAAACCCCCCTGCGGGAAACGGCATAGCCGCTTCCTCGCAGGGGGGTTTATTCAGTTAAGCGGTCAGCTCTGCCGCGTGGAGCTTATCGGCTCCGGCTTCACATAGAGCTTGACGCCCTCCATTCGCTCCGCGATCACGCGGGTCCCGATGGGCAGCACCGTGCCGTCGCTGCTGCGGGCGGTCCAGGTCTTGCCCTCTACATACACGGCCCCGGTGCCGGCCTCGTTGTCGATCTCCTCTGTTACCCGGGCAGTACAGCCGATGACCCGGTCCAGATTCGTAGGGACGGTTTTTGCGTTGGCTCGCTTCATCAGGGGCCGGACCGCCGCCAGAATACCCACGGAGACCGCCAGAAACAGGGCAATCTGAAGCCACAGCGCCGCACCTAAAAAGGACGCCAGCAGAGCCACCGCCGCACCGCCTACAAACCAAATGGATACCAATGCCGCAGTAGCGGCCTCCAAAACGCCGAAGGCCACCACAGCCCCCAGCCAGATCCAGTTCATCATCAAAGAACCCTCCTTTTTTGCAAAATCCATTTCTGCTTGCAGTATAGCACAGTTTTTGGCGAAAAACCACTTCCAATTTGCGGTGGGAGCACGGTTTCCGGTTGCGGATCAGCGGACAGTCTGTTATACTGACCCTAATATAGTTTTGAAAGTTGAAAGGAGACATGGACCATGACACTGACGGTTCCCTGTCTGTTTGGTTTGGAAAGTCTGGTGGCGGACGAGATGCGCCGTCTGGACTTAAAAAATGTCCGGGCGGAAAACGGCCGGGTCCACTGTGAAGGGACTTTGGCTGACATTGCCCGGCTGAACATCAACCTCCGCTGCGGTGCGCGGGTGCTGATGGAGCTTGGCTCCTTCCCGGCCCGTGATTTTGAGGCGCTGTTTCAGGGGGTCTACGCCCTGCCCTGGGAGGACTATATCCCACGGGACGGCGAATTCCCTGTAAAGGGCTATTCCCTGAACTCTCAGCTTCATTCGGTCCCCGCCTGCCAGTCCATCGTGAAAAAGGCGTCCGCTAAGCGGCTGGGGGAGAAGTACGGCGTGGAGACCCTGCCGGAGTCCGGCAGCCGGTATCAGATCCAGTTTTCCATCATCAAGGATGTAGCGACCTTGTATCTGGACACCTCTGGCGAGGGCCTTTACAAGCGGGGCTACCGGGCTAAAAACATGGGTGCGCCCCTGCGGGAAACGCTGGCGGCAGCGCTGGTGACCCTCTCCCGTTACCGGGGAAAGGATCCCTTCTGCGATCCCTTCTGCGGCAGCGGCACCATCCCCATCGAGGCAGCCCTTATCGCCAAGAACCGGGCGCCGGGCCTGGACCGCAGCTTTGCCGCTCAGAAGTGGAAAAACATGGACTCCAAGCTGTGGCTGGAGGCCGGTGACGAGGCCATGGATAAGGAATTCCACGGCCATTATGACATCTGGGGCGGCGATATTGACCCTGCCGCTGTGGAGCTGGCGCGGCACAACGCGGAGCTGGCCGGTGTGGAGGACTGCATCCGCTTTGAAGTGGCAGACGCGGGAAAATTCCACCGGGACAGCGAATACGGCCAGCTGGTGACCAACCCGCCCTACGGCGAACGGCTGCTGGAAAAGAAGGAGGCCGAGGACCTGTATCGAATGTTCGGCGCGGCCCTCCGGGACCTGCCCCCCAAGTGGCGGGTGCTGGTGCTCAGCTCCCACACGGAATTTGAGCGGTGTTTCGGCCGTCCCGCCGACAAAAAACGCAAGCTCTACAACGGCATGATCAAGTGCGACGCCTTCATGTACGGAAGATGACCGGAGAATTTTATACAAAAAGCAATCATGCGGGCAAAAATGACAATTTGTAATCATAATTTGACGGTTTCGGTTGAAAGGGGAGCGGTCACCTGTGCAGCATATCTTCATCATTAACCCCCATGCCGGGAAAAAGGACCAGACGGGCCGCATTTATGAAATGGCGGACCGTCTGCGGCAGCATGGCCTGACTTGCCAATGTCTGCTGACCCAGCGGTCCGGCGGCGCGGAGGAGATCGCCCGACGGCTGGTGTCCTCCGGGGAGGAGGTCCGGCTTTACGCCTGCGGCGGGGACGGCACTCTGAACGAGGTGGTCAACGGTGCGGCAGGCTTTGACAATGCGGCTGTGACCTGCATCCCCATCGGGACCGGCAACGATTTCCTGAAAAACTTCGGTCCGGACGCCGCCAAGTTTACGGATGCGGAAAACCTGTGGGACGGGGAGGTCCATCCTCTGGACCTCATCGACTGCAATGGCCGCCAATGTCTGACCATTGCTTGCAGCGGCATTGACGCCCGGGTGGCGGAGAGCGTTCACGAGCTGGGGGATTCCCCCCTCCTCAGCGGGCGGGGCAGCTATCTGGCTGCCGTGGCGGTGAATTTCCTGTTCCGGGGCATTGGCCAGCACTGGCGGGTAACGCTGGATGACGAGGTCATCGAGGATGACTTTGCGCTGGTGTCCATGTGCAACGGACGGTATTACGGCGGCGGCTCCACGCCGGTGCCGGAGGCCCGAATGGACGATGGCGTTTTACATACGGTGCTGGTGAAAAACATCAGCCGCATGAAGTTCGCGGGGCTGTTCAGCGCCTATTCCGCTGGCCGCTACCGCTCGCTGCCGCCGGAGGTGATCCGGGTGGTGACTGCCAAAAGCGTCCGCATTCAGTCGGAAGATGACATTGTGACCTGTCTGGACGGAGAGACCATCCACAGCCGGGATGTGCGTCTGACTTTGTCGGAAAAAAGGTTGAATTTCTTCGGACCCAAGGGCTGCGATCCCAATTACGGCGCCGGACCGAGATAGGGCGGGAACCGACGATTTTCCCCAATGGAAACTTCATAACTTATTTACAAATTACCCCTTTACAAACCGGGACAGTTGTACTATGATAACAGCGTTAGCACTCAAGGAGACTGAGTGCTAACGCTGAAATCGTTTATCATATGAAAATATACAAGGAGGAACCCAACATGAAACTTACCCCGTTAGCTGATCGTGTGATCCTGAAAATGGTAGAGACCGAGGAGACCACCAAGGGCGGCATCATCCTCACCGGCTCCGCGAAGGAGAAGCCCTCTGTGGCTGAAGTCATTTCCGTGGGCCCCGGCGGCATGGTAGACGGCAAGGAAGTCACCATGACCGTGAAGCCCGGCGATAAGGTCATCACCAGCCAGTATGCCGGCACCAAGGTGACCCTGGAGGACGTGGAGTACGTAGTTGTCCGTCAGAACGATATCTTGGCCATCGTCGAGTAACTCGTCACAAGCTGCACATCCCTCGCTTCGGCCTTGCGGCCAAAGCTCGCTCGTTCCGCTGCTCCTCGTTTTTCCGGCACAAACGCTTCGCTGGTTTGCTCCGGAAGGGGATGAAGGAACGGTGGGGCATGTGTCCTGACAAAATGCTTGAATTGATTTTTGCCGCGACATGTGCGTGGCAAAAATTCCTTGACCCCAGCCGTCCTGGACGGCGTCGCCAGTTCACAAACTGGCGAGGGGGAATCTACTGCGCAGCCGTTAGCAGCTTTGTTGCTTTACGGATGCGGCGTGCCCTTTACGGGCAAAGGGGGGACGCAGTCCCCCACTTTAAGAAAACTTGGAGGTTATGAATTATGTCTAAGCTCATTATGCGCGGCGATGAAGCCCGCAAGGCTCTGCAGGCCGGTGTTGATCAGCTGGCCGATACTGTTAAGATCACCCTGGGCCCCAAGGGCCGCAACGTGGTTTTGGATAAGAAGTACGGTGCTCCCCTCATCACCAACGACGGCGTCAGCATCGCCAAGGAAATTGAACTGCCCGATCCCTTTGAGAACATGGGCGCTCAGCTGGTGAAGGAGGTCTCCACCAAGACCAACGATGTGGCCGGTGACGGCACTACCACCGCTACCCTGCTGGCGCAGGCCATGATCCACGAGGGTCTGAAGAATCTGGCCGCCGGTGCCAACCCCATCGTTGTGAAGAAGGGCATGTCCAAGGCTGTGGAAGCCGCCGTAGCCGAGGTGAAGAAGCAGGCCAAGAAGGTCAACGGCTCCAGCGATATTGCCCGTGTCGGCGCTGTTTCCAGCGGTGACGAGGAGATCGGCAAGCTGATCGCCGACGCGATGGAGAAGGTTTCCGCCGACGGCGTGATCACCATTGAGGAGTCCAAGACCGCTGAGACTTACAGCGAGGTCGTGGAGGGCATGCAGTTCGACCGCGGCTATATCACTCCCTATATGGTCACCGATACTGAGAAGATGGAGGCTGTCATTGATGACGCCTATATCCTCATCACCGATAAGAAAATCTCCGTGATCTCCGACATCCTGCCCATTCTGGAGCAGCTGGTCCAGTCCGGCAAGAAGCTGGTCATCGTGGCTGAGGATGTTGAGGGCGAGGCTCTGAACACCCTGATCGTGAACCGTCTGCGCGGTACCCTGAACGTTGTCTGCGTCAAGGCCCCCGGCTTCGGCGACCGCCGCAAGGAGATGCTGCAGGACATCGCTATCCTCACCGGCGGTACCGTTGTCAGCGAGGAAGTGGGTCTGGAACTGAAGACCGCTACCATCGACATGCTGGGCCGTGCCCGTCAGGTGAAGGTCACCAAGGAGAACACCACCATCGTGGACGGCGCCGGTGATGCCACCGCCATCAAGGACCGCGTGGCTCAGATCCGCAGCCAGATCGCCAACACCACCAGCGACTACGATAAGGAGAAGCTGCAGGAGCGTCTGGCCAAGATGGCCGGCGGCGTGGCTGTCATCAAGGTGGGCGCTGCTACCGAGACCGAGATGAAGGAGAAGAAGCTCCGCATTGAGGACGCTTTGAACGCTACCCGCGCCGCCGTTGAGGAAGGCGTTGTGGCTGGCGGCGGTACCATCTTTGTGAACGTCATCCCCGCCGTGGAAGCTTTGCTGAACGCTGTGGAGGGCGACGAAAAGACCGGCGTCCGCATCATTGCCAAGGCTCTGGAGGCTCCCATCCGTCAGATCGCTGCCAACGCTGGTTTGGACGGCTCCGTGATTCTGGAGAAAGTTCGTGCCTCCGGCAAGAATGGCTACGGCTTCGACGCTTATAAGGAAGAGTACTGCGACATGGTTGCTGCTGGTATCATCGATCCCGCCAAGGTGACCCGTTCCGCTCTGGAGAACGCCGCTTCCGTCAGCGCCATGGTCCTGACCACCGAGTCTCTGGTGGCCGACAAGCCCGAGCCCCCCGCTGCCGCTCCTGCCGCTCCCGACATGGGCGGCATGTACTAAGCAATAACCGAAAAGCCTTGAAATTGCTGGATTTTTGAATGCGCAAAAGCGGATTTACGCCAAACTTACGCCACTTACGCCAAAAATTCAAGCGCATGATAGGGTAATAGAAATCGGCACCTGCCAAAAGCAGGTGCCGATTTTTTTGCTTACCGGGAAAGTATCCGATTCTGAAAAATTCTATGTCAGTCCGTCAGCTTGGCGCAATCGGCAGGGCGGCCGGAGAGCATTTCCAGACCGTGACCGATGGCGGGCAGCACCGCCTCCAGATTCTCCTTGGCCGCCTTGGGAGAGCCGGGGAGGTTCAGGATCAAGGTCCCTTTCCGGATGCCCGCCTGCGCCCGGGACAGCATGGCCCGGCTGGTGATCTGCATGGAGGCATAGCGCATGGCCTCCGGGATGCCGGGAGTCAGCCGGTCGCACACGGCAAGGGTAGCCTCCGGGGTCACGTCCCGTGGGGCGAAGCCGGTGCCGCCGGTGGTCACAAGCAGTTGAATGTTACCGCCGTCGGCCATCTGCCGCAGCGCCGCTTCGATCTGCGCCTGTTCGTCCGGCACCACATCGGTCCGAACCACCTCATAGCCTGCGTTTTTCAGCAGCTCTGCCACCAGCGGGCCACCCTCGTCGTAGCGCTCGCCCCGGGAAACACGGTCGCTGACCGTCAATACAGCAGCACGATACATACGATCATCTCCTCATTTCAACAGTAGAATATCCCTTGGCTGGATGGCGATCCAAAGCCCCTCCGGGCGGTTCAGCCGCCGCCAATCATCCCGTTCCAGTTCCATCCGCAGGAGGGGGGCACCGGACGCGGCTCCCTCCGGCCGCAGCAGGACGATGGTGGTGAATACATCCTGAATGACCCGCTCCACCGTGCAGTAGAAGGCGTCCGGGGTGCCCTCCGGCACCGTCATCACGTGTCTTGCCCGGATGCCTGCCTGACAGATGTCCGCCGGGACCGGCTTGCCGCAACTCAGTGTCAGGCCCCACGCAGGCAGCGTTACGGCGCTGCCTGCCGGTACGGCCTCCACGATGTTTTTACACCCGGAGAGTCGGGCGGCAGCCTCCGTTTCTGGCTCGTGAAACAGCTGCCGCAGAGTGAAGGTCCCTTGCGAGGCCCCCTGATCCAATACGCACACCCGCTTGCAGTTGCGGAACACCTCGCCCCGGTCATGGGACACCCATAAAATCGGCCCGGAGAAATTCTCCAGAAAATCGGACAGCTTCAGCTCCAAGTCCCATTTCAGATAGCTGTCCAGCGCGGAAAACGGCTCGTCCAGCAAAATGACCTCCGGCTGGGAGCAGAGAATCCTTGCCAGCGCCACCCGCTGCTGCTGTCCGCCGGAAAGCTGGGCGGGATACCGCTTTTCCAGACCCTCCAGCCGAAAGCGGCGGACGGCGTCCACCAGCGCGGCGGCCTTTTCCCCCTTGCTGCCTGTCCGGATACCGCAGAGGATGTTTTTCTCCACCGTCATGGTGGGGAACAGGGCGTAATTCTGGAATAAGTACCCCACCCGGCGCTGCTGGGGCGGCAGGTCGATCCCGGCCTCGCTGTCAAACAGCACCCGGTCATTCAGCACGATCCGCCCCCGATCCGGGGTCATGATCCCCGCGATGCATTTGAGGGTCATGCTCTTGCCGCAGCCGGAGGCCCCCAGCAGTGCCAGCGTTTCCGTCTCCGCCTGAAAGCGGACGTCCAAATGAAAATTTCCCAGCTGTTTTTCGATCTCCACAAACAGGCTCACGCCGTTCCCCTCCTTTTCCCACTGGCCACCAGAAAGTCCCGGCGTTCCAGCATATTCACCGTCAGCAGCACCACGGCGGAGATGCTTAGGTTGACCATTACCCATTTCATAGCCAGCGCGTCATTGCTGGTCTGCCAAAGCTGGTAGACCGTGGTGGAGATGGTAGCGGTCTTACCGGGGGTGTACCCGGCGATCATGCTGGTAGCGCCGTATTCGCCCAAGGCCCGGGCGAAGGCCAGCACCGTTCCCGCTAAGATCCCCTGCCGGCAGCAGGGCATCCGGATGTGCCAGAAGATATAGGCGTTGGAAAGGCCCAGTGTCTGTCCGGAGTAGGCAAGCGTCTCGTCAAAGGATTCAAAGGTCCCCCGGGCGGTGCGGTACATCAACGGGAAGATCACCACGGCGGTGGCAAAGATGGCAGACCACCACGTCATCACCACCTTCACGCCGAAATGACGCAGCAGCCACGCACCGAGGATCCGCTTTGGCCCCAGCAGGCGCAGCAGCAGATAGCCGATGACGGTGGGGGGCAGCACCAGCGGCAGCGTCAGCACCACGTCCAGAACGCCCTTCACCAGCCGGGGCAGGCGGGCGATATAGTACGCCGCGAAGACCCCAGCGAAAAAGACGATCGCCGTGGAAATAGCCGCCACACGCAGCGAGTTCCATAGGGGAAACAGGTCCATAAGTTACCTCCTGAGGGGGAAGGGATGGAGGACCGACGGCCGCCGCCGTATCAGCAGCGGGCAAGCGATTATCGTCGGCCTTTTCAGAAAAAATTCTCGGTCAAGCGGCGGAGAAGCCCACGGACTCAAACACGGTCATGGCCGCATCGGTCTGGAGATAGGCCAGGAAGTCCTGGGCGGCATCCTCCTTGTCTCCCTTGAGCACGGCGGCGGGGTAGATGACCTGACCGCACATTTCGGCAGTGGCGCTGTCCACCACCGTCAGACCGGCGGAGTGGGCGTCGGTGTCGTAGATGATACCGCAGTCCACGGCACCCTCGCTGACCTGAGCGGCCACCTCCTTCACGTTGTTGCCGTAGGTCAGCTTGTTCGCAACGGAGATCTCGTCGATGCCGTAGTAGTTGAAGATCTTCAGGGTGTACTGGCCCACGGGCACATCGCTGTTGCCGATGGCCAGCAGCACCTCGCCGCTTTTCAGCAGCTCGGCAAGCTGATCAAAGCTCTCAATGCCCTTGGGATTGCCGGCGGGAACGGTGAGCGTCACCTTGTTTTCCAGCAGGTCCACACGGCTGTCAGTGACGATGAGGTCAAGCCCGTCGGGGTTCTTCTCGGCATCACCGATCAGGCTGCCGTCCATGGCGTTCATCTGCTTGGGTGCGGCGGAGATGAACAGGTCGCAGTCCGCGCCCTCCTTGATCTGCTTGAGCAGGGTGCCGGAGGAGTCGAAGTTATATGTAATGGTCACGCTGGGGTTGTTCTGCTCGTACATTTCCTTGAGCTGGTTCATGGTCTCCGTCATAGAGGCGGCAGCGAACACGATCAGCCCCACCGGCTCACCGGCGGGGGTTTCCGTGGGGGTGCTGTCCTGCGTCTGCGAACCGTCAGCGGCGTCGGCACTGGTGTCGGTTTTACCGCCGCAGGCGGCGAGGGACAGGGTCAGGCACAGGGCCAGCAGCAGGGACAAATACTTTTTCATGTTGGTTCTTCCTTCCTGATTCGATGGAAAATCTATCTCGGCTTTACAGAGTAAAGCGTGATACTCAATCAAGATGAACGGTTTGGAAAAGCAGAAGCGCGCTTGGGCGCTCTCGCTTTTATTTTCCGAAGGGGCAGTTGGGCCAGTGACAGGGCTTGCAGCCAAGGCACAGCCCGCCCTCGCCCATCACGGCGAAGTCTCTGCGGGTCAGTTCCACGCCTGCGGCGATCCGGGGGAGCGCCAGGTCGAAAATGGTGGCCCCGGCATACATCACACAGCCGGGCAGGCCGCAGATAGGCGTACCGTCCTCAAAATAGCCCAGCAGGAACATGGCGCCCGGCAGCACAGGCGCGCCGTAGGTGACGATGCGGGCGCCGCTCGCCCGGATGCCGCCGGGGGTGTTGTCGTCCGGGTCCACGCTCATGCCGCCGGTGCACAGGATCAGGTCCGCGCCGGTTTTCCTGGCTTCGCCGATGGCGTTGGCCACATTTTCTACGCCGTCGCCGGAATAGGCGGTGGAGATGGTCTCGATACCATAGGCCGCCAGCTTCTCCTTTACCACAGGGGTGAAGGTGTCCTGAATGAGCCCCTTCTTCACCTCACTGCCAGTGGCCACGATGGCGGCGGTTTTCTTCACATAGGGCAGCAACTCCAGCAGGGGCGCCCCGCCTGCCGCCTTCTCGGCGGCTGCCAGTTTCTCCTCTTCAATGATGAGAGGGATGACCCGCATCCCCGCCAGCTTGTCGCCCTTTTTCACGGCGGTATTGCCCTTCCGGGTGGCGATCATCACGTCCTCCCGGGAGTTGACGGCGATAAGCCGCCGGCTGTCCACCCGGAACAGACCGTCACAGGCGGCCTTCAGCTCGATTTTGCCCTCTTTCGTTTCGCTGCGGACCATGTTCTCCTGACCGCACAGGGCCAGCAGCCGCTCTGCCGCGTCGTTTTCGTGGACCATGCCCGGAGTCATTTCCCAGACGTACAGGTTTTCCTTGCCCATGCTCAGCAGCACGGGGATGTCGTCCTCCGTGACGATGTGGCCCTTGCGGAACCGGGCGTCCTTATATTGATCCTTGATGATCTGAGTCATATCGTGGCACAGCACGTGGCCCACGGCCTCCTCTGTTCGGATCAGCTTCATTTCAGCACCTCGATCTCATCTCCGGGCCTGACAACGCCCTCTTTTACCACCACGGCGAAGATGCCCTCCGTGGGCATGACGCACTTGCCTACCGCCTTTTTGATGGCGCAGTCATTGTGGCACTCCTTGCCGATCTGCGTCACTTCCACCTCCGTCTCGCCGATCCGCAGGTGGGTCCCCACGGGCAGGTGTTTGAGGTCGATGCCCTCCGTGTTGATGTTCTCCGCGAATACGCCGGGATCCAGAGCGATGGGGGAGCGGGGGCGCATGGTATCGATGCTTTCCTCCGCCAGCAGAGAGATCTGCCGGTGCCAGTCTCCGGCGTGGGCGTCTCCCACGATGCCGTGGCGCAGCTTCAATTTAATTTCCGGAACGGGCTTTTTCAGTGTTCCCTTTTTCTCGCTGATATTGACGGATACGACCTTTGCCATGGTTCTATCAGTCCTCTCGCTTATAGTCTCCGCTCTTGCCGCCGGATTTTTCCAGCAGGCGGATGTTGGTGATCTCCATATCCTTCTGCACCGCCTTGCACATATCGTAAACGGTGAGGGCCGCCACGGAAACGGCGGTCAGTGCCTCCATCTCTACGCCGGTGACGCCGGTGCAGGTGACGGCGGCCTGAATTTCCACCATGCACGGCTGGTCCGACAGATGGAACGTGATGTCGATACCTGTCAGGGGCAGAGGGTGGCACATGGGGATCAGCTCCCAGTTGCGCTTGGCGGCCTGAATCCCCGCCACCTGGGCCACCGCCAGCACATCACCCTTTTTCATGGTGCCGTTTTTGATGTGGGCCATGGTCTCCAGGGAAACGTGGATCTCTCCGGCGGCTACGGCCCGCCGGTGGGTCACAGCCTTTTCCGTTACATCCACCATCCGGGCGCGGCCCTGCTTGTTGAAATGGGTCAGTTCTCCCATGGTTCAGCCTCCGATCTCATTCATGGTCCGGGGCGTATCGCTGGCATGCTCTGTCAGGTGATGGCTTTTTGGCTTTTGCAGGATGCCCCGTAGGATGGCGTCCTCCAATTCCCTGCCGTGAAGTCCCCGGAGGGAGATTTCCTCCCGGCTGTGGAGACAGCCCTTCAGCTTGCCGTCCGCCGTTACCCGGATGCGGCGGCACGCTCCACAGAACTCGTGGCTCATGGGGGTGATCAGCCCCACAGTCCCCATGGCTCCCGGCAGACGGTACCGCCGCGCCACGCCGTTGGGTTCGATTTCTTCCAGCGCCGGGAATCGGTTCAGAATCTCAGTTACCGGCAGAAAGCGTTCCTTTGGCCATGCCGCACAGGGCCCCATAGGCATCAGTTCGATGAACCGCACCTCCCAGGGGTGCTCTTTCGTCAGGTTCAGAAAATCCTCGATCTCGTCATCGTTCACGCCGCCCATCAGCACGGTGTCCAGCTTCAGATTCTGAAATCCGGCGTCCTCCGCTGCCCGGATGCCCGCAAAGGCGTCCTCCAGATCTCCCCGGCGGGTGATTTCCCGGAATCGCTCCGTCCGCAGGGTATCCAGACTGATGTTCAGCCGGTCCACTCCGGCTTCCTGCAGGGGCTTTGCCAATTCCGGCAGCAGGCTGCCGTTGGTGGTGAGGCAAAGCTCCTTCAGTTCCGGGATGGCCCGCAGCGTTCGGCAGATGTCCAGAATCCCTCGCCGCACCAGCGGTTCTCCGCCGGTCAGACGGATCTTCCGGATTCCCAGCTTCACCGCAGCCCGGGCGATCTCGCCGTATTCCTCTACGGAGAGGACGGCCCCATGGGGACCCTTTTCCACGCCGTCCGCCGGCATACAGTATTGGCACCGGTAATTGCAAAGGTCCGTTACCGACAGCCGCAGATAATCAATTGTCCGGCCATATTGATCGATCATCGCATTACTTCCTATCGTCCCAAGCTGCGGCCCGGAATTTCTCCGGGCGTGTTCGCCGGGGCACACGGCCCGCAGCAGCGTCCGGCCACCAAGTTTTCTAAGGTTGACCTTTATTATAGCAGATATTTCCTCAAAATACAAACCCCTTTTCCGCGGCTGGGGAAGGGCGGCGCGGCATGAAAAGCGGGCCCGGCTTGAAGGACTGTTTCACGAGAAGGAAATGCCCGCTGTGGTGTAAAAAATTCCGGCTGTTCGCAGCGATAAATTTTAACCGGATTGTAGCATCTTGTTCACAATTTGTTCATGATTATAAAGCAACTTTCCGCTATGGTAGGTTTATAGAAGTATACATGGATGTTAAACTGAATTTAGGAGGTTTTTTATGAGACGGTTTTTCAGAAAACGGCTTCCGGCCTTTCTGCTGACGCTGGTCATGGTCATGACGATGGCCCCGGCTGTGTCCGCAAAATCTTCGGCAGATATTGAGTATGAAGTGGACGCGGGAGATAACGTCACTCTGGAGTTCAGCGATTTCCAGAATTATTATGACAAATACGAAAGCGACAACCTCTACCGCATGGAGTTTACCGACCTGACAGGTGTGGATGCCAACGGCAAGATGTATGCCGTGGATTCCGATGGCGATGAGGTACGCGTAAACGAGGATGATCTGTACAATTCCTGGTTTTATGCTTCCAAAAGCGATGTTGAGGATTCCAGCGAATACCGCATCAAGGAGATGAACTATTCTGCCGGTAGCAAGGCAGACGGTGAGACCGCCGAGCTAGCCTTCACCCTGTACGGCGATAAGAAGGGAAAGCTGGAAGGCATCCTCCGTATCTATATCGGCAGTTCCGGCTCCTCCAAGGGTGACATCACCTATACGGTGAAGCCCGGCGAGGAAGTTGCCTTTGACGATGAAGATTTTGTTAATGCCTATGACAATGCTGGCGGCTCCGGCACGATGAAGTATGTGGTATTTGAAAAGCCTTCCTCTGATTACAGCAATGCCGGTACCGTTTATTCCCGGTACGGCAAGCGGAATGCAACCTCTTTTACCCGCTCTGAACTGGACGATTACAAGTTCTACTACGGTGACAGCGACTATGGTGACTATGATCTGGACGAACTGAGCTTTGTGGCGGATAAGTCTTTTTCCGATAGTATTGAGATTGCATTTACAGCTTACGGCGGGAGAGGCAGCAAGGAGAATGATTCTGTCAGCGGAACCCTGAAAATCACATCTTCTAAATCTGCATCCTCCAGCAAGGGTGACATTACTTACACGGTGAAAGCCGGTGAGGAAGTTACCTTTGACGATGACGATTTTGAGAAGATCTATGAGAACAGCAGCTGCACCGGCAGCTTCAAGTATGTGGAATTCAGCCGGCCCGACAGCGCGTTCAACAATGCCGGTACCCTCTACTCCCGGTATGGCAAGCGGAATGAGACTGCCTTCACCCGTTCCAGCCTCAGCAGCAACAAGTTCTACTACGGTGACAGCGACTATGGTGACTACGATCTGGACGAGCTGAGCTTTGTGGCGGATCGGACCTTCTCCGGCAGCATTACACTGAACTTCACTGTTTATGGCGGCACCGGCACCCGAACCAACCAGAATGTCACCGGTACGTTGGTCATCACCACCGATAAGACCGGTTCCTCCACGGCCAAGGGCGATGTCACCTACACGGTGAAGGCCGGTGACGAAGTTGCCTTTGACGAGGATGACTTTAAAAAGGTCTACGATAGCAGCAACTGCACCGGCAGCTTCAAGTATGTGGAATTCAGCCGGCCTGACAGTGCGTTCAACAACGCCGGTACCCTCTATTCCCGGTACGGCAAGCGGAATGAGACAGCCTTTACCCGTTCCAGCCTGTCCGGAACCACATTTGGTTATGACAGCTACGAAGATGCGGATTACAGCCTGGACGATTTGAGCTTTGTGGCGGATCGGACCTTCTCCGGCAGTATTACGCTGAGCTTCACCCTTTACGGCGGAAAAAACAGCAAATGCGATCAGTCGACCACCGGTACACTGGTCATCACCACCGGTACATCTGCGGTAACATCCCGATATGTGGGCAACATCCGCTACAATACCACGCCCAACACCGCCCTGCAGATCAATGCCAATGACATTGCCCGCCTTTTCCGTAAGTACACCTCCGGCGGGTCCTTGCAATATCTGACGCTGACCAGTGTACCCGCTACCGGCAGTCTATACTACAACTATTACAATGCCAGCAAGTACGGCGCGACGCGGACGCAGCTCACCGCTTCTATGGCGGGCAGTATGATTTTCTCCTACAGTCCCGCCTCTGCATCGGAATATGATCTCTCCGAGCTGACCTATATCCCCAGCGGCAGCAATTACTGCACGGCCCTCACCTTTACCGGATACAGCAGCAGCGGAACGGCTGTTTCTGCAACCATTCTGATCAGTGTGACGGCTTCTCCGGTGTCTGAGGTTTACAGCGTGACCACCAAGGGTACCTCCGTGAACTTCCCGGCAAACTCTGTGTATTCCGCGGTGGCATCCGCCACTGGCTTCGGCCTTAGCAGCATCCAGCTGCTGGAGCTGCCTGCCTCCACTGCCGGTGTTCTGTACGTTGGCTCCTATGCGGCGGATACCACCAGCGCTTACAGCTATGGCAGCGACACTGATTCCATGAGCCAGCTGCGCTTCATTCCCAACAGTGGGTTCACCGGTTCTGTCTCCATTCCCTATGTGGCATTGAGCAGCAGCGGCACCGCTTTGGGGGCCGGTGTGGTCTCCATCGGCGTGGTGGACAGCGTGAAGAAGTTTACGGATATCTCTACCTCCACCTGGTGCTATAAGTATGTTACGGAACTTGCCAGCGCCAATGTTATCTCCGGCTACAGCAACGGAACGTTTCAAGAGAAGAATACCATTACTTACGGCGCGGCCCTGAAGCTCATCATGCTGGCGGCGGGCTACGGCGAGCAGGCCCCCACGGTGAAGGGCAGCCCCTTCAGCGGCTATCTGGCGAAGGCCAAGGCTGCCGGACTGGTGTCCGGCAATCCCAAGCTGAACGGGCCTATCACCCGTTTGCAGATCGCGCAGATCGCCGCCAAGGCGTTGAAGCTTTCTACCACCGGCCTGCCTAGCAAGAAACCCTTTACCGACACCAATGACGTCTATGTGCAGGCGCTGAATGCCGCCGGTATCATTGAGGGGTACTTCTCCAACGGCACCAGCACCTATAAGCCCAACAACACCCTGACCCGCGGTCAGGTCTCTGCCATCGTGTGGAGAATGAAAAATTCCGTACAGTAAAAATAGAATACTTGTGGAACCACGCGGTCAGCCGAGAGGCTGACCGCGTGGTTTTTTAGGTCGATAGAGCGCATGACTGCAAGTGGCGGGGGAGCCGTGATTCTGAATTTCCTGTGCTTCCTTTGCCGCCTTGAAGCGGGGATCTGTGGGGCCCGCTTGAATTTCCGCATGGTATTGATATAATAAGCATATACAGATGTGCTTGCTTATGGCATTGAGGTCTCCTTTGAAAGCCTGCTCCAATGTATCCATGTGCGGCGTCCGGCTTCGGCCATGGCCGGAACCAGTGGAGGTCTTGTATTTTGCGTGTGTTGGCATGGCCGCGGAATAAAAAATCGAGAGGTGAATGGGATGAAACGCAGAATCTTGAGGTATGTTTGCTGCTGGCGCTGCTGCTGACCGCCTGCGGCGGGCAGAACAGGGAGCCGGAGAATCCGCCGGCTGCGAAGCCATCGGCACCGGGGGAGGAGGCAGCGGAACCTCCCGATGAAACGCCGGAACCTGAACCTGCAAAGCCGGAGGAAAAAGAACCGCTGAGTCTGGAAGATGTGCTGACAGACATCTACACCGTGGCGCCCGGCACGGCGGGCAGCTCTCTGCGGGCCACCTATGCCACCGGAGAGCTGCTGGACTGGATCGATGTGAACTCGGTGGAGCAGGAGGACGTATTCAGGTGGATAGATGAAAACGTGCCCATGGAAAACTCTGCGGAGCTGGCCCGGGCATGGGCGGCGGTGCTGACGGAGGCGGAGACCCTCATGCGGGGCGATGAGACGGCCTATGACGCACTGGATGACGCGGGCTATACCATGGAACAGCCGTACCGCAGCACGGGCCGGGTGAAGTGGGCGGCGTGGAAGCTGCTCCCCCTGTTTACGCAGATTTTAGACCGTACGGAACGCGCGGAGTACCGCTACGAAGCGCCGGGGGATTACAGCGCTGTGACGGAAGAAGCCCTTGCGGGTATCTGGGTGGACGATGCGGGTACCACCGTTCTGCTGTTTCCCGAGGACGGCTGCCGCATCGCGTATCCGGCACTGGAGTTGCTTGGCGAAACCGCCTATGCCTTCCGCGTCCGGGACCGCAGCAGCGTGGGATACTGTCCGGCGTTGGACATTGACTATCTGCAAAATGACTTTTCCACTCCGCTTGTTTACTACGTGTCCGGCATCGACGATACCCACTTCTGGAGCAACACCCAGAATAAATGCTTCCGCAGACTGGCGTAAAAGGGGCGCGGAAAATCGGCCCTATCAAATGTGCCCTTGCAGGCGTGGACGCTTTTTCTGCGTGATTTTTCACACATATAAGTTGACGCAGCCGTCTCTGGGATGCTCTCCCGGAGACGGCTGCGTTGTTTCAGTCTGAAATGGATTTATCTTCTTCTGCGGCCGCCCTGCTTGCCGGAGATGTTCCGGTTCAGGTCTGCCATTTTCCGCTCCGAGGAGGAGAGAAACTGCTTGAGCTTGTCCTCGAAGGCCAGATCGCCGGAGGGGGTGGTGTCCGCTGCCTGAACGGCGGGCCGCCGGGGAGCCGCCGCGGGACGGGGGGCTGCTGCCGGACGGGGCTGGAAGCTCCGCTGGGCGGGGCGCTCCGGTGCGGGCAACGCCTTTTTGATGGAAAGATCCAGCTTTCCGTCCTTGATAGCAAGGAGCTTTACTTTAACGTCCTGCCCCTCCTGCAAAAAGTCATGTACATCGTTGACATAGCTGTTGGCGATCTCCGAAATATGTACCAGGCCGGACTTGCCGCCCTCCAAGGCCACAAAAGCGCCGAATTTTGTGATACTGGTGACCTTGCCCTCTAAGACTGTTCCGACCTCGTACTCCATAAGTGCTGTGTTACTCCTATTCTTATTCTTGTTAAAATAATAGTAACCGGCTGTGCCGGTAATGCTCAGTTGGATCGATCTAAAAACAGATAGCTGTTGCTGTCGATCATGCCCAGTTCTTCCCGGGCCAGTTCTTTCATTTTCTCCTCGGTGGGACCTTCTGCGATGTCGCTCCGCAGCGTCTCATTTTCCTGCTGGACATTCTCTACCTGCCGGGCATACTGATCCCGTTCCGCCTGCGCGGCCCGGACCTGCTCCTGAAGGGCATAAAGCCGCCAGCCCACTGTGGCCAGAAGCAGCAGGAGCACCACATGGACCAGCAGATTACCGGATTTTTTCTTTTTTGCGGGTTTGACGGGCTTTGCCATGGGACATCCCTCCTTTGCGAAGGGGCTTCCATACTCCTTCAATATGTATTGTAGCGTATTTCCTGAGAAAATAAAAGAGGGTTTTTGCCTGAAATGCAAATTTTTTACAAACTGCGGCGCAAAACCGTCCCGGTAGACTCAGAAATTGGAACAATTCCATCCACCGGTCCATCCAGAAGTCCCAAACCGGCCGCAGGGGCCGTGAGAGCAGGGAAAAAAACAGAACGCCGCCGCCCAGACCTCCCAGCAGGATGAACCCCCGGAGTTGGCCATCCGACTGCCGCAGGACGAACAGAAAGACCGCCAGACCTACGGCCTGACAGTAGAGCAGGTCCAGCGGCGCCGTCAGTCGGGGGTGCCGCAGCCGCACTGCCCGCAGCAGGTCGTACAGGACCCCGGCGCCCAGACCCAGCAGAATCGACAGGAGGAACGTGCGGAGTTGCTCCGTGACATGGATGGCCATGGCCTATCCGAACAGACGGCTGAAAAAGCCGCCCTGACGGTTCGGAGTGTCCTCATAGGAGATGGAGGTGATGCGGCCATCCACATACAACTCGCCCCCCTCTAAAGACAGCTTGCCGATGTGCAGGTCTTCCCCGGTGACGATCAGGGTCCCGGCGGAGGTGGTCATGATGACGCCGCTCTCGTCGAAGCGCTCCACATCCTCCACGCCGGAAACGGTAAGATGCGCCCGGTCCATCAGCTCCAGCCGATGAGGGGTGACGGGCATATTGAAGTCATTGGTCATAAGATCCCTCCCTGCCCTCAGTGTATGCGGACAGGGAGGGAGATAGAAGAACTTATTGGATCTGCCGGTACAGGGCGGCGGCATCGCTCTGCCGCACGGTCTCCTGAACGGACAGCACCTCCACGGTGACGGTCCGTACGCCGAAGCGAAGGGTGATCTGATCTCCCTCCTTCACCTCGTAGGAGGCCCGGGCGGGCTTACCGTTGACGGTGACCAATCCATTGTCGCAGGCTTCGTTGGCCACGGTCCGCCGCTTGATGAGCCGGGAGACCTTGAGATATTTGTCTAAGCGCATGATGCTTCCTTTCTTGAAAAATGAAAAAGGGGGCGTAACGCCCCCTTTACGGTGTGAATTTATTCAGCCACAGCGTCCTTCAGAGCCTTGCCGGCCTTGAACACGGGCACCTTGGAAGCGGGGATCTCGACAACTTCCTTGGTACGGGGGTTACGGCCGGTGCGGGCAGCGCGGGACTTGACCTCGAAAGAACCGAAGCCAATCAGCTGGACCTTGTCGCCTTCCTTCAGAGCGGCGGTAATGGCGTCCAGGGTAGCGGAGACAGCAGTCTCTGCGTCCTTCTTGGAAATTTCAGCGGCAGCAGCCACGGCGGCGATCAGTTCAGCTTTGTTCATGAGTATATCCTCCTGTAAAATAATTAAAATTCCATTTATCTTTTATCGCGTTTCCGCAATGAAGATCTTAGTTTTCTTTGGCCTGCTCCCAAAGAGTGATTTTTTCCGCTTCCGTATAGGCGCTCAGCGGACGGTCGGCGGCATCCGCCACCCGGCGGAACCGACCTTGATATTTGTCACAGGCCCGGTGCAGAGCGTCCTCCGGGTCCACACCGGACATCTGGGCGATCTTGCAGAGAATGAACAGAGCGTCGCCCAGCTCCTCCCGGATGCCGTGAGGACTGTCCACAGGCTGTCCGGCCTCCACGGCCTGCCGCAGCTCGGCGGTTTCCTCATCCAGCTTGTCCAGCGCACCGGCAGCGGAGTCCCAGTTGAATCCGGCCTTTACAGAGCGGGAGACGATCTTTTCCGCCCGCCACAGCGCCGGCAGCGTATGGGGGACGGCTTCCACAGCGTCCGCCGGGGAGGTGAACCCCTTTTCCTTCTTTTTCTGAGCCTCCCAGCCCTCCAGCGCCTGTGCGCTGTCGGCGGCCTCGGCAGCGCCGAATACATGGGTATGGCGGAACACCAGCTTCTGAGCCACGCCGTCCACCACGTCATCTGCGGTGAAACGGCCCTGCTCCTCTTCCATCACGGAATGGAACACCACCTGAAGCAGAACATCCCCCAATTCCTCGCACATACCGGGGGTGTCATTCCGGTCAATGGCGTCCAGCGCCTCGTAGGTCTCTTCCAGAAAATTCCGGCGGATGGACTGATGGGTCTGCTCGCGGTCCCAAGGACAGCCCTCGGGGGCACGCAGCAGGTGCATGATGGTGAGAAGATCCTCCCACCCATAGCGTTGTTTCCTTTGAAAATTTACCATATCTCCACTGCCTTTGCAAGCTATTTTATCCTGAAAACGTTGATATAACAGGATTTTTTATAAATCGTTCACTTCAAGCGCAAAAGTTTGGCTATTTTTTCGCCTTTAGGCAGAGCTTTTACGTCCTCTGCCCGTAAGATTCGCAGGGTAATGACCAGAACGCCGTATACCACTACACCGGCCAGAATGCCGCAGAAGGTAGCGAGGGCATTGGCACCGTAAGCACTGTGGCCGCTGAGGACTCTGGCAACAAGGCCGTACACCGCCCAGGCGGCGGCACCCATCACGGCGGAGGCTACGATGGGCTTTCCGAACAGCCGCGTGTACCGGGGCTTCTCCGGGGAATATTTCCACACGAAGAAGAGGTTCAGTCCGCAGATGGTCAGATAGCAGCACAGGGTAGAAATGGGCGCGCCGTGGATGCTGATGTCCGGGTTGCCCACCAGAATGTAGTTCATGACCACCTTCACTACGCCGCCGGCGATGACGGTGAAAATAGGAAGCTTCTCCTTACCATAGGTCTGCAAAATGGCATTGGTCAAAATCATCAGGCAGATGAAGATCAGGGCAATGCCTAAAATCTGCAAATGGGGACCCGCCGCCAGCGCGTCCTCCGGCTGCATGGGCAGCATGAGCCGTTCAATGGGGGTGGACAGCACGGAGAGACCCACGCCCGCGGGCAGCGCCAGAATGGCGATGAGTCGGAAGGCGGAGGAAATGATGCGGTCCGCCTCAGCGTGGTCCTTCCGGGCCAGCGCCGCCGCCGCGAAGGGAATCAGGCTCATGGTGACAGGATAAACAAAGGAGGCCACCATGTTGGGCATATTCATGGCGATGCGGTACTGGCCGTTCAGCACAGCCGCTGCTGTTTCTGAAAGGCCCAGCCCGTTTTGCAGGCGGCCCATGACGATCTTGGTGTCAATGATGTTGATGATGCTCATGGCGGAGTTGCTCAGGGTGATGGGAACGCCGATGAGCAGGATCTGCTTGATGATCTGGCCGCTGGAGGAGGGAACGTCCAGGGACTCCTTCCGGTTGCGGTGGGTGGCAAGGTAGCCGCACAGGAACAGCATGGACACCGCTGTGCCCGCCGTGACGCCCACGATGGCCCCGGCGGCGCTGAGCTCCGCGGTCTTGCCGATGTGCAGCACGTACCACGCTAAAGGCAGGCCGATGCCAAGCTTCAAAAGGGCCTCCAGCACCTGACTGACGGCAGTGGGGGTCATGTTGCCCTGACCCTGCGTGTAGCCCCGCATACAGGCCAGCAGGCACACGCAGAACACCGCTGGGGCCAGCGCCTGTACGGCAGTGGCGGCCAGAGAGTTGTTCAGGAACCGGGCCAGTGCGTCCGCACGGAAGAACATCAGCACGGAGCAGACCAGACCCAGACCGAAGAACAGCCAGATGGCGGTGGAGAAGATCCGCCGCTTCTCGTTTTCCAGCCCCCTGGCGTGGGCCTGACTGGTCATCCGGGAGATGGCCAGGGGCAGGCCCGCCGTGGAAAAGGTCAGCAAAAAGTTGTAGATCTGGTAGGCGGTGTCAAAATAAGTTTGTCCCGCGCTGCCCAGAATATTGCTGAGAGGGATCTTGTAGGCCGCGCCGATGAGCTTGACGATGACCACAGCCGCCGCCAGAATGGCGGCGCCGCCTAAGAAGGATTGCTTTTTCGCAGGAGTTGCCATGGATGTTACCTCGAATTTTCAGATTGAGAGGGGCGGGGCGTATCCCCGCTCAGCGGGCGAAAAAATCTTTTCGCCCCGCTGAGCAGGTTTTCAGAACTTTATAAAAGTTCTGAAAACTTAGGATTTCAATGGCGCAGGAAACCCCTCTTAGGTTTCCCGCACACACCCTTTACCCGCAAGGGGTATGCGGCATCCGTAGAGTGGCGGAGCCGCTAACGGCTGCCCTACCTTACCGCTGCGGAGAATTTATCGCTTTATCGACAGTCTTTCGGCGGCGTACCGCCGCTATTGGTTAGGTATGCGCCGCAGGAGCGGAACATACCCGTCATTACAGCTTTTCGCCGCAGTCCCGGCAGTATACGTCGCCCTCCCGGACCTCGCTGCCGCAGCAGGGGCACAGCAGGTGGATCACCGGCTCGCCCTCCAGCTCCCGGAGCCGAGCCTTGAGACCATCGATCTCCTGCATCTTTTCCAGCAGCCGGTCAGAATCCGTGGGGGTGCCGGTGTGGGTGGCGTACAGCAGCTCGCCCAGCTCCCGGAGACAGGTGTTGACCTCCGCGTGGAGGTCTGCGATCTCCAGCTGCCGCTTGGCGGCGTCCGTCAGCTTTTTGGCTCCCAGACCCACGGTGCAGACAGTGTCCCGAAGCAGTTCCTCCGCTTTGGCACGATACGCTTCATAGCTGTGTTCCATGAATGGACCCTCCTTGCGGCCCAGGGCCGCTGCGTTCAAGTTTCAGGGACGTATTTTGCGTAAAATTCCGCGAAAGCGGCCTGGTTGGCCAGAACCTTTTCCGGCCGCTCCGTGTATTCCTTGGGATACTTCAGGTTAAAGACCCGCTCGATGTGGTTGGTGCCGGGCTCCACCATTTTAGTGGAACCGCCCGCACCGAAGGACAGGATGGAGCACAGCTCCGACATGATGTCCACGTTGTACCAGCACTCCCCGCCGGGGCGGCTCCAACCCACGTTCTCAAAGCTGCCGGACATATACTTCTGCCGGTAGAGGTAGTAGGGGACAAAGCCTGCGGCCCGCAGGGTAGGGGCGGCATAGTCCAGCATGGCCTGCACGGCGGCGCCATCGGGAATGGAGAGACCCTCCATGAGAATGCGGCTGCCCTTTTTCAGCGCCAGCGTGTGGATGGTGATGTCATCGGCCCCCAGTTCCAGACATTTGTCCAGAGAACGGCGGAAGCCCTCCGGTGTATCCGCCGGCAGACCTGCGATGAGGTCCATGTTGACGTGGGGGAACCGGTAGGTCCGCACCAGCTCCATGGCCCGCACCGTATCCGCAGAGACATGGCGGCGGCCGATGGCGGCGAGGACGTGATCCTCCATGGTCTGAGGATTCACGCAGACCCGTGTGACGCCGTGACTTTTCAGAACGGCCAGTTTTTCGGCGGTGATGGTATCCGGACGGCCGATCTCTACCGTGATCTCCGGACAGGCGGAGAGATCGAAGGATTCTTCCAGAGCCGTCAGGATGGCATCCATCTGATCCGGCGTCAGGATGCCGGGGGTGCCGCCGCCCATGTAGAAGGTGCGGGGCCGCAGATGGTTTTTCCGCACCATTTCTCCCCCAGCCCGGATCTCCGCGATCAGGGCCTTTACATAGGGCTCCACCAGAGAAAAACTTCGCTCCACGCTCTGACTGACAAAGGAGCAGTAGGCGCAACGGGTGGGACAGAAGGGAATACCCACATACAGGTCGATATCCCGCTTTTCCAACCGCTTCAACGCCTGATAGCCCACGGCACCAGTCTCCAAAGCCAGCGCCGCCCGGTCCTCAGGGACGAAATAGCGCGTCTTCAACTCCCGCTTGGCCTCCTCCGGGGTCTTGCCCTCCATCAGCGCCCGTGTGATGGGCTTGTCGGGCCGGACGCCGGTGAGCATCCCCCAGGGGGGCAGCGTCAGCTTTTCCGCGGCGCGGAGCGCTTCCGGCAGCTTGGGATACAGATCCAGAAATGCCAGATAGAAGCAGGCCGCCACGGCGTAGCGCCGCTGGCCTTCTTTTTTAAAGTCCGTGCCGGTGAGGGGGGATGCAAAGGTCCAGGCGGCGGTGTATCCGTGATAGTGCAGTTCCGCCGTGACCTGACAGTCCGCCGCCGTTTCCGCGGCGGCAAGGCGGCACCACGCCTCATCTTCCGGCTGTACCGCGTCATAGGTCGGTTTTTCCAAGGGGAAGAGGGTCATCAGGCTCTGTTCGACGATATAGCGCTCGTCATGACCTAAAAATTCCAGCTTCATATCAGCCTTGCTCCCGCAGTGCCATCTGCATATAGGGGTTGAAGCGCCGCTCCCGGTCCAGAGTGCTGGGCTCCATGTGTCCCGGCAGAACCCGGTAGTCCCCGGGAAGGGCGGCCAGCCGGGCCAGAGAGGCCATCATCTGCTTCATGCCGCCGCCGGGAAAGTCTGTCCGGCCGCAGGAACCAGCAAACAGGGTGTCCCCGCAGAACAGGGTATCTCCGCACAGCAGCGTGACGCTGCCCTCGGAGTGACCGGGGGTGTGAAGCACCTGAAGCTCCAGCGTGCCCGCCGTGATGCGGTCTCCCTCGCCGTAGAAATTCACGCCGCCGAAGGGGATCCGGGCCAGTTCGCTTTTCAGAGGGAACAGCTGGGTCTGCGGACTGTCAAAATCCGCCTGATGGATATAGACCGCTGTCGGCGGCAGCATCTCCAGCAGAGCCGCCACCGCGCCGGTGTGGTCATAGTGGCCGTGGGTCAGCAGGATCTTATCCACGGTGCAGTCCAGCTTTTCGGCGGCGGAGAGGATCAGCTCCGGCTCCGCACCGGGATCGATCACGGCGCAGACCTTAGCCGCTTCATCGCAGAGAATGTAGCAGTTGGTACCGATGGACCCCACCTGCAAGGCTTGGATCTTCATAAGACACACCTCATTGAAATCAGTTTACTCTTCCGTGTCGAACAGGATGGTGACCGGACCGTCGTTCTGGGAATAGACCTGCATATCGGCGCCGAATTCGCCGTGCTGCACATCGAAGCCCCGCTCCCGGCAGTGGGCCATGAACCGCTCATAGAGGGGGATGGCCAGATCGGGCTTGGCCGCACCGGAGAAGCCGGGGCGGCGGGAGGAGGTATCGGCGTACAGGGTGAACTGGGACACCACCAGCAGGCTGCCGCCCACCTGCTCCAGATTCAGGTTCATTTTCTCGTTTTCATCCTCAAAGACCCGCAGATTGCAGATCTTGTCCGCCAGCTTGTCGGCGGTGACCTCCGTATCGTTGGGGCCTACGCCCAGCAGCACCAGAAAACCGGTGCCTATCTGACCGTTGACCTGTTCATTGATGACAACAGAGGCATTTTTGACTCGTGTAACAACAGCGCGCATGGTTGCAACTCCTTATTTAATACCCGAACGGGTATGCTTCGTAATGGGCCTTGCCCGCAAACCGGGCAGAGCCGTGTATTCTGTATTTTATCAAGAGGGGATCTTTGCGGCAGCAGAGAAAATCCGTTCCCAATGCCGCGAAAGATCAGCCCACAGGCCGGTTGACCTGCAGAACACCGGAGATCTGATGGAGCTTGTTCATGAGAGTGGACAGCTGCGCTCCGTCTTTAATCTGAATCTCGATGCGGATGATGGCAAAGCCGTCCTCCGTGCTGCGGCTGTTCAGGCCCAGCACAAAAGTCTTGGTGGTGGACAGCGCCGCCGAAATATCCAGCAGCAGATTCAGCCGGTCCTTGCAGACCGCCTCGATGGTGGTGGGATAGCTGTCATTGGTATCGGTGCCCCAGGAGACATGGATCCAGCGGTCGGGCTGCTCCTTCCGCTTTTCCTCCGAGGCGTTGGGACAGTCCGCCCGGTGGACGGACACGCCGTAGCCACGGGTGATGAAGCCCACGATGTCGTCTCCGGGGACGGGGGTGCAGCATTTGGAGAACTTCACCAAACAGTTGTCCAGACCTTCCACGATAATGCCCTGCTCGCTCTTGACGGCCTTGGGCTGCTTGGGAGTGTCCGCAGGCTTGGGGTCCTCCTTGGACTCCGTCACAGCCTCTGCCAGCATCTGCTCCTGCTGCCGCTGCTGCTGGCGGCGCTGCAACTCGCCCTGGATCCGGCTCACCGCCTTCTGAGCGGTGAAGCCGCCATAGCCGATGGCAGCGTAGAGATCGTCCAGCGTGGGATAAGCTACCTTTTTCAGCAGCACCGGCAGGAATTCCGGGTCCAGTACGTCTTTCATGGCGATGCCGCAGTGACGCAGCTCCGCGTCGAAGGCGGAGCGGCCGTTGGCGATGTTCTCGTCCCGCTTTTCCTTTTTGAACCACTGGCGGATCTTGGAGCGGGCCTCGTTGCTCTTGGCAATCTTCATCCAGTCCCGGCTGGGGCCCTTGGCGTTTTTGGAGGTCAAAATCTCTACGATGTCGCCGTTTTTCAGCACATGGTCCAGCGTGACGATCCGGTTATTCACCTTGGCACCAATCATGCGGTTGCCCACGGCGGAATGGATGGCATAGGCAAAGTCGATGGGGGTGGCTCCGGCGGGGAGGTTCTGCACGTCGCCGTTGGGGGTGAACACGAACACCTCGTCGGAGAACATATCCACCTTCAGGGAGTGGATAAACTCCTCAGCATCGGCGCCCTCCTGATTTTCCAGCAGACGGCGTACCCACTCGTACTTGCCCTCGGTGCCGGCGCCCTGACCGTTCTGCTTATACTTCCAGTGGGCGGCCACGCCGTACTCGGCGATCTCGTGCATCTCCGTGGTGCGGATCTGCACCTCAAAGGGGATGCCCTCGTTGCCCATGACGGTGGTGTGAAGGCTCTGGTAGCCGTTGGGCTTGGGGGTGCCGATATAGTCCTTGAAGCGTCCCAGAATGGGCTTGTAGAGGTCGTGGATCACGCCCAGCACGTTGTAGCAGTCGCTGACGGTATCCACCACCACCCGGAACGCAAAGAGGTCGAAAATCTCATCCAGAGATTTGTTCTGGCTGAACATTTTCCGGTAGATGGAATAAGGGTGCTTCATGCGGCCGTAGACAATGTGCTTGATGCCCATTTCATTGAGCCGCTGATCGATCTGAGCCTGGGTGCGGCTCATGAGAGCGTCATACTCCGGGCGCTTGGCGTCCAGCTTGGAGACGATCTCATCGTAGCCGATGGGGTCCAGATATTTTAAGGAGAGATCCTCCAGCTCCCACTTCATCCGCTGCATACCCAGCCGGTGTGCGATGGGGGCGTAGATCTCCATGGTCTCCAGAGATTTCTGCTTCTGCTTGGCGGGGGTCTGATACTCCATGGTCCGCATATTGTGGAGCCGGTCGGAGATCTTGATGAGGATGACCCGGATGTCCTTACTCATGGCGATGAGCATTTTCCGGAGATTCTCCATCTGCTCGTCTTCCTTGGTGGCGTACTGGATCCGGGTCAGCTTGCTGACGCCCTCCACCAGATCCGCCACCGTGGGGGAGGTGAGCTTGGCCACGTCATCATAGGTGGCGTCCGTATCCTCAATGACATCGTGAAGCAGGGCCGCCTCGATGGACTCGGAGTCCAGATGCAGTTCCTCCGCCACGATCTGCGCCACGGCTAAGGGGTGGGTGATATAAAGCTCACCGCTTTTGCGGCGCTGCTCGCCGTGATGCTGCTTGGCGAATTCATAGGATTCGCGGATGCGCTTGAAATCCGCGCCGGGATTGTATTCCCGGACGGTATTCTCCAATTTCTCAAACTGTTCGTCAATCGTCACTGCGAATCACCTCGTTTAACCTCCGCACCGCCCCGGAGGCGGCGCAGGCAGGGAGAGGCGTAAAGATCCACCCTTCCCTGAATGGGATTGAGACATAGCGTAACCCGGTCCTCCTGCCGGGACAAGGAGATGAGTCCCCGCTCCTGAAAGACCGTCAGGGCCAGCGCGGCCCGGAGAAAACTGTCGCAGCCGCCTACCTGCGCCGCCAGAGAACGGAGATAGGGCAGCAGATCTGTTTCCAGCTTGCCCTGCTTCAGGTGCCGGTCCAGAATCCGCCAGAAGGCGGCAAACTGGTCCCGGGAGATCATGAGCCGGGCGGTCTCCTGGGCCGTGAGGGGCTGCTCCCCCGTCAGGCGGTGCAACAGGTCCAAGGATTCCGCCTCATGGCGGCTGGGAGTTAAAGAGGGGCGCAGGTCCACCAGCTGCAATTGCAGGGTGGTGGTGCCCCGGAAGGTGTTGGCCTGCAAATAGAAGGCTGCATCCACCCGGCAGCCGGGCTCCAACTGAGCGGCGGCCTCCGGCATGGAGAAGAAAATGGCGTCAAACCGGCTGGGACCCTTGCTGAGCCGCAGTTTCAGGTGCTTGCCCTGGCCCACGGCCTGAACGCTGTCCACCGTGGCGCCCAGCAGGGCGAACACCGGGCGGGGATTCCCGGAGCCGTAAGGCTCCAATTGGGCCAGATGGTCCACCTGCTCCAGCGTCATATCCGCCGGGTTGGAAATGGCGGCGTCTACCTCCAGACAGCTCACCGCCCGCTCACCGCCGGAGGCGGCCTTTACGAAGCGGTTCATCCGCTGGCGGAAGGTATCAATGTTTTCCTCCGGGATGGTAAAACCGGCTGCCAGCTCGTGACCGCCGAAGCCGTCCAGCAGGTCAGAGCAGGATTCCAGAGCGGAAAACAGGTTGAACCCGCCGTAGGAGCGGCAGGAGCCCTTGCCGGAGCCGTCCTTCAGATGGATCATGAAGCTGGGGGCGGCGTATTTTTCACTGAGACGGGAGGCTACGATGCCCACCACGCCCTGATGCCATTCCTCACTGGAAAGCACCAGCGCGTTCCGCTCCTCTGGCCGCAGCCGCTCGATCTGGGCGATGGCGTCGGCGCAGATGGACTGCTCCACCGCCTGCCGCTCCCGGTTCAGGTCGCATAGCTGCTTGGCCAGCTCCTCTGCTTTGGCGGGATCGGTCTCCTGCAAAAGGTCCGCGGCCAGATCCGCAGCCCCCATGCGCCCGGCGGCGTTGATCCGGGGGGAGAGAACGAAGCCGATCTGGATGGAGGTGATGGGCTTGCCCAGCAGCCCTGCCTCTTTCAAAAGGGCATGGATGCCCACAAAATCCGTGTGGTTCAGGGCGGCAAGGCCGCAGGAGACAATGGTGCGGTTTTCGCCCTCCATCCGCATGACGTCGGCAATGGTGCCGATGGCGGCCAGAGTGCAGTACCGGGCGAACAGGGCGTTTTCCCGGTCCGGTCCGCCCAGAGCCAGCACCAGCTTCAGCGCCACGCCCACGCCAGCCAGATATTTGAAGGGATAGGTGTCATCCGGACGGTGGGGGTCCACTACCGCCACGGCCCGGGGGAGGTTTTCCTTACATTCATGGTGATCCGTCACCACCACGTCCATGCCGATGGATGCGGCAAAGTCGATCTCCTCGTTGCCGGTGATCCCGCAGTCCACGGTGATCATCAGGGTGGCGCCCTTGTCCCGCAGGCCCTGGATGGCGTCTTTGGAGAGGCCGTAGCCGTCCTCGATCCGCCGGGGGATATAGCGCAGGCACTTGGCACCGCAGTTTTTCAGATAGTCCAGAAGCAGCACCGTGGAGGTGATGCCGTCCACATCGTAATCGCCGAAAACAGCGATGGTCTCATCGTTGGCCAGCGCCTTCTGGATCCGGGCCACCGCCTTGTCCATGTCCCGCATGAGCATGGGGGAGATCGTCAGAGAGGTCTCCCGCTCCAGCGCCTCGGCAGCGGCCTCGGAGGTGGTGATGCCCCGGGCGGCCAGCACCGTGGCCAGCAGACTGGGGTAGCCGGCTTCCTTCAAAAGGGCAGTGTCCTGTTCTGATGCCGTACCGATATGCCATTTCTGATACTTCATTCGGACACCCCCATTCTCAAATCAGGCGGAACAAACAATGTTCCACATTAACAAACATACAGTATAGCAGAAAAACACCGGAAGGTAAAGCACATATTTATACAGAAAGGGACTGTTTCGGCGGCTGAGACTGCTGATTTTTCGATTTCCCGGACAGAACGGGCCATCTTCAACCGAATATGCGGCCGGAAACGCAAAAAGCCAGCGCTCCCGTAAGGGAACGCTGGCAAGGTTTCTTATTCGGCAGGCTGGTCCTCTGAGGTTTCCGCAGGCAGGACGTACCGGCTCAGGTTCTGCTGAAGCTGGAAGGAGAACTCGTCATTCTTCTTCAGACTGTGGAGATAGGCGTGGGAGGCGGTCTGTTTTTCCTGCTCCTCAATGACGCTGACCGCGATGTTGGAGCAATGATCGCCCACACGCTCGGCATTGTTCAGCAGATCGTTGAGGATGAAGCCGAGCTGGATGGTGCACTGGCCGCTTTGGAGCCGCCGGATGTGACGGCTGCGGATCTCCTCCGTAAGGAGGTCCATAGTTTCCTCCAGAGGTTCCACCTGCCGGGCCATCTGGGGATCGTCCGACTGGAAGCTGCGCAGGGCGCTGTTCAGCAGATCCTCCAGCAGGGCGGTCAGCACATCCACCTCTTCCCGGGCAATGGTGGAGAAGGTCAACTGCTTTTCATGAAGCTCCTTGGCGGATTCCTGCAGGTTCAGAGCGTGGTCACCGATGCGCTCAAAGTCTCCGATGGCGTGAAGCAGGCGGGAGACGGTGCGCATATCGGCGGAGGAGGTGCCGTGCTGGGAGATCTGGACCAGATAGCCGCCCAGACGGTCCTCATAGGTGTCCAGCTTGTCCTCGTTGGCCAGGATCTGCTCCTCCCGGCTGCCGTCATACTGAATGAACTGGGCCAGAGCCAGCTGCATGCTTTCCAACGCCAGAGCGCCCATGCGGTTGGTCATGACGGCGCATTCGCTGACAGCCACGCCGGGGGTCCGCATCAGCCGGGGGTCCAGGAAGGCGAAGTCAGAGGGCTTGTCCTCCGTGGAGATCACCTTGTTGGCAAGGCGCTCCAACTGCCGGCTGAAGGGCAGCAGCACAAGGGTGGTGCAGACATTGAAGATCGTGTGGCAGAATGCGATGCCAACAGCGCCGATGGGCTCTGTCAGGAAGGGCAGATTCAGGAACATCTCGCCGCCAAACAGGGCCAGCAGACCCAGAGCGGTGCCGATGAGGTTGAAGGAGATGTGGATGACGGACACCCGCTTGGCATTGCGGCTGACGCCGATAGAGGAGATCAGAGCCGTAACGCAGGTACCGATGTTCTGGCCCATGATGATGGGGATAGCGATGCCGTAGGTGACGGAGCCGGTCATGGCCAGTGCCTGCAAAATGCCAACGGAGGCGGCGGAGGACTGGATGATGCCGGTGAAGGCAGCGCCTACCAGCACGCCCAGAAAGGGATTGGTGAAGGCGGTCATGAAGTGGGTAAAGCCCGGCATATCTGCCAGAGGAGACACCGCGCCGCTCATCAGCTCCATGCCGTACATTAAAATAGAGAAGCCCATCATCACCCGGCCCACGTCCCGGCGGCGCTGCCGCTTGGAGCCCATGATGAGCAGAATACCGATCAAAGCCAGCAGGGGGGAGAAATTCTTGGGCTTGAGGAAGTTGACAAAGAAGTTCTCACTTTCGATGCCGGTGAGGGACAGCAGCCACGCTGTCAGGGTGGTGCCGATATTGGAACCCATGATGATGCCGATGGTCTGTCCGATCTCCATGACACCGGAGTTCACCAGACCCACCAGCATGACCGTCATAGCGGAGGAGGACTGGATGGCGATGGTGATGCCGGCGCCCAGCAGCAGACTTTTGATGGGGTTGGAGGTCATGCGCTTGAGCAGCCGCTCCAGCTTGCCGCCGGCCATTTTTTCCAGACTTTTGGACATGACCGTCATGCCGTATAAGAAGAAGGCCAGCCCTCCGCACAGGGTAAAGAGAGAGAAAATGTTCATATCAGATCCCTTTCTGCCCGAAGTATCCATCGGACCAGGTATGCATCTCATTTATAGTATGACACCCTATTCCTGATTATAAGTGGTAAAGCGGGGATGTGCCTATTGACAAAGCGGACAAAAAAACGGAGAAAACCAACGGCAAGACATACTGTGTGCGCAAACTGACCAAAGAATGTCCGCAGCAGACATACGATGCACTGCAGCTTGAAAACAGCCATAAATTGTGGCGGCACATTCATAAGCGGGGTTAATGGCTGCGGCGGCTGACTCCCCCGAATGGACTGTGAAAAGTGCCAAACGAAAACGATTTTCCATGTGCACGATAACAGTTTTGCACTTTGAGCAAAGTTTAAGATTGAATGTTTGCTATGTTTGTGCTAAATTAATACTGTCAGGAATTCGGCTTTTTGCCGGAAACACCCTGAAAAAAATGAAAAGGAGCAAATGAAGAATGAAGAAGTTGTTTGCACTGTCTCTCGCACTGGTAATGACTCTGTCTCTGGCTGCCTGCGGCGGCAAGAAGACCGAGGCCCCTGCCGACACCGAGACCGAGACCGAGACCGAGACCCCCACTACCGGCGATGTCAAGGTCGCTGTTGTCCTGAAGACCCTGGCCTCTGAGTACTGGGGCTATGTGGAGGCCGGCTGCAAGGCCGCCGGTGATGATCTGGGTGTTGACGTGGTCGTGGTCGGCCCCGGCGCTGAGAGCGATATCGAGGGTCAGGTTTCCATGATCGAGCAGCAGATTGGCGCTGGCTGCGACGCCATCGTCTGCGCTCCCAACGATGCTGGTGCCGCTCAGGGCGCTCTGCAGGCTGCCATCGACGCTGGCATCCCCGTGCTGGCTGTTGACACCAACGTTGGCATCGCTGGCCAGACCTCTTTCGTGGGCACCTCCAACGTGGACGCTGCTTATGAGGGCGGCAAGTGGGCCATCGAGCAGGCCGGTACCGACGCCAAGGCCGTTATCATCTACGGTCAGGAAGGCGACAACACCTCCAACATGCGTATGGAAGGCTATGAGAAGGCCTGCACCGAGGCTGGCGTGGAAGTTCTGGCCAAGCTGTCCGGCAACAACCTGACCGATGGCGCTACCAAGGCCATGGAAGACCTGCTGAGCGCTTATCCCGATCAGATCGACATCGTGCTCTGCCACAATGACGATACCGCTATCGGCGCTATGAACGCCTGCAAGTCCGCCGGCGTGTCCGACATCACCATCGTTGGTTTTGACGGCAACGCTTCTGCCGTGAAGCTGATCCTGGACGGCGAGCTGGTGAAGGCTACCGTCGCTCAGCAGCCCTATGAGATGGGCTATCAGGTGGTCGAGGCTGCCGTGAAGGCTGTCAAGCTCGAGCCCGTTGACGAAGTCATCAACGCTCCCGTTCAGGTCGTTACCGCTGAGAACGGCCAGGCTTACCTGGACAACCTGGAGGCCATGAAGGGCTAATTCAGCCTGACTGCTATCCATAGCTGAAAAGCAAAAAGCCGGAATACAGCGGCAGGTTTTCTGCCGCTGTATTCCGAAAAGCCGATCATGCGCGTGCCTGCAAGCGGAAACCTGAAGCGTTTTCACAGCGGAACGGAGAATTTTCGGCGCGCCGGGATCTGGCAGGAACCATTCTCTGTCTGATCCCGGTTACAATGCGCACAGAAGAAAACGATTAAACAGCAAGCACATTTCAACGAAAATGACCCCGGGAATCGGGATCGAGAGAGCGCTTCCGCTGCGGTGGGAGCGGTTCGAAAATCAGGAAAAACAGAAACGAGGTAATTCCATGAGCGAGTATGTCGTCGAACTGAAACATATTACCAAACGTTTTCCTGGTGTTGTCGCGTTAAAAGACATGTCTATCGGCATCAGACCCGGTGAGATCCACGGTCTGATCGGAGAAAACGGCGCAGGTAAATCCACCTTGATCAAGGTGCTCACCGGCGTTCACACTCCGGAAGAAGGGGAAATCTTTGTGGACGGCCAGAAGGTCGTTTTCAAAAACCCTGTTCAGTCCCGCGAGGCAGGCATCGCCTGTGTGTATCAGGAGCTGAACATCGTCAAGCAGCTGCCTGTCACGGATAACGTTTTTATGGGGCGTGCCGTTAAGAAGGGATTGCTGCTGGATTATCCCCGGATGCACGCCGAGGCGGAAGAAGCGCTGAAAACACTGGGACATCCGGAGATCAACGTCCACCTGGAGTGCGGTAAGCTGGGCGTGGGTCAGCAGCAGATGGTGGAGATCGCCAAGGCTGTGTCCCTAGATGCCAAGCTCATTATTATGGATGAGCCCACTTCTTCTTTGGGTAAGGAAGAGATCGAGCAGCTGATGGAGACCGTCCGGGGCCTGAAGGCCAAGGGCGTGGCCATCCTGTTCGTGTCACATAAACTGGAAGAGCTCTTTGAGCTCTGCGACCGTGTGACCGTCATGCGTGACGGCGAACACATCATCACCGAGGATACCGTGAACCTCACGGAGGACTCCCTCATCAACGCCATGGTGGGCCGTACTCTGGATAACCTGTATCCCAAGGAGTTCGGCACCAAGGGCGAGGTGTGGCTGGAGGCCAAGGGCCTCAACGAGGCCGGCGTCCTGCACGATGTCAGCTTTAAGGCCCATGCGGGCCAGATCACCGGCTTTGCGGGCCTCGTCGGCGCAGGCCGCACGGAGACCATGCGGGCGGTGTTCGGCGCTGACAAGCTGGACAGTGGCGAGATCTACGTCAAGGGCGAGAAGGTACATATCAGAACGCCGAAGGACGCTATCAAGAGAAAAATCGCCTTCCTGACAGAGGATCGTAAGGGTCAGGGCCTGGTGCTCAACCTGGATGTGCGGACCAATCTGGTCCTGGCCAATATGAAGGGCTTCTCCAACGGTCCCTTCTTGGACAAGGACCGCATTGAGCAGGCGGGCAATGACAATGTCAGCGCGCTGAAGATCAAGACCCCCTCCCTGAATGAGGTCGTCGGCCAGCTGTCCGGCGGCAACCAGCAGAAGGTGGTTATCGGCAAGTGGGTCAACACCGACGCCGACATCTTTATTTTCGATGAGCCCACCCGTGGTATCGACGTGGGCGCCAAGATCGAGGTTTACCGGGTCATGAACGATCTGGTGAAGGCCGGCAAGTGCGTCATCATGGTCTCCTCCGAGCTGCCGGAGATCCTGGCTATGAGCGACCATGTGGTAGTTATGCGCGGCGGCCGAGTGATGGCTGATATTGACCGGGACACGCCGCACTTCAATTCCGAAGACATCATGAAAGCGGCCTGGGGAGGAGAGTTAGACTGATATGAAAAACACGAAAATGAAAGAGCTTCTGCAAAAGCTCGGCACACTGATGGCCCTTGCCATCCTGGTTTTGATTTTCTGCATCACCATGCCGGACAAGTTCATGAAGGTCGGTAACTTCATGAATATCCTGAAGCAGGCATCCATCAACTGCCTGATCGCTTCCGGTATGCTGTGCGCCCTGATTACCGCCGGTATCGACCTGTCCGTTGGTTCCAACTGCGTGCTGTGCACCTGCACCATCGGCGTTATGGTCCAGTCCGGCATCACGAACCCCTTCCTGCTGGCGCTCTGCGGCCTGGCCGTCAGCACCCTGGCCGGCTTCATCAACGGCACGCTGCTGACCCGTCTGGATCTGCCCCATCCCTTCGTGTCCACCATGGGCATGAAGAACGTACTGTGGGGCCTGGCGCTGGTCATTACCGGCTCCAAGTCCATCGCCTTCACCAATACCGGCATTGACGGACTCATGTGGATCGGCGGCGGCTCTCTGTTCACCACCTATTATGAGGGCACCACCAAGGTGAAGTTCCCCGGCATCCCCTTCAGCTTCATTCTGGTTATCATTGTGTTCATCATCTTTGATATCTTCCTGCGCAAGACCGCTCTGGGCCGCCAGATCTACTGCGTGGGCGGCAACCCCGAGGCAGCCCGTCTGTCCGGTATCCCCTCCAAAAACGTGCTGACCTTCGTTTACACCCTGTCCGGCTTCATGGCCGGTATGGCTGGTATCGTGTCTGTTGGCCGTCTGGCTTCCGCTAACGGCAACGCCGGTTCCACCTATGATAACGATGCCATCGCAGCCTGCATCGTGGGCGGCGCTTCCTTCACCGGCGGCAAGGGCACCATCTGGGGCACCCTGATCGGCGCTCTGCTGATGGCTGTTATCCGCAACGGCCTGAACCTGGCCGGCGCTAAGAACGATGTTCAGTACATCGTCATCGGCTCCGTTATCATCCTGGCCGTTACCATCGACGTCTTCCGTAATAAGATGGAGGCCAAGGCCCGTAAGATGGCTGCACAGTAAACCGTTCCCCGGACGCACTGTTGAGTTGAATTACGCCGCCGCGAAAGCGGCGGCGTAATTTTATTTTGAACTGTTAAAATGAAACGGAAGGAGACTGCTTATGAAGGATCTGAGGGTTGGCATTGCCGGTCTGGGACGGCTGGGCCGGGTCCATGCTGCCAACCTTGCCCACAAGATTCCCGGCGCGATCCTAACGGCGGCCTGCGTGCCCGGCGCGGACAGTCAGGCGTATGCCCGTCAGGAATTGGGACTTGAAAAGGTGTACGGCGATTTCAGGGAGATGGTTGCTGATCCGGAACTGGACGCGGTGGCCATTGTGTCCCCCTCCGGGGAGCACTGCTGGCAGATCGAGGCGGCGCTGGACGCGGGAAAGCACGTGTTTTCCGAAAAGCCTCTGGGCGTTACGATGGAACAATGCCTTCAGGCGGAGGCGGCCGTGGCCCGGCACCCGGAATTGGTGTGTATGCTGGGCTTTATGCGGCGCTATGACAAGTCCTACGCCTATGCCAAGGAAAAAATCACTGCGGGGGCCATCGGTACGCCGTATCTGGTGAAATCCACCGGCATCGACCCGGAAGCCGTGGTGGAGGGGGCCATCCGGTACAGCGGGACCTCCGGCGGGATCTTTCTGGATTCTGCCATTCACGACATAGATCTGATGCGCTGGTTCCTGGGGAGCGAGGCTGCGGAGGTCTACGCTATGGGCTGCACCTTTAAGCACCCAGCCTTTCAGGACGCTGGGGACGATGAGACCGGCGTCGCCGTCTACAAATTCAAAAACGGCGCTATGGGCATGGTCCATGTGGGCCGCACCGCGCCCTACGGCTACCATATCGAAACGGAGATCGTAGGCACGGAGGGCACGATCCGCATTTCTGCTGTGCCGGAGAAGAACCGGGCTATGGTCTACGATGTGAATGGCGCCCGAACCGAATGTGTGGAATCCTTCCCGGAGCGGTTTGCAGAGGCGTACCTCACGGAAATGGAGGAATTTGTCCGCTGCGTCCGGGAGGGGCGGAAGCCGGATACCGGCGTGGCGGACGGCATCTATGCCACACGGGTGGGCTACGCCACTACGGAGGCGTGGAAAACCGGGAAGATCGTCAAAATCTGATCCTTTTGCGGAGCAGGAATCCAACCTGTAAACAAGTCAGCGATGATAAAAACAGGCGCGCGGGATATCCCGTGCGCCTGTTCTTTTTTGGGAGTGTTTATCGCCCGCAGTGACAGTCGCCGGAACAACCGGCGCAGCCGCCGCCGCATCCGCAGGTGTGCTTACCCTGCTTTTTCTGCCGGATGAGATACCGGACAATGGAAATGACAACGGCAAATAAGACTAGAGAAATGAGGAGGGTAGAGAGATTGGCACTCAACCAGGTCAGCATGAAAAATCACTCCTTTGAAAGAAATAGAAGATGGAAGATATAGAATGGAGGGTGAGGGGAAAATCAGACCTTAGTGGAAAGCTTGGTAGCTTCCTTGTAAGGACGAACCAGCATGTAGATGATAAAGGCCAGAGCGGCGATGGCAGCCACCAGACCGATGACGTTCAGGCTGCCGGTGAAGGCCTTGCCGAACTGGTTGACCATCAGGGCGCACAGATAGGCGAAGCCGCACTGATAGCCGATGGCGAACCAGGTCCACTTGGCGTTGTTCATCTCCCGCTTGATGGCGCCGATGGCGGCAAAGCAGGGGGCGCACAGCAGATTAAACACCAGGAAGGAGTAGCCGCTGATCTGGGTAAAGACAGTTCCCAGAGCCTGATAGACAGTCTCATCACCGCCGCCGTAGAGAATACCCAGCGTACCAACGATGTTTTCCTTGGCCACCAGACCGGTGATGGAGGCCACGGCGGCCTTCCAGTTGCCCCAGCCGAGAGGCGCGAAGATCCAGGCGATCAGGCTGCCGATGCGGGCGAGGATGGAGCAGTCGATCTCTTCCTCGGAGAGCATCCGGAAGCCGTCCTCGGCCCAGCCGAAGTAGGTGGTGAACCAGACGAAGATGGTAGACAGCAGGATGATGGTGCCGGCCTTCTTGATGAAGGACCAGCCGCGCTCCCACATGCTGCGCAGCACGTTGCCCAGAGTGGGCCAGTGGTAGGCGGGCAGCTCCATGACGAAGGGAGCGGGATCGCCGGAGAACATCTTGGTCTTCTTCAGCATGATGCCGGAGATGATGATGGCGGCCATGCCCACGAAGTAGGCGGAGGTAGCCACCCAGGCGGCGCCGCCGAAGATGGCACCGGCCACCATGGCGATGAAGGGCACCTTGGCGCCGCAGGGGATGAAGGTGGTGGTCATGATCGTCATACGGCGGTCACGTTCGTTTTCAATGGTACGGGAAGCCATGATACCGGGGATGCCGCAGCCGGTGCCGATCAGCATGGGGATGAAGGACTTACCGGACAGGCCGAACTTGCGGAAGATACGGTCCAGAACGAAGGCGATACGGGCCATGTAGCCGCAGGCCTCCAGGAAGGCCAGCATCAGGAACAGCACCAGCATCTGGGGCACGAAGCCCAAAACCGCGCCAACGCCAGCCACAATGCCGTCCAGAATCAGGCCGTTGAGCCAGTCGGCAGCACCGGCGGCTTCCAGAGCGTTGCCGATCAGTACAGGCACGCCGGGGACCCACACGCCGTAGTCGGCAGGATCGGGCTCGTCAAAGCCATTCTCCTCAAAGTAGGTGACAGCGTCCAGATAGCTCATGCCGACGGTGGTTTCCTCGTCAGCGTCAGCGGGGATGGCGTCATAGTAAACGGTCATGTCATTCATGGCCAGGGTCTCTTCGTCCTCCACTTCGATGGTGGTGGACGCGGAGACGGGCTGAACCGCCTTCATGTCGGCCAGAGCGGCGTCGGGGTCGAAGTCATCGGCCTCGGTATCCAGCTCATAGTAGGCACTGATGGCCTCGGAGGCGGCGGTATAATTGTCGGCGACCTCGGTATATTCGCTGGTGCCGATGCCGAACAGATGCCAGCCGTCACCGAACAGGCCGTCATTGGCCCAGTCGGTAGCGGCGGAGCCCACGGTCACCATGGCGATGTAGTACACCAGATACATGACCACGGCGAAAATAGGCAGGCCCAGCCAGCGGTTGGTGACGATCCGGTCGATCTTATCGGAGGCGGAGAGCTGCCCCTGATTGTGTTTCTTGTAGCAGCTCTTGATGAGCTCTGCAATGTAGACGTACCGCTCATTGGTGATGATGCTCTCGGCATCATCGTCCAGCTCGGTTTCGGCGGCCTGAATATCAGTCTCGATGTGGGTCATGATATCGGCGGGGATGCTGAGCTTTTCCAGCACCTTGTCATCCCGCTCGAAGATCTTGATGGCGTACCAGCGCTGCTGCTCCTCCGGCAGGTTGTGCACCGCGGCCTCCTCGATGTGGGCGATGGCGTGCTCCACAGGGCCGGAGAAGGTGTGCATGGGAACGGTTTTGGTGCCCTCGGCGGCCTTCACAGCGGCTTCAGCGGCTTCCATGACGCCGTCCCCCTTCAGAGCGGAGATCTCAATGATCCGCACACCTAGTTCCCGGGACAGCTCTGCTACATTGATCTGGTCGCCGTTCTTGCGGACTACGTCCATCATGTTGATGGCGATGACCACCGGGATACCCAACTCGGTAAGCTGGGTGGTGAGGTAGAGGTTGCGCTCCAGGTTCGTGCCGTCAATGATGTTCAGAATGGCGTCGGGCCGTTCTCCCACCAGATAGTTACGGGCCACTACCTCTTCCAGGGTGTAGGGGGACAGGGAATAGATGCCGGGAAGGTCCATGATGACTACATTGTCATGCTTTTTCAGCTTGCCTTCCTTTTTCTCCACGGTGACGCCGGGCCAGTTGCCCACGAACTGGTTGGAACCGGTCAGGGCGTTGAACAGGGTCGTCTTGCCGCAGTTCGGGTTGCCTGCCAGGGCAATTTTGATCTGCTTTTCCATACATGCTCCTTTTGGTTTGGGTGCTCAAACCGTATTTGAAAAATTTTTGTGTTTACTCGACCTCGATCATTTCGGTGTCGGCCTTCCGCAGGCTCAGCTCATAGCCCCGGACGGTGACCTCCATGGGATCGCCCAGAGGGGCGACCTTACGGACATAGATCTCCACGCCCTTGGTGATGCCCATGTCCATAATGCGGCGCTTGATGGGTCCCTCTCCATGGAGCTTGACGACCTTTACGGTCTCACCGATTTTGACGTCACGCAGCGTTTTCATACTTGTTTCCTCCTACTGTTTCTATCAGATTTCAAATTCAAATGGATCAGATCATGATCTTGCGGGCCATCTCCTCGCTGATGGCCACCCGGGACTCCTTCACCTTGACGATGATGTTGCCTCCCAGAGCGGACACCACCGTGATGGACCCGCCGGCGGTGAACCCCAGGTCCTCCAGGTGCTTTTTTACCTCGGGATTTCCGCTGACCCTGCGGATCATGTATTCTTCACCGATATTTGCCAGTGCAAGCGGCATCATAACGATCCCTCCGAATCTGTTAGTTAAATTGAACTAACTATTATGGAAAAAGAATAGTCGGAGTGTAGCCGTCACGCTTTGTAAGGCGTTAGCCTCCTCTAACTACAGCTTAGTTTAACATCTCTAATCTCTTCTGTCAACCGGGATTTTTAAAAATATTGTCAAAATCTCAGGGGAGAAGACACCTTGCATTTGTGAAGAAAATATGGTAAAATGCCCAAAACAGCTTCATGCGGGCTGTCGCTTTCGCCAAGGCTTTTGGGCGGACGGCGATGCCCTGAATCGTGATAGGAAGAAAGGACCGGTGATGGCCGTGCAGATCCTGAAAGCATCTGAGGATTATCTGGAAACCATGCTGATGATGCAGACCAAGCATGGATATGTGCGCTCTGTGGACGTAGCGGAGCACTTGGGGGTGACGAAGCCCAGCGTGACTTACGCTACCAAGCGTCTGCGGGAAAACGGATATATTGAGATGGATAAGGACGGCCTCATCACATTGACGGATGCCGGTATGCAGATCGCGTCCAAAATGCTCCAGCGGCACCGGACCCTGACCCGTTTTCTGGTGAGTTTGGGCGTGGAGCCGGAGACCGCGGAGGAGGATGCCTGCAAAATGGAGCATGACATCAGCGACCAGACCTTCAAGGCCATCTGTGACCATGCCCGGAAGCGTATGGCCTCCGCCGATGAAACAGCGGAAACCTGATAGAAACTGAAAAACCAGCGGAAAGGCTTGTCCTTTCCGCTGGTTTTTTGTGCTGCGGCCATGGGCTATAAAATCGTACCGCCGCCCAGAACGGTGTCTCCGTCATAGAGTACCACCGCCTGTCCCGGAGTGATGGCCCGCTGGGGACGGTCGAACAGCACCTGCACGGAGCCGTCCTCCTCCACCGTCACCTCACAGGGCTGCTCCGTCTGGCGGTAGCGGATCTTGGCACTGCACCGGAACTGGCGGGGCGGCGCTTCCCAGGCGATCCAGTTGAAATTCTCACCGGTGAGCTGCTGGGAGAATAGAGCGTCATTTCCGCTGAGGATCACCTGATTGCTCTTTAGATCAATGGCTTTTACATACAGTGGTTGATTGAAAGGGATACCCAATCCTTTCCGCTGGCCGATGGTATAATGGGCGATGCCCTTGTGACGTCCCAGTATCCGGCCGGATTCGTCTACGAAATCACCGGGGGTGTCCGCTTTTCCGGTGTGCCGACGGATGAAAGCGGCATAGTCTCCATCCGGGACGAAACAGATATCCTGACTGTCCGGTTTCCGGGCGTTGAAAAAGCCCAGCCTGTCCGCCAGCTCCCGGGCCTCCGTTTTATGGAGCGTTCCCAGCGGGAACCGGGTGTGGGCCAACTGCTCCTGGGTCAGCATATAGAGTACATAGCTTTGGTCCTTGCTTGCGTCAAGCGCCTTTTTCAGCAGATACCGACCGTTTTCCCGCTCGATCCGGGCATAATGGCCAGTGGCGATGGTGTCACAGCCCAGGAGGGCTGCCCGGTCATAGAGATGCCGGAATTTCAGGTAGCGGTTGCAGTCGATGCAGGGATTGGGCGTCTGCCCCTGTCCGTAGGCATCCGCAAAGCGGTCCATCACCTGACAGCGGAACTCCTCGGAGAAGTTAAAAACGTAGTAGGGAATCCGCAGACGAAACGCCACGCTGCGGGCGTCCTCCACATCATCCAGAGAGCAGCATGTGCGGCTGCTGGAGCGTCCGATGTCCTCGTTGCGGTACAGGGTCATGGTGGCGCCGATACAGTCCCACCCCTGCTGCTGCATGAGGGAAGCGGCGACGCTGGAATCAACGCCGCCGCTCATTGCAATCAGAACCTTTTTCATCAGACCATGGGACAGCCGCCCTCGCAGTGCTCACAGTCGGGGAACTTGCTGTGGTCGTAAGGGATGTTGTTGCGGTCGTAATAGTTTTTGACAGCCGCCTTGATGGATTCCTCCGCCAGTACGGAGCAGTGCAGCTTATAGGCGGGCAGACCGCCCAGTGCATCCACCACCTGCTTGTTGGTGACGGCCAGCGCTTCCTCAATGGTCTTGCCCTTGATAAGCTCCGTGGCCATGGAGGAGGACGCGATGGCGCTGCCGCAGCCGAAGGTCTCGAACTTCACGTCCTCGATGCGGTCATCCTTGATCTTGAGGTACATTTTCATGATGTCGCCGCACTTGGCGTTGCCTACCTCGCCTACGCCGTCGGCGTCGGGGATCTCTCCCACATTCCGGGGATGGGTGAAATGGTCCATGACGGTTTCTGTATAAAGTGCCATATTGAAAGCCTCCTTGGGTTATAAAAAGTAAATATTCGCGTTGTTGAGAAGAACGGAAACATTACAGCATGAACTGCTTCTTGCCGCTGGCAAGATCCTTCCACACGGGAGAAATGCTCCGCAGGTACGCCACGATCTGGGGAACCTCCTTGAGAATGTGATCCACATCCTCCTGAGTGTTCCATTCGCACAGGCTCAGCCGCAGGGAGCCGTGGGCGACCTCGTGGGGGCGGCCGATGGCCAGCAGCACATGGCTGGGGTCCAGAGAACCGGAGGTGCAGGCGCTGCCGGAGGACGCACAGATCCCGGCCTGATCCAACAGCAACAGCAGGCTTTCGCCCTCGATGCCCTCAAAGCAGAAGTTCACATTGCCGGGGAGCCGGTGGACGGGATCGCCGTTCAGGGCGCCGTGGGGGATCTGGGAAAGGCCGGCGATGAGCTGGTCCCGCAGCGCGGAGACCTTGGCGGCGTTTTCGTCGATGTGATCGCAGGCCTCCTTCAGCGCAGCGGCCAGACCCATGATGCCGGGAACGTTTTCCGTACCGGCCCGCTTGCCCCGCTCCTGGGCGCCGCCCTCGATGATGTTGGTCAGGGGAATGCCCTGCCGGGCATACAGAACGCCGGTGCCCTTGGGACCGTGGAATTTATGGCCGGAGAGGGACAGCATGTCGATGTTCTGCTCGTTGACATTGATTTGGAGATGACCGGCGGCCTGCACGGCGTCGGTATGGAACAGGACACCCTTTTCATGGCACACGGCGCCGATCTCGGGGATGGGCAGGATGGAGCCGATCTCGTTGTTGGCGTACATGGTGGTGACCAGGCAGGTGTCGGGGCGGATGGCGTCCGCTACCTGCTGGGCGGTGACGGTGCCGATGGGGCCCACCGGCAGCAGCTCGACCTCAAAGCCTTCCTTTTCCAGCTTTTTCAGGGTGTGGAGAATGGCGTGATGCTCAAAGGCGGTGGAGATGATGTGCTTTTTGCCCTTGCGCTCACCGATACGGGCGGCGGAGATCAAAGCCTGATTGTCGGCCTCGCTGCCGCCGGAGGTAAAGGTGATCTCCCGGGGTGTGCAGCCCAGACAGGCGGCCACGGTCTCCCGGGCGCTCTGTAAGGCTTCGGCGGCCTCCTGCCCCAGCCGGTACAGGCTGGAGGGGTTGCCGTAGTGGGTCTCCATATAGGGCAGCATGGCGTCGATGGCCGTGCGGCTCATTTTTGTTGTTGCAGCATTATCTGCGTATACCATAGCGGGTTCCTCCTTTGTGGTGCTGTGTATAATATGTAAAAATTATCAGATATCTGTGGTCACAAATTCCGTCTGCTCCCGGGCGGTAAGGACCCGTTTGCCGGGTTCCACGGAGTGGGTCAGCCACACATTGCCGCCGATGACGCAGTTGTCACCGATATAGGTGTCGCCGCCTAAGATCGTGGCCCCGGCGTAGATGACCACGTTGCTGCCGATGTTGGGATGACGCTTGTTGCCCTTCACCAGGGTGCCGTCCGCCTTGACGGCGAAGCTCTTGGCACCCAGGGTCACGCCTTGGTACAGCTTGACGTGCTCGCCGATGACGGTGGTCTCGCCGATGACCACGCCGGTGCCGTGGTCAATGAAGAAATAGGGCCCCACGGTGGCGCCGGGGTGAATGTCGATGCCGGTGAGGGAATGGGCATATTCCGTCATCATCCGGGGCAGCATGGGGGCCTTCATGAGATACAGCTCATGGGCGATGCGGAAAATGCTGATGGCTTCAAAGGCTGGGTAGGCCAGCATGACTTCCTCCCGGCAGGTGGCGGCGGGATCGCCCTCGTAGGCAGCCTGCACGTCGGTGTCCAGCGTATCCCGGATGGCGGGGAGTTTGGAAAACAGAGTGTCGATCACATCGTCATATTGAGGGGGTTCCCGATAGATTCGCTCCAGGATCTCCCGAAGCTGACGCCGGGCGGCCGCTTCCAGTTCTTCTTTGGAGTGGGCTTCCTCCATGGCGTCGAACACATTGGGGTAGAGAATGGACCGCAGAAGATCCAAAAGCTGGATCATCTGGGATTTCAGATGGGCGTAGTTAATCATGGGCCGGTACCTCCTGTTTCGCAGATGACGGCGAAGAGGAGGCAATACCGGATATGGCAGGATAGATCATAAAAAAGCACTCCTTGAACATGATTTTGTTTGATGGGTCGGCGGGGAAGAGGGCCATCAACATCGGATATCAGGAGTGCACATAAAAGTAGTCATGCAATCACCTACAAACTTAGTGTGTTTTAACCATATACCAACAAACCTACTTTGTCAATGGGTTTTTACACGAAAAATAAAAAACCACTCGTTGAACCTTTGCGCAGTTCCGTTTTGTTTTGCGCACATAGGGAAACGGACCTCCAAAAAAGCAGCGGTCCGCAGCAATGCGGACCGCCGGAGCTTCAGCAGATATTTTATTCAGCCGGTCGGATATCCCGGACAATGAGCTGGTCCCCGTCCACGGTGAAACGGACTTCAAAACCGGCAAAGGAGAAGCCGTAGACCCGCTCCGGGTCCTTCTGGTAGTGGGGCCGGGGGTCCTGAGCCAGAACGCCCCGCAAAGCCTCCTGTCGCTCTGCGGGCACCTGCGCTAACAGGGCTGGGGGGATGGAAACAGACAGGGTTTCCCCTGCCGGTACGGCGGCGAAGCCTCCCAGTGCGTCGGGATGGTTGTCGGCGTAGGGGATGTAAGGCTTGATGTCCAGAATGGGAGTGCCGTTTACCAGATCCGCCCCCCGGACCCGGAGCACGGGGCCTTCCGCTGTCTGCCGGATGCCCGCCAGCTTCACGCAGGACAGAGCGATGGGGTTTGGCCGGAAGGGGGAGCGGGTGGCAAAGACACCCATCCGGGTGTTGCCCCCCAGCCGGGGCGGGCGGACCGTGGGGGACCAGGTATCCCGGATGGCCCGGTCAAAGACCCAGATGAGCCAGATGTGGGAGAAGTCCTCCAAGCCCCGGAGGGCGTCCGGGTTCTGATAGGCCGGTTCGAAAACAATGTCAGCCTCCAGCTCCTCCACCAGCCCGCTCTGCCGGGGCACGCCGAATTTTTCGGCGAAATCACTGTGGATATGGGCAATGGGCGTCATGGAAAATTTCTGGGACATGGCGGGACCTCCTGCGATCACTCCCCCAGTCAGGACGGAGCGGAACTTTTATCTTATTATAGCAGAAGTCTGTCCTGGTGAAAAGCCCCGTGCCGCCTGATGGACAGAATGATGGAAAGCGGCGTACCGGCGGTTCGGGCGGTACGCCGCATGTCAGGGCGGAAGTGGAATAACGGCTTTACCAACGGTCTGCGCCGGGGGTGACGGAATTTTCGCCGTCCAGCAGGTCGCCGTCCCGGTCATGGACACGGCCGTTGCGGAGCATCCGGTCCATAGACGCGCCGGGAAGGTCTCCGGCAGGATCATTGGCGGGGTTGGGGGCGGGATTGGTGTCCGGGGCGGTGACGGTGTTGTCATCCCGCCCAATGATGGCGTCATTGTTGGGAGCATTGTTCCGGTTTGGGTCCGAAACGGCGTCGTAGGCGCTGTTCTGACCGGACCCGGCGTCATTTCGATCGTTCTTGGCGGGCTCCTTGCCGCAGGCGGTGAGGGACAGTGCCAGCAGCAAGACCGTCAAAAACAGGGAAGCGCGAGATTTCATGTGCGTTCCTCCTTTGCTGGGAGTTTGCGATACCCATGGCGTAGTATGCCGCAAAGGTCTGGTTTTCACGCAAAATTTCGTTTGCTTTTTCTGGAAAAGCGCCTTGGCGGCGTCCGAACGTATGGAAGATGCTCCGCAGACCCGGCGCTTTGTGCACTCTGGTCACGCTTTCCGCTCTGGCGGAATATGATGAAAAGAGCATACCACGCTTTTTCGGACGGAGGATCGCTTTTGGGAATCCTGCCTGTATTGTTGGGGGGCGTTCCACATTTCAATTCAAATGTTTGTGAAAAACGCCGTTGACGGAACGTGAAAAAACAGGTAAAATAACAATCAGAAAACTGGTGGAGCACACCTCTTTGATTTAAGATGAGGAATTACTTGGTATAGAAAAGGAGAGCTGTATCATGTATACACAGGAAATCACCGTTAATAACGAGGTAGGTCTGCACGCCAGACCCGCAACCTTCTTTATTCAGAAGGCCAATGAGTTTAAGAGCGGTATCTGGGTGGAAAAGGATGATCGGCGCGTTAACGCCAAGAGCCTGCTGGGCGTTCTGTCTCTGGGCATCGTGAAGGGTACTACCATTACCCTGATCGCGGACGGCGCAGACGAGAAGGAAGCTGTCGGCGCACTGGTGGACCTGGTGAAGGACAACTTCGGCGAATAAGCGAACAATAAGATTAAGCGAACAATAAGATAATAAACAGCGTCCCTGCGGAAGCGGGGACGCTGTTTGTTATGTCTGCGGAGCAGACGAGGACGGCTCTGCTTCTGAAACGGGCACGTAGGGCCCCACCGCTTCGTAGGGGACGGTAAAGACAGGGATACCCTCCGCCGCCGGGGCGATGGCGTACATGGGGTAGAAGAAGGCAAGGCCTTCCGGGGTGAGGTAAAACCGTATGGGGTTGAACTGCTGCCGCAGCCGCCTTCGCCAGCCGTCCAGATACCGGGCATACCCGGCAGTCTCCTTACGCTGGATCTCCTGAGCGGCCAAAGTCAGCAGGCGCCGCTTCCAGCCCCGCCGGTGCGGAAAAAAGCTCGGAAGCGAAACCGGATAGCCCCGCCGCAGGTCCCAGGTATCGCCCCAGCGTCGCAGCAGAATGTGTCCATCGGCGGCTGGCTCCCGGATTTGGGTATACAGACTCCAGAAGCCGCCCTCGTTGTAGGTGACCCGAAAGGACAGCTCCGCTTGGAGCTGGGGAAGGGGGCGGCTGTCTGCCAGCGCCTCCCGGCAGGCTCGCGCTGCCATGGGAAACAGCCAGCGGTCACAGTACCGGAGAAAGGCCCGGCACTGGGCGCGGTAGTACCGCCGGATCCGCCGGGTGGTCCGGTTTTCCGAGCCCACGGGCTCAGGGAGGGACACCTGCGCGGTAAGCACCGGAAGTCCCTCCACAGTCCATTCCCGTTCAGCGGAAAAAATTTCGGTGTTCAGTCCTGATGTGACTGCATCCACAGCGCTGCCTCCTTTCCTGACACTGTCGCATCCTATGCGGCCCGGCTGGGAAGGGTTCGGCGGGCAAAATAAAATTTAACATTTGGAGGGCTTCCTTTTCTCAAACTACTGTGTTAAAATGTAAATACTAAAAGTGAATCCTGCAATTTGTGCGGAAAATATGAAATTATGGAAGAAAGGTGCCTCCTTTATGATCAGAATTGGAAAAAAGGAAAAAAGTGATAAGCTGTATCAGGCGATTTTGCAGTTGAAGGATCCCCAGGAGTGCTATGATTTTTTTCAGGACCTCTGTACGGTTTCCGAGCTGCGCTCCATGGAGCAGCGGTTTGAAGTGGCCTCTCTGCTGAATGACGGTATGATCTACAGCGACATTCTGGAGCAGACCGGCGCGTCCTCCGCTACCATCAGCCGGGTGAACCGGTCTTTGAGCTACGGTACCGGCGCGTATGAGCGGGTCTTTGCCCGTCTGAAGGCGGAAAAGGCCGAGGAAGAGGCGAAATGAGCAGCTATGACGCACTGGCCGCCAGCTATGACGGCCTGATGGCGGATGGTGTGTACCGCCGCCGTGCGGACTATCTGGAAAAGCTGTTTCAGAAAAGTAGGATCCCGGTGCATACCGTTTTGGACTTGGCCTGCGGCACCGGGACCATTGCCTGTCTGCTGGCGGCCAAGGGCTATGCGGTCACGGCTACGGACCTGTCGGAGGAAATGCTGACTCAGGCTATGAGCAAGGCGGCGGCTTTGGAACAGCCGCCGCTGTTTGTGCAGCAGTCCATGCCCCGGCTTCGTCTGCCGGAGCCGGTGGATGCCGTGGTGTCCACGCTGGATTCCCTGAACTATCTGACCCAGGAAAAGGATATCCGGGAGACCTTCCGGCGGGTATTCCGCGCGTTGAAGCCCGGCGGCAGCTTTTTCTTTGATGTCAACACACCATACAAGCTGCGGCGGATGGACGGACAGCTCTATACGGACGAAACCGAGGAAAGCTACTGTGTCTGGCGAACATTTTTCTCAGAAAAGACAAGTATCTGCACCTATCAGGTGGACCTGTTCCAGCTGCGGGCAGACGGTACATGGGACCGGGACTACGAGGAGCACAGGGAGCGGGCGTGGAGCGCGGCGGAACTGACGGCGTTTTTGACGGACGCGGGCTTTGAGGCCGTCAAGATCACCGGCGACCTGACGGCCCGGACGCCTAAGGATACGGAGGACCGGTGGATCGTCCGCTGCCGGAAGCCAGTGAACTGACAAAGGAGTAATGGAAAATATGAGCGATCAACTGGTTCGTGCCATCTCCAAGGATGGCTTTGTAAAGGCGGCGGCGGTGTCCACCCGGGCACTGACGGAGCGTGCCCGGCAGATCCACCAGACCTCTCCGGTGGCAACGGCGGCCTTGGGCCGCCTGCTGGCGGCCGGTTCCATGATGGGCAATGAGCTAAAGGGAGACGGTTCCAGCGTGACCCTCCGCATCAAGGGCGATGGCCCTCTGGGGACGCTGCTGGTGGTGGCGGACAACGAGGGCAACGTCCGGGGCAGCGTTCAGAATCCCCAGATCGACCTGCCCATCCGGGAGGACGGCAAGCTGGATGTGGGCGGCGCTGTGGGCCACGGCGGGACGCTGACGGTCATCAAGGACCTGAATCTGAAGGAGCCCTATGTGGGCAGCGTGGAACTGCTGGGCGGCGAGATTGCGGAGGATCTGGCAAGCTACTTCGTGGAGTCCGAGCAGATCCCCACGGCCTGCGGCCTGGGCGTGCTGGTGGACCGGGACCGGAGCGTGCTCCGCGCCGGCGGCTATCTCATCCAGCTTTTGCCCGGTGCGCCGGAGGGCATCATCGACCGTCTGGAAAAGGGGATCATGGCGGCGGGACCCGTCACCAATCTGCTGATGGAGAACGATGACCCGGAGAGCCTGCTGCGGCGAGTCATGAAGGATTTTGAGCTGGAGATCCTGGAAACGGTCCCCGTGGAGTACCGCTGCTATTGCAGCCGGGAGCGAATGGCTGCGGCGCTGGTGAGTCTGGGCCGCAAGCAGCTTACGGAGCTGGCGGAGGACCCCAACGGCATCGAGCTGACCTGTCAGTTCTGTGACAGCCGTCAGCGGTTCACCCCGGAGGAAATCCGGGAGCTGCTGGAAAAGGCCTCCGAAGCCTGACCAAACAGACCGTCTGCCCCCTGTGCAGCAGGGGACAGAAGGTCTGAAAAAAATAAAAATAAAAAATTTGAAAAATTGGGTTGACATTTGACCTGCTTTCACATATAATAGCTTTTGCCGTCTGACGATGACGGATGACGGAAACCTGGGAGCATAGCTCAGCTGGTTAGAGCACCTGCCTTACAAGCAGGGGGTCACTGGTTCGAGTCCAGTTGTTCCCACCA
>ENA-USUG01000919-USUG01000919.1-human-gut-metagenome-genome-assembly--contig:-NODE-919-length-51012-cov-17.439109_pt1 | contig 51012 bp, 38 predicted proteins | sample MGYA00250059_ERZ773394 | MGnify/ENA primary metagenome ERZ773394 (study PRJEB29103, sample SAMN06111957) | human gut metagenome | biome: human gut; feature: ankylosing spondylitis patient; material... | reverse complement strand
GCTTATCGGACGCATCAACGATATAAACGTCTATGCGATAGGAAATAATGCAATCCGCCACGATAACGGCGAACCGCCCGAAAAGCCCGGAAACAATACCATTTCCGAGAGTAAATAACATCTTTGCAAATGCTAAGGAGAGATATAACCAAAAATGCCTAAACTCAAAAAGAAAACCCGACAAATGCAACCGTCAAGGATGCTCGTACTGGGCTTTTCCATCATAATACTGACAGGTGCAACACTTCTTTTCCTGCCCATATCTTCAAAAAGCGGTCAGTTCAGCAGCTTCATAGACTGCCTGTTCACCGCCACAAGCGCAACCTGCGTTACCGGAATAACTGTTTTGGATACCTTCAATTATTTCAACGGCTTCGGTCAGGGTGTCATACTCGCTCTTATACAGGTCGGCGGTCTCGGCTTTCTGACCTTGGTAACGTTCATCAACCTTATACTCGGCAAAAAGCTGGGCTGGTCGACCGTAAAGATAGCCGCAAGCGACCTTACCGACAACGCACTCGAAACCACGCCGAAAAGGCTTTTCTATGAAATAGTCCTTTACTCGTTCGCTATAGAATTTGTCGGCGCTGTCATACTTTCGTTTGTCTTTGTTCCCGACTTCGGCGCACTCGGAATTTTCGAAGCGATATTCCTGTCAGTTTCCGCTTTCTGCAACGCAGGCTTTGACCTGCTCACAGCAACACCCGGAGCAGTGGGACTCAGCGAATATACAAATAACCCTTTAGTTATGATAACTCTCATTGTGCTTATAACGACCGGAGGTCTGGGCTTTATCGTATGGCGCAATATAAGGCATTACAGCAAGGCAAAAAGGCTTCTCCTGCATACAAAGCTGGTTCTTATAATGGCCGCAGTTATGCTGCTTGTCGGCGCCGCTATAATATTTATAGTAGAATTCGGAAATCAGGACACGCTCGGACAGATGCCCGTAGGAGAAAAAATTCTGACCTCTATATTTTTAAGTGCAAGCTCCCGTACCGCAGGCTTCCCCTGCTTTGATATGAACGATCTTATGCCCTTTACAAAAATAATTATCACTATCCTTATGTTCATCGGTGCCGCTCCTGCATCCACAGCAGGCGGTATCAAGATAACGACCGTCGCACTTGTCGTTTGTACGGTAATTTCCGTGCTGAAGGGCAGAGAGGATACCTATCTTATGGGTCACAGGATAAAGCGTGACGCTATATATAAAACCTTCACCGTTATCGTTCTGTCGCTGACTCTTATAGCCGTTTCATTCACGGGCATACTTATGTGCTGTGAGGGTATGTCGCTTCAGAAAACAATATTCGAGGTAGTTTCCGCATTCTCTACTACAGGCTTCTCTGTAGGTGCGTCCGCAGAGATGAATGTCCCCGCAAAGCTGATAATGGTATTCACCATGCTTGCAGGAAGGATCGGTCCCGTAACGCTTATGACCTCTCTTATAATAAGAAAAAATCACAACTCGGACAAGAACAGGATTCTCCCCGAGGGAAATATACTGGTAGGCTGATATGGCAGAAAAATATGAGAGCTTCGACCTTTCCGGCACAAAGATATATGTTTCCGAGGATCACCGTTTCGGCACTGACGCATTTCTCCTTGCGGATTTTGCCGACCCCGCACCTCACCATAAGGTGTGCGACCTGTGTACAGGTTGCGGTATAGTTCCGCTGATAATGTGCAGAAACATATCCAAAAAGCCCCCGAAAGAGATATACGGCATCGAGATAATGCCTGAAGCGGTAGAGCTTTTTGATAAAAGCGTTGCCGAAAATAACCTTTCGGACAGAATAAAGCCGGTGCTTTGCGACCTTAAAGACGCGCAGGGCATACCACGTGAATACTTCGACATAGTGACGGTAAATCCGCCCTACTGGAAAAAAGGCTCGGGCGAGGAACGCCTTTCCGATGTACAGGCGGCGGCAAGACACGAGATACTGTGCAATATCGACGATGTCATGAAAACAGCCTCATCGCTGTTGAAGTTCGGCGGCAGCCTCAAGCTCTGCCAGATACCGCTTCGCCTTGCCGATGTCATCTGCTCTATGCGTTCGCACGGGATAGAGCCGAAGGTTATGCAGAATGTAGTGAACCGCACAGGCGGTAAACCGTGGCTCGTGCTTATAAGCGGAAAAAAGGGCGGAAAACCCGGAATGGAGCTTCTCCCCGATTTTGAGGTTTACGGTGACAACGGCTACAGCGATGAAATGAACAGGATCTACTACGGCACAAAAATGAAGAAAGGCTGACACAGAAATATGGCAGGAAAATTATATATAGTCGGCACTCCGATAGGAAATCTGTCGGACCTGTCACCCAGAGCGGTCGAAACGCTCGGCAAGGTCGATTTTATCGCCGCAGAGGATACAAGAGTAACTCAGAAACTCCTTACCCACTTCTCTATAAGCAAGCCTATGGTGAGCTACCACAAGTTCAGCGGTAACAAGCGTGGCGAGGATATAACCGCCCGTCTGCTTGACGGCGAAACCTGCGCCATAGTGACCGACGCAGGTATGCCCTGCATATCCGACCCCGGCGAAGAGCTTGTCAGAGAGTGCCACGAGCACGGCGTTGAAATAGAAAGCGTACCCGGCCCCAGCGCCGCAATAACGGCACTTTGTATGAGCGGACTTGACACCTCACGCTTCAGCTTCGAGGGATTTTTAAGCGTTACCAAAAAACAGCGTGACGAACACCTTGACGAAATCAAGGACTTTTCAAGAACGCTTATATTCTATGAAGCGCCCCATAAGCTGAAAAACACGCTCGACGATCTGTACAGAGTTCTCGGAAACCGACAGATAGCCCTTTGCAGAGAGCTTACCAAGATACACGAGGAAGTTATCAAGGGTACTATATCAGAAATGATAGAACGCTACAAGGAGCTTACGCCGAGAGGCGAATATGTGCTTGTGGTAGAGGGAAAACCAAAGGTAAAGGAAAACGAGGATATTACGCTTTCCGATGCCGCACTTATGGCAAAAGAACTGGTTGACGGCGGAATAAAGCCGTCCGATGCCTGCAGACAGGTTGCAGGAAAAACCCCGTTCTCAAAGTCGGAGATCTATAAGGAATATCTTAATATGTAAATCTGCCGTCAGGCTTTAATAATACCGAAAGGAAAAATACTATGGAAGAAAAAAAGAAAAAGAATTATGTCATTCCCGTTATAGGCGCTCTCATAGCTGTTGTAGCGTGCGTTGCCTATATCGTTATGAAGTTTGCGTCACAACAGCAACAGCTTGAGGACAAGTGGAGCGAATATGACGACTGCGGCTGGATGTAATTTTTCAAAATAACTATTGAAATTTCCGTATCTTTATGATACAATTAGAATGATAACATAAACGGAGGTGTTTTTATGAAGCACATTAAGACTGTTAACAAGGCTAACCTCAAGGAAACAGCTGCTAAGGGCGGTTGCGGCAGATGCCAGACATCATGCCAGTCTGCTTGCAAGACAAGTTGCACAGTAGCTAACCAGAAGTGCGAGGCTTTAAACAAGTAAGGCACGGGTAAGAGAAAAGCTTTGAAAGCTCCCGAACAAATACGGGAGCTTTTGGCTTGTTTGAATATTTCGGCGGAAAACCGCCTTATATAACTCAGAAAAGGATTTGACCAATGAAAGAAATGATACATAAGTATGTGCAGAACGGTCAGTACATTGTACTTGACGTATGTAGCGGCGGCGTTCACGTTGTGGACGAGCTGACATATAAGCTCCTCGACTATGTCGCTCCCCCCTTTGCCGATGTATGTCCCGATGAGATAATCGCTAAGATGGACGGCTTCGACAAGGACGATGTAAAGGAATGCTACGCAGAGCTTAAAGAGCTTTACGATGCAAAGATGCTGTTCACCGAGGACGATTACGAGCAGTACGCCGCAATGGCTATGAAGGCTCCTATCAAGGCTATGTGCCTGCACGTTTCGCACGACTGCAACCTGAGATGCAAATACTGCTTTGCCCAGACAGGCGACTTCGGCGGCGACAGAATGCTGATGAAGCCCGAAACAGGTAAAAGAGCTATGGACTTCCTTATAAAGCACAGCGCCAACAGAGAGAACCTTGAGGTCGACTTCTTCGGCGGCGAGCCTCTGATGGCTTGGGATACCGTAGTCGAAACCGTAAAGTACGCAAGAAGCATAGAAAAACAGCACGGCAAGAACTTCCGCTTCACCATTACAACGAACGGTATGCTCCTTGACGATGAAAAGATAGATTATATAAACAGGGAAATGTCAAACTGCGTATTATCGCTTGACGGAAGAAAAGAAGTAAACGATAATATCCGCCCCACACCGAACGGCAAGGGAAGCTATGACATAATCGTTCCGAAATATCAGAAGCTGGTAGCCGGCAGAGGTACAAAGGACTATTATGTAAGAGGTACGTTCACAAAGTACAACCTCGATTTTGCAAACGATGTTCTGCATATAAGCGATCTCGGCTTTGAACAGCTCTCCGTAGAGCCTGTTGTGACCGATCCCGAAATGCCCTACGCTATCACTGAGAGCGACCTCCCCACTATATTTGCCGAGTATGACAGACTTGAAAAGCTGATGGAGGAGCAGAAGCTCGCTAATAACCGTAAGTTCAACTTCTTCCACTTTATGATAGACTTGAATCAGGGTCCCTGCGCCGTAAAGCGTCTGCGTGGATGCGGATGCGGCAACGAATATGTTGCCGTTACCCCTGACGGCGATATTTACCCCTGCCACCAGTTTGTCGGAATTGAAGAGTGGAAGATGGGCGACATTTTCTCAGACAAGATTGATCAGAAGATAAAGGATTACTTTGCCGGTATACATATCTACAGCAAGGAAAACTGCGGTAACTGCTGGGCAAGATTCTACTGCTCAGGCGGCTGTAACGCAAACAGCTTTATCTATGAGAGCGATGTAAAGAAGCCTCATAAGCTGTCCTGCGAGCTTCAGAAAAAGCGTATCGAATGTGCCATAGCACTTGCGGCGGCAGGTAAAGACGCCGAATAACCGAATATAAGACAAGGACGTGACCGATAAAGTCACGTCCTTTATTTTATATATCTATCTTTAACAGCTCCACCGCATTTTTATAAAATATCTTATCCTTTGCGCTGTCGCTTATCGGCATTCTGTCGATCATTCTTATCTCATCGTGCGGATCGCTCCACGGAAGGTCGCTTCCGAACAATATCCTGTCCTCGCCGTAAGCCCTGAACATTTCCATAAACATCTCGTCCGACATATACTCTGCACAATACGCCGTGTCAAAATAGATGTTCCTTGCGTCCTTGATATAATACAGGACACGCTCCCAGTTTGCCATTCCGCCCATATGCGCCCCGATGAATGTGCAATCGGGATACTTCTTCGCCATTTCGGCAAGGTCTGCCGGCATTGCGTGGAATGTCATAGATGATATAGGGTCATATCCCATATGAAGAATAACCGGAAGCCCCAGTTCGCCGCATTTTTCATAAATCCTCTGCATACACGGCTCGAACATAAAATGCCCTTGATAATCCGGATGTAATTTAACGCCGTGAAGCCCCAAGGACGATATGCGTTCAAGCTCACTGCAAAGCTCTTCACTGTCAGGATGCACCGTGCCGAACGATATTATGTTGCCGTGATTTTGCTCCTTCGCCCAGTTATTTATCGTCGTCTGCTGTGTCGGCTTTGTTGCGACCGGCAGTAAAACGCCGTAATCAATACCCCACTCTTCCAGCTTCTGCCTTGTATCGTCTATTCTTCCGTTAGTATAAACATTGCAGTTTGCCGTATCCTTCAGCTTCTGCACCGCCCTGTCCGCTATTTCGTCCGCATAAGCGTGTATATGAAAATCAATGTACATCTTCTGTTCCTTCGTTCTTATTCGTCATATAATTTTTCTGTCTGCTTTCCGTCAAGACCCGAAAACACAGGAAATCTTCCCGTTCTCTCTATAGTCTGACCGTTTATCATTCCTATATGCGAGGAAATATGCCGAAACTGCCCTAAGATAAGTTCAAGCCGTGTATATTCACACCCGTCGGGCTTTTCGTTAAGCTCTTCGTCGCTCAGATTATCAAGATAGTTTTCTGTTTTTATCTGCACTTTATGCAGATAATCGAGCAACTCTTTATCGCTCAGAACAACATTGCAAGGATTATCGGGATTATCCATTCCGTTTTCGTGAAAATCCGGTTCTGTGAATTTTGACGGATTGAAAAACCACTTGTCCGCCGAGTGAATAGCGTGATACGCATACCGCCACGCAGGTGTACCGCAGACTGACGCATTTCTGTCGTATGTCTTTATCGCCGTTTCCATATTGCTAAAGTTCGTTATCGTTTGCTTTTTTATCATCCGGCATACATCGTTCATGTTTTACTCCTTTGAAAAGTTACCTCTTTTTGTTCTGTAGTTGAACAGCATATCAATATAGCTTTTATAGTACGGTATAAATGCGCCGCTGTCGATAAGCGAATATATTTCATCTCTGTCCGCCCACTTCGCCGCCTGCACTTCCTCAGCCTGTAATCTTAGCTCGGACACTGCTATATCCTTGTGTATTACATAAACATCGTCAAACCCGCGCTCAAAATGTACCGTCAGCATAGGACAGTCGTGCGAAAAATCGTGGCTTATTCCGAGCTCCTCGTACAGCTCACGGCTTGCCGCCTGTCTGCTGTTTTCACCGGCGACAGCGCTTCCTCCAACCGAAATATCCCATTTGTCGGGAAATCCTTTTTTGAACGGCTGGCGCTGTTGTATCAGCATTTTGCCGTCACTGCCAAAAATGCATATATGTATAACAAGATGATAACGGTTTTCGGGAAGCGGCTTTCCGCGCTCTATTGTTTCGCCTGTAAAATTGCGTTCATCGTCGTATAAATCAAACAGTTCCATATTGCACCTCCGGGTGTTACTATTATAGCACTTTGTGCACGTCTTTGCAAACGCGGCATACCGTCGACCTCCAATTCCGCCTGCGGCAAGCTGCCTCACTCAATTCCGCCTTTCCGAGCAATACATATTTACTAAAGTTTGATTAACGGCGGGTTTAACCGATAATACTCGCATATAAAAAGAGGAGCATCTTCCGATACTCCTGCGGCAAGTTGCCGCACCCAATTCCGCCTTTCCGAGCAATGCATATTTACTAAAGTTTGATTAACGGCGGGTTTAACCGATAATACTCGCATATAAAAAGAGGAACATCTTCCGATACTCCTGCGGCAAGTTGCCGCACCCAATTCCGCCTTTCCGAACGATACATATTTACTACAGTTTGCCGAACGGCGGGTTTAACCGATAATACTCGCATATAAAAAGAGGAGCATCTTCCGATACTCCTCTTGATATTTGTTTATCACTATCGTTCAAACCGCCGTCAGCGTAGCTTTAGCATACCGCCTGCATTTCAAAAGGCGAATTTGCCGCGGCTCATAGCCGCTTAGTTGGCAAGACCTGAACGTTCGATACCTTCAACGAACTGCTTCTGTAAGAAGATGTACATAATAAGTATCGGCATAAGTGACATAAGGCATCCTGCTTCTATCCATACGAGATAGTCGCTCGCCATACCGTTTTGCTCTCCTGTGAAATAAACCATCATCGTTGTTCCAAGACGGTCGATTTCCATCGCTATCGTATACGGGTCAGTGAAGAACATACCCGTTACATAAGAGTCGTTCCAGTACCATACGATTGAGAAGATGAATACTGTTAAGAACGAAGTCTTAGCATTCGGCACCATAACACGGATAAATGTCATGAAAGGTCCACAGCCGTCGAGATAAGCGGCATCTTCGAGGTCCTTGGGCAGTCCTCTGAAGAACTGTCTGAACAGAAGAATAAACACGCCTGCTCTGATACCGTTGCAGAAGAACGCCTGTAAGTAAAGTGCCATAGGCGTACTTACAAGGTTAACCGCATTGCCTGTAATCAGCTTTATCAGACCGAATATATCGAAGAATCTGAACTGCATATACAGAGGAATAAGGATTACCTGTACGGGTACGATGATCTGTAAGATAACGATACCGAACATAAGTCCCTTGCCCTTGAACTTGAATCGTGCAAATCCGTAGCCCGTAACGCCGCAGGTAACGACCTGTATCATCGAGCATACTACGTTTACAAGTATTGTCTGCAAAAGTACCTTTGGGAACTTCATTGCAATCCATACGTCAACGAAGTTGGAGAATATAACTTCCTTTGGTATCCACATTACCGAAGGGTCGCTCATTTCTGTCTGGGGTCTGATTGCCGTAGACAGCATATAAAGCATAGGATAGAGAATTACGAATCCCAGACCGAACAGGATAAGGAAACGGAAAACAGGCCATACCTTTTCGGTAATTCTTCTTCTGAAGATGTACTTGTAGTGTTTTCTTTCCTGCTGGTTGTAATTACGGTAATTCTTGATTATCTGCCAGTTGCTTACATGGTAGATATTCTTAAGCTCTTTAGCTTTTTTCTTTTCTGCCTTCTTCAAAGCTCTCTTTGATTCGGGCTTTCCTGTTGCGATAGGCTTGATAACACCTACCTGAAGCTCGTCATCAGCCTTTTCGGGAGCGGCAGAAGCGTCAGCCTCGCCGTTTATCTCCTTTATAGCCTCGCCGATTGCTTCCGGAGAAGCGTTATCGACAGGTGCAGCTGCGGCTGCTTCGTTTTCCTGAACATCTGCATTGAACTGTTCTAAATCTTTTTCGCTCACAACTACACCTCCTTAATCATTTTCATAGAATACGAACTTAGATACAATAGCAACGATAATTGCAAGTGCAACCGCAACTATCAGGAAGTAAATCCATGCCATAGCCGCCGAAAGACCGTATCTTAAGGCTCTTGACTGTGCGAGAACTATTGACATAACCGGGTTTTCCGAATCGATGAACGTATCGATAACCGTATAAATCAGGTTTGCCAATATCATCGGGCTTATCATCGGGAATGTTATCTTCCAGAAGAATTCCCATCCCGTAGCGCCCTCCATAGATGCCGCTTCCTTTGCAGAAGTCGGTATCTGCTGTAACGCCGCAAGGAATATCAATATCTGAATACCGGCACTCCATAATAGGTTGAAAATATCACTTGTTATCGTCTGTATCGTCGTGGTCAGCTGTTCGTTCAGATTATATATACCTAAGAACTGCAACAGCTCATCGACAAGGTCGGTCTGGAACAGTGCGCTGAACTGCTCACCGCTCGAAATACCGTTGGTCGATATATCACCCTTGATTACCGCCAGTACAGGACCCGTTGCAACAAGTACCGGTAAGAAGAATACCGCTCTTGCGAATGTTCTGCCTCTGAACTTCTGGTTAAGAAGAAGTGCGATAAACAGCGAGAATATCATTACTACGATAACCTGCGGTACCATTGCACCAAGCGACTCGGTCAGCTTGGGGAGGTAATCCTGGTTCTTGAAAAGAGCCTCCTCATAGTTTCCGAAGTTGTTCCACTCGGTATAGATACCGGCTGAGGTCATTCCTCTCTGTGCTGCCTGATCTGCTGTTGTAACTAGCTCTGTATAGCACATTGAGTACCACGCCGACTTGAATATCGGCACAATGAACATATAGATTACACCGATGATCCATATTGCTATGAATCCGTAACCGTAAAGTCCTTTTTTCTTCTCGTATGAAATACGGGATTTCTTGATTTCCTTCTGAACTCTGGGTTGTCTGCGGCGGATGTCCACCTCTTCACCCTCAACGTTCAGTGCCGCAGCTGCTGCGGTCATATGTGCCGACTTGTAAGCGGCGGAAGCCGGTGCCTCGTCAGCATCGTCTGCCTTATCGGCAGGCTCTGAAGCTGTTTCCCCGACCGTTTCCTGCTTTACATCAGGCTCTGAAGCTGTTGCTTCTGTTGCCGTTTCGGCAGCCACAGCCTTGTCGGCTGCGGGTGTGTCATCAACGGGAGTCTCTGCGGCGTCGGTCGTCTTCATTGCTTCAATTTCTTCATTCGGGTTGAAATTCGAATTATTCATCTGTTTCTCCCTTCAGTCCATATTGTGCAAGATCGATTTCCTTGCCGTTGACGGTGAGAGTCATTTCTCTGGTATTTACCCTGATCGTCTTTCCGCCGTCAAACTCGGTTTCCATCTCATCGCCGGAAATTCTGTTGTATCCTGTGATGTGGAGATTTGCGAAGTCCTTCAGTTCGTCCTGATAGAGCTTGTAAACCTTAGCCGAGGGTTCGAGCCAGCCCTTGTAGTTTGAATAGAAGAGCGTCTCGTAATCGCTGTCTGTGAAATCGTTAGGATCAGCATACATCATATCATAGTGAACAGGTGTTGCTGTAAGAAGTGCCAGCATGATAGTATCATTTGCATTTGCACTTGCATTTACCGCCTTTGTTGTGTAAGGCAGGTAACCGTGGATAACGATCTCATAGAACGGAATGTCATAGTCAAACAGATCGAAGTTACTTGATGTAACAGGTACGTTTGTCAGATAATCAACATAGGGGAGCGCATAAGCGTTAGCGCCGCTTGCAAGAAGCGTGAAGCCTGCGTCCTTGAACTGCTTGTAGCCTTCTACCAGCTTGTTCATTGTATCTGCTCTGGAATAATTCTCACGGCTGAAGTCGCTGTAAAGTAACGTTGTAGCGTCATCAAGGTTTATCGTTGTTATTCCTTCGCTTGTAAACGACTTGATGATCTTGTTGTAAAGATCAGGCCAGTAATAAGGTGACAAGGTTGTCTTTGTAACAAGTCTTACCTGATTCGGAATGCCGAATGCAATATCCCAGTTATTCGTTGTTGCATAAGCCTTTGTTATAGCCTTGCAGGCGTTCAGCGTGTAGCTGTAGCCGTTACCGCTGTCCTTCATGGAGGTGATTCCCGCACTTGCGAACAGCTTGCTGTTTATCGAGCCTACATATTCCGCAAGCGTCTTGTATGCGTCCTTGCCGCCAAGCGTTCCTGCGTAATTTACATCGGCTGTGATCATACCCTTGATGCCTGCGCCGTTGAAATCATTGTAGTTTGCAACAATATCGTCAACGCCAAGCTCGTTGAGCTGCTTTATTATTTCCTGAGCCTGCTCGTATGTTGTAGCGGCAGTTTCAAGATTTACAGGGAAGCCTGCGATCGACTGTGCCTTTATCGTACCGCCGTAAAGGTCAAGATAATAGCTGTTTGTTATATTGTCGCTCTTATCCTTGAATCCCTTCTGCTCAATAAGGTAGTTTCTGTATGCTTCCGCAATATCAACATAAGAAAGGTTTTCCTTTGCAAGAGGATAATAGCCTACCGTGAGGTTGGGCTGATTTATCTTGCCCTGCTCGTAAACCGTGAGCTTACGGTTACCCATGTAGTAGGTATCCTCTGCTCTTACCTTGAACTCAAACCATGTATTGTTGTATGATGTTGAGTTCTGTCCGCTTACAGTAGCGTTTACGCTTGCGCAGGTTTCGCCGGACTTAGCAACTGCCATATAACCGTGATTTGTCTTTTCACCGTTTGTAACAGCGCCGATAACAGGGAGATAAACCTGCTCTGCCTTTGACGGACGTGTCAGCAGACCGATCGATGTATCACGACCGTATACCTCACTGTTGTATGCCTGTGCGTTGTAACGGCGGTTGTTGTAGTTGATTACAGCGCCCGAGCCGTCGGGAACTACCATATAGCCCTCATCTTCCATGCCTGCCGCATTGAAGAACTGTAACATACCGATCTCAAGAAGTACAAGACCGCTCGTGTCGGTTGCCTGCTTTTCCTTGATTTCTTCCGTTATTACCGAAACATTTACATTGTCTTTCTCAAGTGTGATCGTCATAGGGATCTCAGCTTCGATCTTGCTTAATCTGTATATGACCTTTACACCGTTTTCAATCGGCTCAAAGCTGAAGTCGTCCGACTTTATTGAAGCATCGTAAATGCTCATTCTCTGACTTGTGTGTGATGAAACGTCACCGTATACTACATATAACGGAGACTGCATATTCTTCTTCTGCGCAGTCTTGGCATTTTCGTCCTTGTCTGCGTTAAGAGGTGTAGCCCACCATACATAGTTGTCGCTCTTTGACTGAACTGCAAAGTTTGTATTTGATTCGTCAAAGTATAACTTGTAGCTGTCGTTTTCAGCCACTACGCTCATATCCGCAAGGCCTTCCTCGTCGGTTCTGAGCTTTTTCTTGTCATCTTTTTTATCGTCTTTCTTGTCGTCCTGCTTATCATCAGCGGATGCGCCGTCATCGGTTGTCTGCTCTGTCTGTGATGTGCCGTCGTCCGTTGTAGTCTGTTCGTCAGACCAAGCAACAAGCGAGCTCATCGAAACGAGCATTGCGGCTGTGAGCAGAACTGCAAGTATCTTTTTTCTGATTTTTATCATCTTCTGTCACACCTCCGCTTACAAACTGAATCTGTACATCAACTCGGTATAGATAGAGAAACCGAAGATGTAAACCTGCTGGAACAAGCTGAGTAACAGCACGAGCAGGAACAGGATTACTACCATTGCCGCAACAGTGAAAACCATTGCAAGAAGCGTCTTGGGTACCGAGTACTGATGAACCGTCTTGATACCCGAGATCATAAGCACCACCGTCCACAGTATACCGAGATACTGGAAGAATACGATGAACGCACCCTCGCTCCTCAGTAACACGTTACTTGCGAGTATTACCACTACCTGAGTGATAAGATAAGGAACGAGCGCATAAGCGCTGACGCTCATGATCGCCTTTACCGAACCTTCTCCGTCGAACAGGGTACACAGTGACCAGTTACCTATTACCCATGTGAAGAACAGGATAATAGTCTGAACCAGGAGCGGCACGATGTTGAATATCTTTACATAGTTGTTGTTGAAAAGGAAGCCTGTCATTACCTGCTGGCACACCGTTATAACAAAGAAACAAAGAACTATAACAAGTGAAACCTTAGTGTTGTATGCTTTCTTCCAACGAAGATCCTCAAAGCCCTCGAAAGGATGTCTTGCAACGTAGAACGGCCATTTCCAAGCGGGCATATCTAAATCAAATCTCATTTTTATTTACCTCCCGCTTTCTTAGCCTTAATGCGTTTTCTTACCTTGTTGAGAACAACAAGCGCTACTATTATTACAAGCACGATTATCATGAATATATTGAAGTTATCTCTGATAAACTGCATTCTGTACTGCTTGAACGCTCTGTTATATCCGGCTCTGCTGTTACGGTAGAAGTATTTCATTGCCTGCTCGTAGTTACCCTGAGAAAGCTCCGAGTTACCAAGACCGATATAAGCGAACCAGTAGTTGCTGTCACGGGTCAGGACCTCCTGCCACGGACCGCTTGCCTCCTCGTACTTACCGAGGTTGTAAAGACCCATTGCCTCGTGTACGATGTTACCGAACTCTGTACGCTTGAATGTTGTTATAGAGTTCTTACGGCTGTCAAGTACATATACAACGCTGTTGTACGCTTCGACAGCAGTTACATTTGTGAACAGACCCTTCTGGTTGCCCTTGCCGCCGTAAATGAACAGCAGGTCGCATTCGTTTGTGTATTCAAAGATACGTCCGTTTGCGAAGTCAAGAAGTCTTATTGTTCCGTCCTCATCAACGTCAACGTCTGTGATCTGTGAGCCGTATGTCTGGTTCTTATAATAGTACGAAGCCATATCGCCGTAGGTGTAATCCGAATAACCGAGGTTGATAAGGATGTTCTCACCTGCAGGGTTCATCTTCTTGAATATATCCGTTGTGGCACTCTTTGAACCTGTTACGGTGTAAATAAAGCCCTCATCGTCTATATCGAAGTTATCGAACTCCATCGGAACCGCCTGAATGAATGATGCGGCTGCCTCACGGGAGAGGATTGTTCTCCAGAACTTGTTGGCGATAGCCTGTGCTGTCTGCTCAACTCGGTTTGCACCGAAGAAGTTACTGAATGAACCGTCGGGTGCGAACATTACCGCACCGTCTGTGATTGACTTGATGTTTACATAAACGTTGCCCGCAACGTCAACTACGACCTTGTTGGGAAGGAATGTAACATCTGCGTCATAGAATTCAGCGGAAGGTCTTTCGAATATCTGGAATACCGTTCCGTCTGCATAAACACCGATTACACGGCTGTTGTCGTAGTCCGCAATGTATATCATTGTGGACTCGTTTTCGTTTGCAGCGTCCTCAACGTGTCTTACGAAAATTCCGTGCGGATTCTTCAGTGTTTCGTATTTATCTGTCTTGGGATTGTAGAAATAATCCATTACAGTAAATGCTCTTGAATAAGTTACGTCTGTAACAAGTATGCGGTGATTACCGGAGTCTACTATATAAAGACTCTGTGTTTCACGGTCGATGAAAAGATCCTGAGGCTCTTTAAGCTCGCCGATCTCAACATCCTTTGTTACCTCACTGCCCGTCTGCTCTGAAATTGCTTTCAGCTGAGCGTCGGTGTTATATCTTGTGCCGGAGCCGAAATCAAGACCTGTAACTACACGGTCTACAACGTATCCGGTCTGTGAAGGAACAGGATCGCCCCACCAGTCGTAGCTGTAACCTTCGTACGGCTGATCGGCAAACGCTGAACTGCACAGCATGGAAACCGCCATTATGGCCGATACGGCTGCCGTAGCGATTTTCTTCATGTTTGGCACTAAAATCATCCTTTCTGTATAATCTAATAGTAAATCAGTCTTTAAGACCGCTGGTAGCCATAGTTTCCATAACGCTGCTCTGGCAGAAAATGAATACTATGATAGGCGGCAGCATCGTAATAACAACTGCGGCTGCCGCAACGCCCGCACGGGCAATACCGGCGGCACTTATCTGCTGCATAACGGTCGGAATGGGTTTTAATGCCTCATTATAAATGAATGAATAACCTGTGATCTGCCATGCGCCCTGGAAAGCGAATATCAGAAGTGTCAGCCAAGCGGGTTTAACGTTGGGCATTACTATCTGCCAGCAGATTCTGATGTGGCTTGCGCCGTCCAGCTTTGCGGCCTCTATCATACTGTCGGGCAGCTGTCCCATGAACTGACGCATAAGGAACAGTCCCATAGGCGTTGCGATGTACGGCAGAATGATTGCAAAATATGTATCAATCATACCAAGTGTTGCCATTACCATGTACTGCATGATGTAAAGTACGGTAGATGTGAACAGAAGGGCGATCTCAATTATCTTGTTGAGTGCCTTCGCACCGGGGAATGCAACCTTTGAAAGCGCATATGCCGCCGATGACGAGAATAAAAGCTGTGCAACTGTAACTACTACAGCTACAAATACAGAGTTGAAAACGTATCTTGAGAACGGTACCCACATGTTGGATGCCGTAGCAAGCAGATCAGCAAAGTTCTGATCCGTGATGTTCTGTACATACAGTCTGGGCGGGAAGAGGAACAGCTCCTCAACAGGCTTCAGTGACTGTATAACAGAAAGATAAATGGGGAAGATCATGAACAGACCCAGCAGAACGAGCACTACAAATATGAAAATGTCGCCGCCCAGAGAACCGCCATATCTTTTTCTTCTCCTCTTAGTTATTTTCATAACTGCCTTCCTTTCTTAGAGAGAAATTCATAATGAGAGATCCTCCGATCAGTCAAGGTACTTGCCGAGTACCTTCTTGATACCCCAGTTGGCAAGCAGCATTACTGCGAACAATACGAAACATATAGCTGATGAGTAACCCATCTCATAACGTATTGAACCGAAGTCAAAAGCGTGTGTCATGATCGTATGTGCCGCATAGTCTGTTGAAGGGAATGCGGTAAGGAAACGACCTACATCACCGGCTGTGAAGGAAGCGGTGATCTGCATAACCGCTGCGAACAGCAGCTGAGGGCCCATTGCAGGCACCGTAACAAGCAGTAACTGCTGTGTACGGTTCTTGATGCCTTCGATAGCACCCGCCTCGTATCTGTCCTTCGGTATACCCTGAAGACCTGCACGAAGCGCAAGGAATCCGGCACCCAGCGACATCCACAGCTGAACGACAATTACAACACCCATGATGTAGTTTGCGTCTGTCAGCCACTGACGTGCGCTGTTTATGATACCGAGGTCAAGCAGATAAGAGTTTGCTATACCGTATGTATCGCCCGAGAATATGAGCTGCCAAGTGGTATAGATGTTACCTGCCAGAGTCGGCGCATAGAAGATAAATGTGAATATTGTCTTTAATGCTCTGGGCATTTCGTTGATAAGCCATGCCAGTATAAAGCACATGATATAGCTTAACGGACCTGTTATAATTGCGAATACGAGCGTATTCTGTATCGCCTTTAAGAAGACCTCGTCCTCAAGTATCAGCGAATAGAAATTGCTCAGTCCCACAAACTGGGGGAACTGTACCATGTTGAAGTTCGTAAAGCCCATAGGCAACGAAAGCAACACCGGTATGATCGTAAAGATCGTAAAGAGTAAGAAGTAGGGCGCAAGAAGTACATATACGCTTGCGTTCTTCTTCATCTCACGCAGTGTATATCTGAACTTGCTGTCTTCAATATACTGCGGCTTTTCTCTGTTAAACAAACCGATAACCTCCTCTATAATTCAGCGAAGCCTGTGAGGGCGAAAAGCCCTCACCGCTTTTCAAGATCATTTTTTGACGGACGATAATTCCTGATACTTTCTTACGATTTCAGACTTGATCTGATCGTTGTAGCTCATAAGCGTGTATCTGGGGTTACCTGCATCGTTAACAACCATTCTGAATGCGTTGTTGATGTGTCTTGTTACTGCATAGGATGCGGGAATGATCGGTACTTCTCTGAGGTAGCTCTGCTGTGATGAGATCTTCTCATACTCGGCAGTTGACCAGGGGAGCTGTTCAAGCGCTTCTACGTTTGCCGTATCGAAACGTCCCATGGGACCCATAAGTGCTTCGATCTGCTTACCGTAGTCAACCTGAATATCCGTACTTGTGAACCACTTTACGAAATCCCAGGCTGCAGCATGATTTGAAACCTTGTTGAATATTACCGCACCACTGCCTGCTGAGTTTGCAGCGTGATTTATTGTTCCGTCTGCCTGCTTTGTTCCGGGTACCAGTGTGAAGTCCCACAGACCCTTGATCTCGGGTGCTGCAACTGACAGCTGGTTGTAAAACGTATAAGGCTGAACAACGAGGGGCATCTCACCTGTTCTGAAACGTGAGAATGCGTCGAATGTCTGATCAAAACTGAATACCGTGTAGAACTTTGTCCACTGCTCAAATACTCTGATAGAGTCCTGAGTCATAAAGTTCGTGAGGTTTACTTTCTTTATGTCGGTAGTCTTCATGCTGTTGTAGTCCGTTGTGTAAAGGTCCTCGTTGTAGATGTCCTGACCTGTCTGGAGCATCAGCATAATGAATGTGTTACCTGAGTCGAACGTGTTCGATGAAATGTTCTGAGGAAGTATAAGACCTACGTCAAGGTACTTTCTCTGTAATGTCGGGAGCATATCCGTGAGCTGATCCCATGTTTCGGGAGGATTCTCATATCCAAGCTCCTCAAGTACGTCTGTTCTGTAGAACAGCATCGGGAATGTCTGTGAAACGGGGAGACCGTAAACGCCTGTCGAAACGCCGTCGTTATACTCGTACAGCGTCATTGCGTCCTTCGCAAATCTCTTTGTTACCGCCTCATAATCCTTGAACTGCGTCATATCAACAAGCAGTCCTCTTGCGGCAAGCTGTATCGGGAAGTCGCCGCCGATGAACAGTGCGATTTCAGGACCCTTGCCTGCGAGCGTTGCTTCAAGTACAGAGCCTTGTACAAGGTTGATTGAAGCCTGTGTTCCGTTATAGTCGGGATTCGAATTGAACTTGTTGTCAACAAGGTTCTTTACAACGGTTGCCTGGTCACGGGCAAGTGATACCCATACGTCAAGCGATGTTGCGCTTGAATCCGAAAGGTTCGTATAATCCTCGAAGAACGAACCGATAAATGCGTTGAAGCCGAATGCAAACTCACCGAAGAAGTTGCCGTACGGTGACGCAAAATCCTCGTGGCAGGTCGCTACTTCTATGTAGTCAAGTTCAAGGGGCTGACCACGGTAGTCACGCATCCACGCCGATACAGACGAGATGCTGTCCTTGATACTGCTTGCCATTATCGGGATATCCTCAGGACTCTTTATACATCTTTCAAGGTAGATACACATTGTTTCAAGTGCCGCTGCCTCAGAACCCTTCTTTGTAAGGCTCTCGATGCTTGCCTTCTCCGCACGCAGAGAATCAACTATTCTCCGGAATGCGTCCTGAATACCGGGTATCTTCTTTTCTACGAAGTAATCCTTGTATTCATCGGGGTCGGGACCCGTTATCATAAGTATTCTTCTGTAGTACTGGTTAAGCTCAAGTACAAGGTCGTCAAGTCTCTGCATAACCTCGCCGATCGAACCGGGTATAGCTTCGAGCGTCAGCTCATGCTCCTCGCCCGCCGTCAGATAAACGTAAATATCGTTGCCGTTCTCATCCTGGGGAGTAAGGTTGTACCAGTCCGGAGAATAGATGAACTTAACATCGTCAAGCTCCTTACATGGAACCTTTCCGTCAATGTAGATTCTTCTGTTTGAGAAGAAGCCTCTCATCTGATTCTGTCTTGCCTTGAAGTTGAAGCGGTAATAACCGTCGTTTTCAACCTTGAACTTATAGGTTATTGCCTGCGTTGCCTTATTCCACGTTGCCTGACCGATAGTGTTGTAACGCTGCTTGGTCGGGTGGTTGGGATTTGTCATGTAGGTCGTTCTGTCGTAAGTAGCATATAATGTCGATGCCGTCTTGTATGCGGCTTCCTCAGCCTGAAGGAAGATCGTGTTCGTTCCCAGCTCCTCGTTCTTTGAAGAAAGTGCGGGAGTGTTCTGAAGCTCATCATCCGTAGGCTTGATCGAATCGTAGCTTACAAGCTCATCGTAGTTTTTGAACGTAAACGAATGGAAAACGCCATAGGTTCTGATACCCTCAAGTGTCATTGTGTGCTTGCCTTTTTCAAGATAGAAGTAGTAAGGCTCGTTGTAAAGACCTTCCTTGTCCTTGATAGGATACTTTATCCAGCAATCATAGGTTACCTGTCCGGGACGAAGATCGTTGTCCTTGCTGTCACGGGTTATCTCTCCCTCGTCCTTCCAGTAACGGTCAAGCGTGATGTCCTGCGCCGCTGTGAAAGGATATTCGCCGTCTATCTTAAGACCTATATCAAGAACGGTATTCTTTGATTCACTGCCCTCGATAGGATAATAGATAGCCTCAAGATTGTAAAGACCCGTTTCCTCAACATTGAACTCATATTTAAGTGTGAGCTTGTCGCTCTTCCACTTTAACGTTGAGTAGTGATCTGTCTTGAGATCGGTATCTTCTTCGAGGAATGCCTTGATTCCGTTGTAGCCGTCGCCTGATTTTTGAGTGATCTCCTCAACTGCAGGAACTATGACTGCAGCCTGCTCGGCTGTCATCTCCGATACGTTGTTGACGAAGGATGTGCCGTCTATCGTACCTTCCTTGTAGTCGGTAGCATAGATAGTGATCTCCTTCTTGGGCTTTGCGGCATCCTTATGACTGTTGTAATAAGTGCTGTACTTGCCCTCCATACCGGTGATTGTGATTCCGCTCACTGAGCTATCGGTTGTGCTTTCCTCGGATTGTCCGGCAGAAGTATCTGTTGTCGCTTCTGCACTGACTGCGGTTGATGTAAGTGACAATGAGGATACGAGTGTCGCACATGACAATATACCCGCTAATGTTCTTTTCATCCTGCTGACTTTTGTTGCCACAGTAATAATCCACCTTTCTGTAGTTTCGTTTATGTTCAATCGAAAATATGCTAATTTCGACGAGTTAAGGAATTTATCCGTGCATATTGTAGTCCGAGTTGTAAACGGAAATTTTTCCGTCCTCAAGCTCAACACGCACTTTATCTCCGCCCCTTATACCCAGAGCCTCGAGATATTCTTTTGGTATCTGGAGTCTGCCTGCCCTGTCAAGAACAACAAGCTCCTCATGATCCGAGCCGCTTTGCTGCATGAGCTTTTCATGCTCCGCCCTTTGCTGCTCGCTCATCTTTTCGAGTTCCCCGAATGAGAGGATCTCGGTTTTCTTTCTCAGCATCTCGCTCGATGTACGGCCGTCACGGATAGCAACAACACGGTCGATCGACTTCGACAGATTTGTATCGTGTGTTACTATTATAATGGTAACGCCTGTCTGACGGTTTAACTGCTTGAAAACATCAAGCACCATCGCCGCCGTCTTGGTATCGACCGCACCCGTAGGTTCGTCCGCAAGGAGCAGGCTGGGATTGTTTGAAAGCGCTATGGCGATAGCCACTCGTTGCTGCTCACCGCCCGAAAGCTGACCGAGTACCGAGTTCTTTCTCGCTGAAAGCCCTACCATGTCAAGCAGTTCCTCCGCTCTCTCCCTTCGGTTTTTGTGTCCCGAAAGTAAAAGCGGCATTTCAACGTTCTGTATCGCCGTAAGATACGGTATAAGGTTTCTGGCGTTGTTCTGCCACACGAAACCGACCGTTTCTCTCTTATATTTTATAAGATCCTTTTCATCAAATTTAAGAAGGTCCTTACCGTCAACGTAAAGACTTCCCGCCGATGGCTTATCGAGCGCACCGAGCATATTCAGAAGCGTTGATTTACCGCTTCCGCTCGCACCAACGATACCCATCAGTTCTCCACGCTCAACCGTGAGGTCAAGTCCTTGTAAAGCCATTACCTCAACATCGGTCGTCTTATATATCTTGACAAGGTTCTCACATTGCACCATCACATTTTCGGGTGGTGCAAGCATCATTCTCTGAGGCATCACTCCACCTGCTTTCTGACGTCTGTAATGCGTCCGTCATCAAGTGTATAAACCACGTCGCACTGCTCCATCATCGCAGTGTCGTGCGTTGTCATCACTATTGTAAGCCCGTCCGTATGTACAAGCTCTTTAAACAGATTCATAACCGCAAGTCCCGTAGGCATATCAAGCGCCGCAGTAGGCTCATCCGCAAATATCAGCTTCGGCTTGTGCGAGATCGCCCTCGCTATCGCCACTCTCTGCTGCTCACCGCCCGAAAGCTCTCCGGGTCTGTGGTGCATACGCTTTTCAAGTCCCACTCTCACAAGGCATTCCTTCGCCCGCTTTACACGCTGTGCATAAGGCATACCCACAAGCCGCATCGCAAACTCAACGTTCTCGTAAGCCGTCATTGTCGGTATAAGCGCTACAGACTGGAAAACAAACGACATATCGTTTCTTCTCAGCTTATCCATCTCCTTGTCGGAAAGACCCGTTATCTTCTTCCCGTCAAAGTAGACCTCGCCGCCTGTAGGACGGTCAAGTGCTCCGAGTATATTTATCAGCGTGGTCTTGCCCGAGCCGGATCTGCCTCTCAGCACGACCAGCTTGTTCTGCTCCACCTCGAGATTTATATCCTTCAAAGCGTCAACAGTGGTATTATCGTTTATTTTAAAGCTTCTGGAGATATTCTCCGCTCTTAAAATCGTTTCCATAGGCAGTTTCGATCCTCAAAAAAGTCCGTAAGCTACATCAGCCCTGCAAATTGTTTCATCTGCTTTTTGTACCAAATGCACAATTGTATTATTCGTTTTCGGCTGTAAACACGCCGTATTTAGAAATAATGTACAAAACAGCACAAGGGTCTATAACGTAGTAATTATACCAAATTATCACCTTACTGTCAAGGTTCATAAAAGAACTTTCACATTTCTCAAATGATTTTGGTTTTCTGTACAAATCACTTTTGTGTTTGTCTAACAGTTACAAACTTCACACGCAAATTTTGTGAATATCGCCGAATTTGAATTTCACCTGCACAATATCTTGATTTTTCGGGCGTCTTATGTGCTATTTTTGGTGTAAACGTTTTCCACATTGAAAATGCTTATAACTTAATTTAGCTAATTCCTTAATTCGCTTAATCAAACTTTGTAGAATATGCACAAATATTTTCGGCGGTTTTTTTAGCTAATCATTCCAGACGTTACTTAATTTTTGCGTGTAACTCATGTAAACGCTTCGATTTGTTCACTTAGCTCCATCCACTCGGCAGTAAGCGCCTCCTCTTTTTCCTTCAGCGCCTCTATTTCCTGTGCAAGCGCACTCGTTTTTTCATAGTCGGTCGCTATCTCCGGCTGTGACATCTGCTGTGCCAGCTCCGCCGTTTTCAGCCCGATCTCATCTATCGCCTGCTCGCAACGCTTCAGCGCACCGCTGAGCTTTCTGAGCGTGCTTTCACGCTCCTTGCGCTCCTTGTAGTCGTTCTTCTTGCCTTCAGCCACCTTTACCTGTACTGCCTGCTCGGACTGTGCCTTTGCTTCCTTGAGTTCGATATACCTGTCATAGTTTCCGTCTATGTTTACAGTACCCGTCTTTCCGAGCCACACTATCCTGTCGGCCAGCTTGTTGATAAGGTATCTGTCGTGCGACACGATAAGAAGCGTTCCGCCGTAGCTTGCCAGTGCGTTTTCCAGAGCCTCTCTCGAATGTATGTCCAGATGGTTTGTAGGCTCGTCGAGCAGCAGCATATTCGCCTTGCTCAGCATCAGCTTAAGGAGCGACACCCTTGCCTTTTCTCCTCCGCTGAGCTTGCCCACATTCTTGAACACATCGTCGCCCTTGAACAAAAACTGTGCCAGTGCAGAGCGTACCTGCGTCTGCGTCATTTTGGGATACCTGTCCCACACCTCGTCAATCACCGTCTTTGACGGGTCAAGATCCGTCTGTGCCTGATCATAATATCCAAATTGTATATTGTTGCCGAATTTATACTCTCCGCTATCCGCCTGATATTCTCCTGTAAGGATTTTCAGAAGCGTAGTCTTTCCACAGCCGTTCTCGCCTAATATAAATGTTGTCGTGTTCTTCTTTATGTCAAGCTCCGCATTTGTGAAAACCGCCGTCCCGTCAAACGATTTCGACAGGCCTTTTGCGATAAGCACATCGTTTGCGCCGCCTTCCTTCGCCCTGAACGTGAACTTTATAGCCTCCGGCAGATCCTCCGGTTTTTCGAGCGTTTCCTTCAGCCTGTCCGCCTGCTTCTGCTTTGATGCCGCCGTGATGAAGTTATGCTCCTGCCCCCACCGCTTCTGTTGCTCTACAATGCCTTCGATACGGTTTATTTCCTTTAACGTCCTGTCGTACACTCTCTGCTGAGCCTCTCTCGCCTCGGACTTCAGCTCAAGATAGCGTGTATAGTTGCCCTTATATTCACGAAGCGTCTTGTTTTCCATTTCAAAAGTCGTGTCGGTGACTTTGTCGAGAAAATAACGGTCGTGCGATATTACGATATATGCGCCCTTATATTCCGTAAGGAACTTTTCGAGCCATTCGCAGGCGGTTATATCAAGGTGGTTCGTAGGCTCGTCAAGAAGCAGTATATCACTCCCCGAAAGAAGCAGCTTCGCAAGCTGTGCCTTGCTTTTCTGACCACCGCTCATTACACTTATCGGCTTACCGAAATCCTCTTCTGAAAATCCCAGGCCGACAAGCGCCGAGCAAGTCATTGATTTATAGGTAAGTCCGCCCTCACGCTCAAATCTTTCCTGTAACTGCATCTGCCTTGACAGCGTCTGCTCGCTGTGGTCGCCCGTATCTATCGCAACCGCTATATCCGCAAGCTCGTTTTCAGCGTCGATAAGCGGACGGAATATCTCCAGTACCTCGTCATATAGAGTGATATTATCGTCACGGATAACATACTGCTCCATACAGCCGATCTTTATCCCCGCCGCCTTGCTTATACCGCCTGTTTCAGCCTCCTGCCTGCCGTTTATAACGTGCATCAGCGTGGTTTTTCCGCACCCGTTTACACCTACAAGTCCTGCTCTGCCGTTTTCTTCAAGCCGGAAATTGACATCGTGAAACAGCGTTTCACCGCCGAAGGACACCGAAATATCATTACCGGATAATACTATCATACCGCATTGTCCTTTCCGAAAAATAACGGTCAGAGTATTTCCTGCTCTGACCGCATATCTTTATACTTTGTTTACTTCTTTAAATTTTCGGGCTTGTACTTGTTGAGTGCGTCGTTGTTGAGATCAAGCACATAATCCTTAGCTGTCTCGTTGAGCATAGCCTTATAGTCGTCGTCCTTCATAACGTGAAGCACGTTGCTGTGATTCTCCGTGAGCCAGTCCTCACGTTCCTTTATATCACGGCGTACTACCGCATAGTAAACGCTGTCGTCCTCGTAAACTCCGCCCTTGTCGGTGCCAAGCTCAAATGCCCACTTTATAAATTCCTCGCTCGGTGAAGTATCCGTCTTGCCAAGCAGGAATTCGTGGTCATGCTCCTCTTCTTCACTGCCCGATGCTCCGCTGCTCGTTGTATCGTCCGATGCAGTTTTGCTTGTCGAAGAAGTCACAGATGATGCCGCAGAAGAATTGCCCGAGTTGCTCTCGGCTTCAGCCTCAGCCTTTTCCTTTGCCACAAGATCCTGATACTCGTGATATACCTTATCGTAGTCCTCGCCGGCAAGCAGTCTGTCAACATAGCCCTGAGCCTGTTCCTTCTTTGCCTTCTTGCCCTCGTCGGTCGTTATCTTGTCGCCGTTGCCCTCTTTAAGAGAAACCTGTATTATCTGGAATCTGCCGTAATTGTCATAGAAATAGGTAGCTATATCCTTTTCGTCTGTTGCGGATATGCCGTTTTTCTCATAATAAGCGTTAAATACCTTCTCGCTCATCTTGTTTACAAGCTGAACAGCCTCGTATGACTTCTTGCTTATTCCGCCTGCCTCATAGTTCTGACCGTAGGTTTTTCCTGTGCTGTAGCCGTAATATGAGATTTCCGTATCCCACATCTTCTTTACAGAGGTCTTTACGGTTTCCTCTTCCTCGTCTGTGAGTGAAAGATTCAGTTCCTTGAACTTGTTCTGGATAGCGACATACTGCTTTACCTGCTCTAATGTACGGTCCTGAACATACTGTGAGAACGTCTTGTCCTGTACATTGTAGTTATAGTAGCTGAAATTCTCTATCTTTGATGCGCTTGTTCCCATAGCCTTAAGCTGATCGTCAACCTCCTGCTGAGCCTCGCCTATAGCCGTCTGCTCATAAAGAAGATATATGCCCGCATTTATGGTCTGATTGTCAACCGAGCCTATAGTCGATACATCCGCACAGCCTGCAACGCTTAATGTGATTGCCACGGCGCATATTGCCGCTGCCAGCTTTTTAAAATATTTCATTGCTTTTCTCCTTACTGTTTATAAGGGGCTGTGCCCCGATTATTTCTGCAAATTCCGCCGTTATCTTAATGTAACGCCTATATCCTCAAGTGCCTTAAGCACCTTTGCAACAACTGCGTCCGCCTCATCGTCTGTCAGCGTAGCGTCTTTCTTTCTGAGTATCAGCTTGTATGAAAGGCTCTTCATACCTGCAGGTACCTGCTCACCCTTGTACATATCGAACAGACGTACAGCCTCAAGATGCTTTGCGGTCTTTTCGATTACCGCAACTATATCTCCGCTCGGCACGTCCTCGTTGCACACAAGGCTCAGATCCCTGTATGTTGAGGGGAACTTGGGCAGTGCGGTGTACTTTACATCGCCGTCTGCATTATTGAACATTACCTCCATGCTGAGCGTAGCACAGTAAACCTCTGCATTTACACCGAAATTAGCCGCAGCCTCCGGATGAAGCTGACCGACATAGCCGATAAGTTCGCCGTTTACAGTGACCTTTGCGCATCTTCCGGGGTGGAATGTCGGATTGTTCTTTTCAGCCGTGTATACGACATTCTTCAGTCCGAGTTTTGCCATAACTTCCTCGGCAACGCCCTTTGCGGTGAAGAAATCCTCGCCGCTTCCGTAAAGCGCATAGCACAGAACATCTCTTTCAACAGGGAGCTGATTCTCACCTGTCGGGAAATACTCTCTTGCTATCTCGAAGAATCTGCCCTCAAGGTTTCTGTTGCTCCAGTTCCTTCTTACAACCTCCATCATTGATGTAAGCGCAGAAGTACGCATTACGCTTGTATCCTCGCCGAGCGGACGTCTTAACACAACGCTCTTTCTTGACTTCTCGTCCATACGCAGAAGCTCATAGTCCTTAGGCGAAATAAAGCTGTAGGTCATTACCTCGTAGAATCCGAGCGCCAGTGCAAGTGAAATTACCTTGTCCTCGAATATCTGCTCGGGCGTTCTCTTGCCCTGTGATGACAGCTTCGGTATAGTCGAGGGGATTCTGTTGTAGCCGTATATACGGGCAACCTCCTCCGCAACATCGCACGCACGGTGCATATCTATACGGGTAGGCGGAACGATTATCTCGCCGTTTTCATAGCCGAAGCCGAGCTTCTTTAAAATCTCTATCTGCTCGTTCTCGCTTATATCCGAGCCTAAATGCTCGTTCACCCACTTATAGTTGTGCTTTAATCTTTCGGGAACATACTCGCTGTGGTTCTCGTCAATGATAGTATTCACTACCTCGCCGCAGCCCAGCATCTCGATAAGCTGTAATGCTCTCTTGAGCGCCTTTTCTGCGTTTACCGGGTTAAGACCCTTTTCAAAACGTGAGCTTGCCTCGGTACGCTCGCCTATCTTTCTTGCTGTACGTCTTACCGATACGCCGTCAAAGCAGGCAGCCTCAAATACAACAGTAGTCGTATCCTCCATAATACCGCTATGCTCGCCGCCCATAACGCCGGCTATGGCGATAGGCTTCTTTCCGTCTGCGATTATCAGCATTTCGGGAGTCAGCTTTACAGGCTCTGCCATTTCGTCGAGCAGCTTTAATGTTTCTCCCTCTTTTGCGTTTCTTACAACTATCCTGTTGTCCTCGACATATCTTAAATCGAATGCGTGCATCGGGTGACCGTATTCAAGCATTACGAAGTTCGTTATATCAACAAGGTTGTTGATAGGTCTTACTCCGCTCGCTCTCAGCCTTCTTGCCATCCACTTGGGCGAAGGTCCTATCTTTACGTTCTTTACAAGCGCCGCCATATAGCGTGAGCAGAGCTTTGTATTTTCAACGCTTACACTGATTTCCTTTGTAATATCCCCGTCAACGCCCTTGAATGAAGGCTCGGTGTAGTTCATAGGAATATCAAACGTTGCGCTTGCCTCCTGTGCAAGTCCGAGTACGGAAAGGCAGTCGGGGCGGTTGTTCGTTATCTCAAACTCTACTATAGTATCGTCTGTCTGTAAAGCCTCGCATATATCCATACCCATCTTAAAAGAATCAACATCGGGATCGTTATTCAGTATAAGTATTCCGTCGTCTGCTACGGGATAGTCAAAATCATCCTTTGTAAGACCAAGCTCCGCATAAGAGCACATCATACCGTTGCTTGCAACGCCTCTCAGCTTGCCCTTTGTTATCTTTGTTCCGTCTGCGATCGTACTGTTGTGCATACAAGCGGGAACTATAGCCCCCTCAAACAGATTCTGCGCCGCAGTAACTATCTGTACAGGCTCTTCTCTGCCTGCGTCAAGCTGGCATATCCACAGCTTTTCGCTGTCGGGGTGACGCTCCAGCTTCAGCACCTTTGCAACTACCACGTTATTTATAGGATCGGACATCTTATGATAGGTTTCAACCTTTGAACCGCTCATCGTCATATCCGCTACGAATTCCTTTATTGGCATATCGGCTTTAACATAGTCGTTAAGCCATCTCATTGATAAATCCACGTTAATATCTCCTTTTACGATTCCTATCGGTATTTCTGAATTCTCTTATCTGAACTGTGCGAGGAAACGCTGATCGTTCTCGTACAGCAGACGCATATCGTCTATGTTATATCTCATCATAGCAATACGCTCAAGTCCTATACCGAAAGCGAAACCGCTGTATTCTTCGGGATCTATTCCGCAGTTGATAAGTACCTGCGGATGAACGATGCCTGAACCGAGCATCTCTATCCAGCCTTCGCCCTTGCAGAGCGGACAACCCTTGCCTCCGCACTTGAAGCACTGTAAGTCAACCTCGGCTGACGGCTCTGTATACGGGAAGTGGTGAGGACGGAAACGGAGCTTTACCTCGTCGCCGTAAAGACGCTTAGCAAACGTTTCAAGCGTACCCTTAAGATCGCCGAATGTGATATTCTTATCTATTACAAGACCTTCGCACTGGTGAAAAATAGGCGAGTGCGTGCCGTCAACAGCATCGGGACGATAAACACGTCCGGGGCTTATGATAGCTATAGGAGGCTTGTTTTTAAGCATTGTTCTTATCTGCACGGAAGATGTCTGTGTACGCAGAAGGATCTCATCGGTAATATAGAATGTATCCTGCTCATCTCTTGCAGGGTGACCGTCCTCTGTTAAAAGCATATCGAAAACGTACTTCGTTTCCTCGACCTCAGGACCGTCTACTACAGTGTATCCCATTCCTCTGAATATTTCCTTCAGTTCGTCAAGAACTATATTCAGCGGATGACGTACTCCCATCGCCTGCTGCTTTCCGGGCATGGTAACGTCCAGCGTTTCCTTCTTTAATTTCTGCTCCATAAGCGCAGATTTAAGCTGTGCCTGCTTCTGTGCAATAAAGCCCTCAAGCGACTGTCTTACATCGTTTGCAAGCTGACCCATAACAGGTCTTTCCTCAGCGGACAGCTTACCCATGCTCTTGAGTATAGCTGTAAGCTCGCCCTTCTTGCCAAGGTACTTTACTCTCAGCTCGTCAAGCTGCTTAACGTCAACGCAGTCACCGATAGTTTTCAGTGCCTGCTCCTTTATATTCTGTAACTGTTCTTTCATACCTTTATTCTTTCCTCGTTATTTATTATCCTGTATTTGATCTCGCCGTCAGGCAAAGACGATGGAACCGAATTGTTCCACTGATAACACGACCTTTCACGCATTTTTCCTGCGTCGGTTAATTATAATATGGTTATGTAATATGGCTTTTTATGGAAATTAAAATCAAAGCCTATGCCTACACGATAGACATTATAACAGAAATCCGATACTTTTGCAAGTGTAATAACGCAGTTTTCGGTAAATTTCGCATTATTTTCACCTGCACCAACCCTTCCAAACCCGCCACAAAACAAAACAGGCACCGTCTGCACGATGCCTGTGATGCCTGTCATATATTTACGATTATTTCCTTGTAGCCGCCTTAAGACCGGAATACTCGCTGAACTCGGTCGTGCTTCCCGTCTTTCTGAATGCCTTTATTCTGAACGAATAAGTCGTATTTCTCGCCAGTCCCTTCACAGTAAACGTAAGCGTTGTATTATTCTTTGTGGTAGCAAGCACCGTCCACTTTCCGCCCTTGTACTGCTCGATAACGTAGCCTGTAGCCTTGTCATTCTTTCTCCAGTCGAGTTTTACCGCACTTGCAGAAACAGCAGAACCTGTGAATGTAGCTACCTTCGCTATTCTCGTCTTAGCCGCAAGCCTTGCATACTCGCTGTATATCGTCTTGCCTGCCGCAGTTTTGTACGCTCTTACCCTGAACGTATAGGTGGTATCCGCCGCAAGTCCGCTTACTGTATAAGATACAACCGCATTGCTTGAAGTCTTTGCAATCTGTACCCACTTGCCGCCCTTGTACTGCTCAACAACATAACCGTTTGCACTTGCATTCTTATTCCATGCAAGCGTAATTGCCGAAGCCGTATAGCTCTTAACCGTAAGGTTATTCACGCCACCGAATGAAGTAGCCGCCTTAAGACTTGTATATTCACTGTAATCTGTCTTGCCGTTTACGGTTCTGAACGACTTTATTCTGAACGAATATACAGTCGCACTTGCAAGTCCCTTCACAGTAAACGTAAGCGTGGTGTTATTCTTTGTGGTAGCAAGTGCCGTCCACTTTCCACCCTTGTACTGCTCGATAACGTAGCCTGTAGCTTTGTCATTCTTGCTCCAGTCGAGCTTTACCGCACTGTCGGAAACCGTCGAACCCTTGAACGTGCCGACATTCGCTATTCTCGTCTTAGCCGCAAGTCTTGCATACTCGCTGTATATCGTCTTACCTGCCGCAGTTTTGTAGGCTCTTACCCTGAACGTATAGGTGGTATCCGCCGCAAGTCCGCTTACCGTGTACGATACAACCGCATTGCTTGAAGTCTTTGCGATCTGTATCCACTTGCCGCCCTTGTACTGCTCAACAACATAACCGCTTGCACTTGCATTCTTGTTCCATGCAAGCGTAATTGCCGAAGCCGTATAGCTCTTTACAGCTAATCCGCTTAAGTTACCGAACGAAGTAGCCGCCTTAAGACTTGTATATTCACTGTAATCTGTCTTGCCGTTTACGGTTCTGAACGACTTTATTCTGAACGAATATACAGTCGCACTTGCAAGCCCCTTCACAGTAAACGTAAGCGTGGTGTTATTCTTTGTGGTAGCAAGTGCCGTCCACTTTCCGCCCTTGTACTGTTCGATAACGTAGCCTGTAGCTTTGTCATTCTTGCTCCAGTCGAGCTTTATCGCACTACCGGAAACCGTCGAGCCTTTGAACGTACCGACATTCGCTATTCTCGTCTTAGCCGCAAGTCTTGTATACTCACCGCTGTATTCCGTTGTACCGGAAACCACATAGCCCTTTATTCTGAACGTATACAGCGTATCCGCCTTCAGTCCGCTTACCGTGTACGATACAACCGCATTGCTTGCAGTCTTTGTTATCTGTGTCCACTTGCCGCCACTGTACTGCTCAACGACATAACCGTTTGCGCTTGAGTTCTTATCCCACGCAAGTGTGAACGAAGTCGAACCCTGCGTCTTTACCTTTACACCGGTAACTGCAGGCAGTGTGATCTGCGAGGTGTAGCTGTCCTTATAGCTGTAGTGGCACACCGTACATTCGTGAACAGTATATCCCTGCGATGTAAGCGTAGGTGCCACAACAGTGGTTTTATAGCTGTGCGCTGTCTTGGGTATTGCTGTTACTTCTGTAACCGAACTGCAGCGTGTGCAGTGCTTTGACTTAGAACCCTCTGCCGAGCAGGTAGCCTGCTTGTCTATCGTCCACTCAGAAGAATAATTGTGTCCGAGTGCCTTCGTTTTTCTTGTGTTGACCTTCTGACATATCGAGCAGACCTGTTTTTCCTCGCCCTGTGCCGTACAGGTGGGATACGTCACTACCGACCATGCACCGTATGAATGCGGGCACTCGCCTTTCACAACGTCAAACGAAACATTGTTTGAGCTCTTCGTGACAGAGAATGTATTGCTCGAATCGACATAAGCCTCATAATGGCCTTCGGGCAACTGTATTGAATATGTATATCCGGTTGCATTCCACTTTATATTATAAGGATCGCCTGCCCACAGCTTGCCCTTCCATATCTTCACAGTGTACTCTGTGGTGTCGCTTGTAGCTGTCCATGTAAAAACAGTAGGTGTATAGCTTGTGCCGACCTTTACGCTCACCTTACTTGCCGAAGGCACATTCAGCTTCCATATCTTGTACACCTGTGCTCCGCTTTCGTTCAATATCCATGTCTTGATATTGGTTCCGGCGGTAGTTCCTCCGTTGTGAGCGTCAAGAACATTGTCAGCACATTTCGGTCTTAAAAGGTAGCCGTCTCCGGAACGGTAAAGGAACCACCTCTGTGCATCGGTATCATTGCTTTCATAGGTCTGTACATTCGCCTCAGGCTCAGCCGAACAGCCCTTTACATCAAGCGCCTGATTATTCTTACAGTTCGTTATTTTGTATGAACCGTCGTTACGTCGCTCAAAATACCATACCGCATGTTTTTCGCTCGTCGGATCCGCAAGCTCGACATTAGTACCGTTTACCGCAACAGGCTTTGACGAATAAGCGTTGATTATATTCGCATAGAAGCCCGTACCGATGTTTTCAACGTTTCTGTTGCCATACCAGGTTTCGCTCGGATAATTATTATATCTGTAAAGCGATATTCCGTAGCTGAACGTACTCGCAAATTTCGAGTATGAAATCGCCGCATTGTATCTGATGACATCTGAACTCGGGCTTGTATCCCAGTTTGCGTCATATATGTAGATGTTGTTGTTATCAGCGCCGACAACTATCATCGAATGAGGGCCATACGAGCTCTGCGCCTGTATAAAGTCGCCTTTCTTCGCCTGCCTGAGCAGATTATATGCGCTGGTGTAATTACAGCTTGTTATCGTACCAAGACAGTTTACATTCTGGTTTGATGACAATTTATAATATGCCGAATAGGATCTAGCCACGTCACAGCCAAACAGCTGATTGAAGATAAACCGTGCAAAGCCGAAGCACTGGCTTGTACCCTGGTAATAGCCGCCGCCAAAGTAATTCTGCCAGTTCGCACCGTTCGGATATTTTTGTGACAGCTGCTGCATTTTATTATCAATATCGCCCACCGACAGAGCCTCCGCCGTAATGCTCACGCTGTCCCTGACTGCCGGCAGATTATCACCCAGCGGCGTAGCAACCGCAGTAAAAGCCATTACCGCCGCAACAACAGCCGCCAATGTTCTTTTCAGCTTCATAGAAACCTCTCCTTATAATTCATAATAAAAACCAACAGTATAATACGATTATTAATACTGCCATCCTGATTCAAGAATACACTCTACGCCCTTTGTTTTCAACCGTTTTGCAAAACTTGCGTTTTTTGCTCAAAATTTGCACCACTGCCCCTCGCACCAACCCTTCCAAAACCGCCGCAAAACAAAACAGGCACCGTCTGCACGATGCCTGCGATGCCTGTCATATATTTACGATTATTTCCTTGTAGCCGCCTTAAGACCGGAATACTCGCTGAACTCGGTCGTACTTCCCGTCTTTCTGAATGCCTTTATTCTGAACGAATAAGTCGTATTTCTCGCCAGTCCCTTCACAGTAAACGTAAGCGTTGTATTATTCTTTGTGGTAGCAAGCACCGTCCACTTTCCGCCCTTGTACTGCTCGATAACGTAGCCTGTAGCCTTGTCATTCTTTCTCCAGTCGAGTTTTACCGCACTTGCAGAAACAGCAGAACCTGTGAATGTAGCTACCTTCGCTATTCTCGTCTTAGCCGCAAGCCTTGCATACTCGCTGTATATCGTCTTGCCTGCCGCAGTTTTGTACGCTCTTACCCTGAACGTATAGGTGGTATCCGCCGCAAGTCCGCTTACCGTGTACGATACAACCGCATTGCTTGAAGTCTTTGCGATCTGTACCCACTTGCCGCCCTTGTACTGCTCAAGCACATATCCTGTGGCAGCGGCATTCTTGTTCCACGCAAGCGTAATTGTCGAAGCCGTATAGCTCTTTACAGCTAATCCGCTTAAGTTACCGAACGAAGTAGCCGCCTTAAGACTTGCGTACTCGCTGTATTCGATTTTACCGCCGGCTTTTCTGAACGACTTTATTCTGAACGAATATACAGTCGCACTTGCAAGCCCCTTCACAGTAAACGTAAGCGTGGTGTTATTCTTTGTGGTAGCAAGTGCCGTCCACTTTCCGCCCTTATACTGCTCGATTATATAACCGCTCGCCTTATCATTCTTGCTCCAGTCGAGCTTTACCGCACTGTCGGAAACCGTCGAACCCTTGAATGTGCCGACATTCGCTATTCTCGTCTTAGCCGCAAGCCTTGCATACTCGCTGTATATCGTCTTACCTGCCGCAGTTTTGTAGGCTCTTACCCTGAACGTATATGTGGTATCCGCCTTCAGTCCGTTTACAGCATATGTAACCGTTGCGTTACTGCTCGTCTTTGCAATCTGCGTCCACTTGCCGCCCTTGTACTGCTCAACAACATAACCGTTTGCGCTTGCGTTCTTATCCCACGCAAGTGTGAGCGAGGTGCTACCCTGCGTCTTTACCTTTACACCGGTAACAGCAGGCAGTGTAATCTGCGAGGTGTAGCTGTCCTTATAGCTGTAGTGGCACACCGTGCATTCATGCAGTGTGTAGCCCTGTGCAGTCAGAGTAGGTGCCACAACAGTGGTTTTATAGCTGTGCGCCGTCTTGGGTATAACGGTTACTTCTGTCTTTGCGTCACAGCGTGTGCAGTGCTTTGACTTTGAACCCTCTGCCGAGCAGGTAGCCTGCTTGTCGATCGTCCATTCAGAAGAATAATTGTGTCCGAGCGCCGTAATATATCTTGTTTCTGCCTTTGAGCATCTGGAGCAGGTACGCTGCTCAACGCCCTGTGCGGTGCAGGTCGGATATGTTGTTGTACTCCAACCGCTCCAGCTGTGACCGAGTGCCGTAATATATCTTGTTTCTGCCTTCGAGCATCTGGAGCAGGTACGCTGCTCAACGCCCTGTGCCGTGCAGGTAGGCTTTGTTGCTGTTGCCCAACCGCCCCAGCTGTGACCGAGTGCCGCCGTTTCTCTTGTTTTGGTTGCACCACATGAACATTTCTGTTCCTGAACACCGGCACTCGTGCAGGTAGGTTTTGTTTTATCATACCATGCGCCGTAGGAATGGGTGTGTTGCAGACTACCGCTTAAATACTGACAGTAATCTAAAACAAGCCAGCCATCTCCGCATTTTCCCCAAGTGTATCCTCCGCTTGAAGTCTTTTCGGTGATAGTTACAGTTGTACCATTCGGGTACGCTTTTACAACACCATAATTAGTACCCGGTCCGGATCGTACATTGACTCCCTGTGAAACGTTAACTTTCCACGTTTCCTGATTAGGTTGCGGATTTGATGAATACGGAGGTCTAAGCACGCCCCAAAAATTGTATGTAGTATAATTGTGCTGTACCTTTGCGGCAGGAGAACCATTGGAGCTGGCATTGTACCAGTTCTGATCTACAGATACAAATGTGTTCAGATTAGCACTGACTATTATTCCCGTGTGACCGTATGTACCGTATGCCCATAACGCAATATCACCGGGCTGAGGCAAAAACTCCGGAGTATTCTTTATTCTCTGCCATCCGGATGGTATTGTGCAATAAATCAAATCAATAGCATTGCCGGGAAAAGAAACGCCAAAATTCTCAGTTGTGAATTTCTCTACAAAATCCTTACATTGAGCACCGTAATATCCGTCAACATCAATCGACTGACCTACACGGTCAAGTGCCCACTGAGCGCCCTGCTCTTTAGTGATATAGTCTATATTGATATCCGGATGAGTAATAGAAGTAACATAATTCGGTCTTATAAATACCCTTTTAATATCACCGTTGGCGATAGACAGACCTTTGGTGGTAGTGTATGTCATTGTATCCCTATTGTCTACAACCTGAAATACACCGTTCAAAAGCGCATTGCCCTCAACAGAATATCTGCTGTCTTTCATTATTCCTACATGATATGTAGTATCACCGCTTGTACTGCAATAAAACACAAGGTCGCCCGCCTGTGCGGTTTCAACCTCCATCGCCCCTGCTTTCAGCAGTGCATTTCTGAAAGTACCACAAGCCGCATTAGCAGGTGCGTCCGGAACTGCCACTGTCTGACCGGCAACTCTTGCAACGTCAAGGACGAAATCGGCACACCACGCTTCTCTGCTGGGATACCAGCCGTCATCATCGTCTTTTCTGCCCGCCTGTGCCACAGCAACATTGACCATATCCACAGCACCGTCACCTGTCAGTGTAACAGGGTAAAAGCTATCTTTTACGCTGTAATACGCACCTGCGGAAAATGCTCCTTCAAGCGCAGGAATGTTGTCACCAAGCGGTGTAGCGACCGCAGTAAAAGCCATTACCGCCGCAACAACAGCCGCCGCTGTTCTTTTCAGCTTCATAGAAACCTCTCCTTATAATTCAGAATAAAAACCAACAGTATAATACGATTATTAATACTGCCATCCTGATTCAAGAATACACTTTCCACCCTCCGTTTTCAACCGTTTTTGCAAAACTTGCGTTTTTTATTCAAAATTTGCATCACTACCCCGTACTAACCTTCCAAAACCCGCACTATCCCTTGCTTTGCGCCATCACGTTTGCTTTATAAACGCTCTGTTTGTTTTGCATCCGCACTATCCCTCGCCTCACGCCATCATCCTTGCCTTTAAGCGAACGCTTTGTTGACTTTGCGTCACTGCCTCGTCAGCCATTAGTGCCGTTGCATCATACAACGGCTTTGTGTGGCTGACTTTAAGCATCCTTGCTTAAAGCCTTTGGGCGTTCAACTTCGGGCGTCCATGCCCGCCCTCGAAAAAGGGTGAGGTTATGTTGCTCGGTCAAGCCGAGCCAACTATGGTGGGGATTGCTCCCCATCTGCACCATCAATGAGATTTTCCGCCTATCCCTCGCCCCGCACTAAACTTGCCTCCCTTGTCAAAGGGAGGTGGATTGACGGCAAGCCACAAACTGTCGCTTTGTTGCATTTTTACTTGCGATACATCCGCCTTTTTTATTCACCAAACTTTTTGCCGTCAAGACGGAGGGATTGCCTCACCACCATCCCTCGCCCCGCACCAACCCTTCCAAAACCGCACTATCCCTCGAAAATTGCCAACACACTTGCCTCCCTTGTCAAAAGTGAGGTGCTGTCACCCGAAAGAATTCGGGCGACTACCAGAGGGATTGCCTCACCACCATCCCTCGCCCCTCACCAACCCTTCCAAAAACCGTACTATCCCTTGAGAATCGCTAACACCCTTGCCTTGCTTGCTCCTCCCGTTACACCGAATACCGCCCTTGCCCAAGACGACAATTAACCCGAAGCGGAAAGCATTAAAAAGAAGCCCCGTTGCCAAAACAGGCAATGGGGATTCGGTCTTATATATCGGTTTTACTTTAAGTATTTACCCACATCGACAGCAGGCGCAGAGGTTTCCGGTGCGGGATTACCCGAGCAGTCAAGCGTATATCCGCCGACCGAAATTCCGGTTATTTCGCCGTTGCCGTCAAGCGTCAGCGTATAGCTGTTATCGCCTGCCGTGCCGCTTAAGGTCAGCCTGTCTGCACCTTTACGGGCGGTGACGTTTTCTGCTGTTCCTGCACTGTCAATGCACTGTGTGAGAAGCTCTGCGGCTGAGGCAAACTGCGGCGAGGAACTGCCGTATTCATACTCTATCCCGTCAAGGCTGTACCTTACGGTGTTGCCGTCATCGGTCACGGTAAGCCCCTTCACGCTGTCCGGCGAAGTAAAGCATACGGTCCATACACCTGCACTTCGGGTAAACTCTGCCTGTGCCGTAACGCCGTCGCAGGCGACCCTGCCGCTGATGCTCATATCTCCCTTCAGGTCGGGGATTTCCGCCTTTTCAGCGGCAGTACAGGATGTGCATAAAAGGCAGGATAAAGCTGCTGTTGTGATGATCATTCTTTTACTCATAATACGTCGTCCTTTATAAAGTAATATAGGACAACGTGAGGAGTTAAGCTATTCCGTAGAATTCACGCAGAATATATGGGTAAAGCTGCGGCAGCTCTGACGGCAGAATTCCGCTCATACTGCGCTCCCGTGCGGCATACTGTGCGGATAAGCCGAAAAGATACGCTCCGAGCCTTACCGCATTGCCCGTTTCAATGCCCTGTGCGAGCAGTCCGCCGATAGTTCCTGCAAGCGTATCACCGCTTCCGCCCTTGGCTAAAGCCGCATTACCGCTCATATTTACGGCGGCAAATCCGTCCGGAGAGGCATATACGGAGTATGCGTCCTTGAGCAGAACGTGAACGCCGTATTTTACAGCGAAATCTTTGGCACAGCTCAGCTTGTGGCGGAGGATGTAGTCGGTGTCAAGTCCGCTCAGCCTGCTGAATTCCTTGATATGAGGGGTAAGTATGAGCCTGCCTGTGTTGTCCTTCAGCTCATTTATATGCGGGGCGAGGGAATTTATTCCATCTGCGTCGATAACTATCGGGCAGGAGGTACTGTCGATCAAGGCGCAGAGCAGACGGTAGGTTTCATCGCTGTTGCCTACCCCGCATCCGAACAGGATCGCAGTGGCGGTACGGGCATTTTTGCACAGCTTGTCCGCACAGTCCGAGGTAAGCGTTTTACTGCCGAGCGGAAGGTAGATACATTCGTGTAACGAGGTGGCAACGCTTGTTGTGACCTCGCTCACCGAGGCAAGCGTAACAAGCCCTGAACCCGTTCGCAGAGCGGCATTGGTGGACATCCACGCCGCCCCGATACAGTTCTCACTGCCCGAAACATTCAGTAGCCTTCCGAACGTTCCCTTGTGGGTGATACGGCTGCGGTTGACAAAGTGGGAGGCGAGGGAATCGCCGTTCAGCTCGGCGTCATATTCGCTGAAGCAGGCCTCGGATATGCCTATGTCGAGCAGTACAATATCGCCCGAAAACTCACTGCACGGGACGTAAAGCTGACCCGTTTTTACGGCTCCGAGCGCAAAGGTCATATCCGCACGGAACGAGTATTCATCGGCGTTCCCGTCGGTTGCGTTACAGCCGGAAGCAATGTCGGCACAGAAGCGCAGGGCGGCGCTCCCGTTGCAGTAGGAGAAGAGCCTTCTGACCGGGGGAGCAAGCTCGCCGTGGAAGCCTGTGCCATAGACGCAGTCAATGATGATGCCGCAGGAGCCAAGTTCGTTCAGCACCGTTTCCGGTTGGTCGGGGTAGCTTAAAACGGCTTCGTAATCGGGTTTGTACTCGTTGAAGCAGTCTATGGCGAGGTCGGTTTTCGGGACGGAGCCGACGAGGACTATGAGGGGGGAGAAGCCCCGTTTACGCAGATTATGGGCAACTGCGAAGCCATCGCCGCCGTTGTTTCCGCTTCCGACAAGGACAGCCGCACGGCAGGGCTTTACGATACGGGAGATGTGAAGGGCAATGGCAGAGCCTACATTCCGCATAAGAACGGCACATGACGTGCCTTTCTGCTCACACATCGCTTCCGCTTTTTTCATCTGTGACGGAGTTACAACATACTGTTTTGCCATAAAAACTTCCTTTCAGAAAATGGCAGGTGAGTATTTTTCTCCCTGCCATTGATTTACAATCACACCTGATGATTCAGAAAACGCTAAGTGGCTTACCTATCACGAAAAGTAAGGCATCAATGATGCGTCAGGGTGATGAATAATGTAGTTTTTAAAAACACGGTGTTTTTTGCCTCGATAAAAGGCAAATAATAACATTCAGCTTGTAGAAAAAGTCTGTTTTTTCAAAAAAGTGCTTGTTCTCTATCCCTATAAGAACGCTTTGTGGGCTTTGCGTCTCTGCAATCGTGGTCGTTTGTTGTCGGTGCGTCCTGCACCGACTTTGTTCGACCACTTGTATGCGTCCTTGCATAGAGCATTTGGGCATACACGCCCGGCGTCCGTGCCGGGGCTGAATGTGGGGCTACCGCCCCAGACCAAGCAAGGATGCTTGCAGTCAGCCACACAAAGCCACTATGCAAGGACGCATAATGACAGCCACACAAAGCCGTTGCACGATGCAACGGCACAAATTGCTGTCAATGCACAGATGCGGTGGCACAAATGGCTGACGACCTGTACGGGGGCTACGCCCCAAAGCAAGGATGCTTTGGTTGCTTGCCAAAAGTTTTGCACGATGCAAAACCAGCAGAGCAAGCAACACTCGACACCCCTTTTTTATCAACGATAGAGGTTTTTCGACAGACTGAAATAACAACATTATTTCTGCTTTTTGTCATCCGTGTTTTTGTTGTCAGAATTTTTGTTCTTGACGAAGATTTTCTTTATATCTTTAAGCTCGTGCTTTTCCTTTTCCCTTTTCATATAAGGAGGGTGAGGGAAATAGACCGGCTCGTTTGTTTCGTCATCTATATGGTCGATGTCACGGTACACGTTTGAGTCGGAGGGAAGGTCTTTCTTTTCGAGTCGTTTTTTGACCCTGTTTTTTGTGAAGCTGTATACAACGGCGAACAGGGGTATACCTATGATAAGACCGACAAAGCCGAACAAGCCCTGACCGACAAGCATACCGAATATAACCCAGAAGCTCGAAAGTCCGGTCGAGTCGCCGATTATCTTCGGGGCGAGGACGTTACCGTCAATGTTCTGGATGATAACGACCATAATTGTGAAATAGATGCACTGGATCGGGTCAACGAGGACGAGCAGCAGCATACACGGGATATATCCTATAAACGGTCCGAAGTAGGGGATGATACAGAATATGCCCATAACAACGCCGCAGAGTACGGCATAGGGCATATTGAAGATGCTCATAAGCAGTACATAGACCATACCGATAATAAAGCTGTCGAGTATCTTACCTGTGATAAACTGACCAAAGGACTTGTTTACCTCACGGGTGCTGTTGATAATCTTTGTAGCGACCTTAGGCTTGAACAGGCAGTAGAGGATTTTTTTGAACTGAGCGGCGAAAAGCTCCTTGCTGTTGAGGAAGTAGATGGCGATAACGAAGCCGAGCAGGAGATTCATAAACACGCTGATTATGTTCATGACGTTGGACGAGATCAGATTCCATATATTGTTCATCTGAGGGAGAAGCTCGGTCGACAGCCAGTTGTTGAGCATATCGGAAATGCCGCCGGTGAACTGGAGGACATAAGCCTCTACCTCGGGGTAGTTTCTGAGGGTCTGCGATACCCAGTCGCTTATCTGTGTAACGTATGTCGGCATATTGTTTACGAGCATAGTGATAGTGTCGATAAGCTGAGGGAGAAGTACCCAGATTATACCTGTGAGTATAAGCAGGGCAAGAATCATAGTTATAGCCACGCTCATAACTCTTGCGACCTTACGGACGGGGAAGGTCTTGGGCGGCGGTTCTTCACCGGGGTGTTCACGCTCGAACTTCTCACGCTTTTTGTCCTGTATTGTATAGAACAATCTGCGCAGGCACGGCTTTTCGATGAAAGTCGCTATCGGGCAGAGAATATACGCTATAACAAAGCCGTATAGGACGGGGGTCAGTATAGACAGGAACGAGAAGATGCTGTCGAGTATTTCTTTGATCTGTGACAGACCGAGGAAGAACACGATAGCGGCGGCGATAACGAGGAATGCGGTCACTCCCCAGTAGAGATATTTTTTATCCCATTTGAAGTTCATTACATCACACCTTTATATTGATATGGAAGTTACTGCTTTTATTATAGAATTATCGGCGGAAGTTGTCAAGGGTATACAGGGAGGAAATGAATGTTGGATGGGGAATAATGAGAAATTGAGGGGTGATGAGGTTTTGGAAGGGATGGTGCGTGGCGAAAGGCGGTAGTGCTTTTGAGAAGGTTGTGGGGATGGAGAGGGTCGATGCAACTGAGGCAATCCCTCCGTCTTGACGGCAGAAAAGTTTGCAATATAAAAAGAGCGGACATATCGCAAGCAGGACGCAACAAAGCAACAGTTTGTGCCTTGCCGTCAAGCCACCTCCCTTTGACAAGGGAGGCAAGTGTGGTGGTGCGGGGCGAGGGATAGTGCAGTTTTGGAAGGGTTGGTGAGAGGCGAGGGATAGTGGTGTGGCAATCCCTCCGGTAGTCGCCCGATTTTTTTCGGGCGACAGCACCTCACCTTTGACAAGGGAGGCGAGGATATAGTGCTTTTTGAGGGATAGTGCGGTTTTGCAATGGTTGTGGGAATAGAAGTATTAGGTGCAACGGGAGGGGCGAGCAAGGCAAGTGATAAGTGTTCTTTTGCAAAGATTGTAGAAATGGAGAGGGTCGATGCAACGGGAGGGGCAAGCCCACTCCCCTACGAAAAGTGGGTGGGATAGTGCGGAAAATCTCATTGATGGTGCAGATGGGAAGCAATCCCCACCATAGTTGGCTCGGCTTGACCGAGCAACAGAACCTCACCCTTTTTCGAGTGGAGGCAAGGGTGGTGCGGGGCAAGGGATTATTGTCCTTTTGCAATGGTTGTGAGGGTGACAGTATTCGGTGCAACGGGAGGGGCAAGCAAGGCAAGGGTGTTGGTGCAAAGCAAGGGATAGTGCGGATGCTAAACAAACAGAGCGTTTATACGGCGAGTGTGGTAGTGCTTTTCGAGGGATAGTGCGGATGTGAAAGAAACGACAAAAATCCCCCACAGAAAACTGCGGGGGATAAATTGCTTATTTATTGCTTAAAGCCGAAATTACTTTCTCTTCTTAGCAACGATAACAGCGCCTGTAGCGAGAACTGCGATGCCTGCTACTACTGCAACGCTCTCAACACCTGTGTTTGTGTTGGGCTTTGTAGAATCGCCTGTTGTTGCGGGAGCTTCTGTTGCAGGAGCCTTTGTATCATCGGGAGCCTTTGTATCATCGGGAGCCTTTGTATCATCGGGAGCCTTTGTATCATCGGGAGCTGAAGCACCGCCGATTGTGGGAACACCCTTTTCATCGAATGAAACGAGAACGTTACCGCTTGCATCCTTAACTTCACACTTTGTAATTGTTACTGCTGCGATACCGCTACTCCATTCCTGAATACCAACCTGCATGCAACCCATATCTTCGATAGAAGAAGCGTCGCCTGCTGTGATGGGGTTAACGAGCTGGTCGTTTGTGACTGCATATGTGTAATCACCGACTTTTTCTACCTTACCGGGCTTTGTATCATCGTATGTAGAGCCTTCGCCTACAGGGCCGAGTACCTCTTCATCAAGAACGCCCCAGAATTCGCAGCCGGGCCAGTTGTACTTATTAAAGAGTTCTGCCTTTGCAGCGTCAGGATCGTTCTGAACGCCGAGCTTTTCACCGTTGCATGAGAATACAACAGAACCGCCGATTGTACCATCCCACAGTTCCTTATCTTCTTCATTTACCTGGAAAGTAAATGTAAGAGCAGCGATCTTTGAGTAGTCGATGTCGAGCTTTGTTGCGGGCTTGCCCTCTGCTTCATTGCCCTTGTTGTAGAGCTGGAGAAGCCACATGCCTGTGCCTGTGCTTAATGTTGATTCTGTGCCTTCAACCTTTGTGAGGCAAGCAGCGCTTGCTGCTACGGCTAATGTGCTTGCTGCGAGAGCAGTAGCTACAACGCCTGCCATGATTTTTCTTAACTTCATTGGAAAAATCCTCCTATAAAACTTATTTTCGTTTTGTTACATACTTATGTAACTTTACACAATTATTTTAACATTTCGGTTTTTTAATGTCAATGTGCATTATGCCTAAAATATAGGTGAAAATTTATTGAAACTCACGGCATTACACAGCATCAAGGGTATAATTTAAGTAAATTTAAGATTAACGATGAATTATGTTGTGTTTTTGTGATAAAAAGGGTGGGTGGAAGGGTGCTGTAATATACCGCTTATACAACGGGATTGTTTAGGGATTGCTTGAGGATTGTTCGGCAAAAATGAAAAATGCTTAAAATTTTACTTAAAAGGATTGAGAAAAGCGGAGAAATATGTTATATTAATTGTATATGGGAACTGACCGTATCCCCTAAAAATTAAAAGGACGGAAAAATTATGTCTATCGTATTTGATGAAAACAAGCGTGTATTCAAGCTCGACACGGAAAAATCGAGCTACGCATTCCATATCACCGACAGCAGAAACCTGCTCCACCTGTACTACGGCGGTTATATTCCGGAAACGGATATAACTCATATGCTCCGCATACCGAATGATGAGCCGTTTGTACCTGCGGTACACGACGCTATGGGGCCTCACAGCTTTGACTGTGCGCCTATCGAATTTCCGACATCGGGCGTTGCGGATTTCAGAGAGCCTGCTATGCAGGTAATGGATATAAACGGTATGTCCGCCTGCGAATGCTACTACAAGGATTACAGAATATCAAACGGAAAGCCGAAATTAAAGGGGCTTCCTGCTACATATGCCGCAGACGATGAGGCGCAGACGCTTGAGGTGTTCTGCTACGATCCGCACAGCGGTCTTGACATTACGCTTATGTACAGCGTATTCCCGAAATTTGACGTTATTACAAGAAGCGTAAAGGTCGAAAACAACGGTCTTGCCGCTATCGACCTGCGCCGTATCATATCAATGAGCCTTGATCTTGACAGAATGGACTACGATATGATAACACTGCACGGAACATGGGCAAGAGAACGCCATGTACAGCGTTTCCCTATACGTTTCGGCAAGCAGTCGATAGATTCCAACAGAGGTGCTACAAGCCACGCTCACAACAACTTCTTTGCGCTGTGCGACCACACCGCAACAGAGGACTTCGGCGAAGCGTATGGCTTTGCTCTGGTGTATTCTGGTTCGTTCTTAGGAATGGTAGAGGTAGGTCAATACGAAAAGACAAGGGCTTTGCTCGGTATAAATCCGTATGACTTCTCGTGGCACTTAGAGCCGGGTGAGGATTTTCAGGCACCGGAGGTCATAATGACCTATTCCGGCGAGGGCTTAGGTCAGATGTCGAGAAACTTCCACGATGTAATGAGGAACAACCTTATCAGAGGAAAGTGGAAGGATATGCGCCGTCCTATACTTATTAATAACTGGGAAGCGACCTATTTCAACTTTGACACGGACAAGCTCCTTGATATAGCAAGAGAGGCTAAGAAAGCCGGAATCGAGATGCTCGTCATGGACGACGGCTGGTTCGGTCACAGAAACGATGATAAATCTTCCCTCGGCGACTGGTTTGTGAACGAGGACAAGATAAAAGGCGGTCTTAAGCACCTTGTAGACGAGGTAAACAAGATAGGTCTTAAGTTCGGTATATGGTTCGAGCCTGAGATGATAAGCCCTGACAGCAAGCTGTATGCTGAGCATCAGGACTGGTGCATACACATTCCCGGCAGACACCGCACGACTGTAAGAAGTCAGCTTGTACTTGATTTTTCAAGAAAAGAAGTGCGTGACTATATCTATGAGCAGATGAAGGCTATCCTTTCAAGCGCAAACATAGAATATGTAAAATGGGATATGAACAGACAGCTCAGCGAGGTCGGCAACGAGGTATTCCCTCCCGAAAGACAGCGTGAGATATGGCACAGATATGTCCTCGGCGTATATGAAATGCAGGAAAGACTGCTGACAGACTTCCCTGACCTGCTCCTTGAAAACTGTGCTGGCGGCGGTTCACGCTTTGACGCAGGTATGCTCTACTACTCTCCTCAGATATGGACAAGCGATGATACCGACGCTATAGAAAGGCTCAAGATACAGTACGGCACATCTATGTGCTATCCCTGCTCCTGCTTCGGCGCTCACGTTTCGGACAGCCCGAACCACTGTGTAGGCAGGATCACTCCGTTTGAAACGAGAGGACACGTTGCGATGTCGGGTACGTTCGGCTATGAGCTTGACGTTACGAAGATTTCGGACGATGACAAATATGCGATAAAGGAACAGATAGAAGAATTCAACAAGTACAATCCGCTTGTGAGAACGGGCGATTATTACAGAATCGGCGATCCGTTCGCAAACGACCGCTTTGACGCATGGCAGTTTGTCGCAAAGGACAAGAGCGAAACGCTCCTCGAATATGTACAGGTTCTCAAGGAGCCGAGCGTATTCCTGCACAGAGTAAAGCTGAAGGGGCTTGAAAAGGGCTGTTATTACAGGCACGAGCAGACGGGAAGGGTTTATTCGGCAGAGCTTCTGATGAACAGCGGATTTGACATTCCGTCGTTGTGGGGGGATTTCAGGTCGTTTATTGCACATTTTGTAAGGGTGAAGTGAGATATGCAGGGTATTTTCCCTGCTGTAAAGGTGAAATATTATGAAAAAACTCGGTGTTATACGGCTGTTTATCTGCATTGCGGCGATAATAGCAGAGCTTTTGCCGCTCGGCGCAGTGCTTAAATACGGATTGATGTCCGACAACGGTCATTTGATTTTCAGGTTTGAAAATTACTCATATTTCGATGTCACGCCGTTCGGATACGCAATGTTCCACTATATGATATGCGCTGTGACAACTACTATTACGGCTATGCTTTCTCTGCTGTGGATATTCTTCGGGAAGAAACGGCAGACGCCTATTACGGTGCTTTCCGCCATTGCTCTTGCGATGTCGGCTGTACCGTATATTATAATGACGTTCAACGTTTTTACCGTGATAATATCCGCATTGCTTGCGGCGGTGCTGGTAATATCGGTTGTAATGCAGATAAAGCACGAATAGAAAGGACTTATGTTATGGCACGTTCATCCAACCAGAAGCAGAAAATTCTTTATATCGAAAAAATGTTCCGTGAGGAATCGGACGAGCTTCACGCTCTGACGGTTGCCGGAATACAGGAAAAGCTGGAAAGGCTCGGAATAACGGCGGAACGCAAGGCGCTCTACTCCGACATTGAAACGCTCCGTGACATTCTCGGAATGGATATATGCTCGGATAAGAACGGAACGTATTATCTTGCCTCCCGTGATTTTGAGTTCGAGGAATTACAGCTGCTTGCGGACGCTGTAGCCTGCTCGAAATTCATTTCAGAAGAAAAATCAAGGGCGCTTATCGGCAAGATTGCCCACCTTACAAGCAACTTCCGTGCAAACGAGCTTCAGCGGAGCGTTATTGTCGCAAACCGTGTAAAAACCGTAAACAAGAAGATATACTACAGCATAAACAAGATACACGAGGCCATTGAAAACGGCAGAAAGATAACCTTCCACTACTTCAACTACGATATAAAAAAGAGAAAGATTTTCAGAAATGCGGACGGACGTTATACTATGTCGCCGTATCATCTTGCGTGGGAGGATGAAAACTACTACTGCATAGGCTTTTACGAAAAATACAACTCGGTTTCAAACTTCAGGGTTGACCGTATGGAAGACGTTGAGGTGTCAGATGAGCCTGCGATAATCTCGGAGGACTTCAACCTTGCGGAATATACACGGAAAATATTCGGTATGTTCGCCGGCAAGGAAACAATAAGAATAAAGCTGAGGTTCGACAACTCGCTCACAAGCGTTGTTATGGATAAATTCGGGTCGGATATAACCATGCACAAGCTGGACGAGAATAACTTCTATATATCAAAGGATATAAACGTAAGCCCGACCTTTTACGGCTGGCTGTTCCAGCTGGGTGTAAAGGCGGAAATAATTGAGCCGTTGTCGGCAAGAAACGACTTTGTCGCTTTTATCGACAGCCTCAGAGATATGTATTGATCCGAAAGGCTGTGGTAACATTGTCAGCGACAATCAAAGCGTTTTTTAAAAAGCTGCCGAAATGGCTGTATTATGCCGTTCCTGCGTTTTTGTTGTCACTTGTTCTCACACTGCTTGCAAAAAACACGGCAGACTTTGCGCAGTGGTACAGCACAACGATATACCCGTTTTTTGTGGGTACTGTAGGACGGATCTCATCCGTACTGCCCTTTTCGCTGTGCGAGATACTGCTTTATGCGGTTATCATACTTGCCGCCGTCGGCGTTGTCTTTACCGTGATACGCTTTGTAAAGGGCAAAGGCAAGCGGAAAAAGCTGTTGATGAGGGTGCTTGCGGTCGTGGTATGCTTTGCGGTAAGCGTGTTTATGGTGTTTACGCTTTTCTGCGGAATAAACTATAACCGTTTTACATTTTCCGAGGTAAGCGGATTTACCGTTGAAACATATACGGCTCAGGAGCTTGCGGATCTTTGCGTATATATTCTGAAGAACGCAAACGATGCTGCCGGAAAAATAGAAACGGACGAAACGCTGACGGTATCGCTTGACGGTAAAATCAATCTCGATGAAGAATGTAAAAAGGCAATGAACCGACTCGGCGAAAGGTATGACAGCCTGTCGGGGTTTTATCCGGACGCAAAGGCTGTAATTGCGTCAGAGGGTATGTCTTATATGAAAATACTCGGTATGTATGCGCCGTTTACCATAGAGGCAAATTATAACGCAAATGCGCCGGACTTTGCAAAACCGTTCACGGTGTGTCACGAGCTGTCGCACCTGAAGGGCTTTATGCGTGAGGATGAGGCGAACTTCATCGCTTATCTCGCCTGCACAGGCTCGGATAACGTGTATCTGCAATATGCAGGGTGGGTATATGCTCTTATCTATGCCGCAAATGCGCTTTATTCGGCGGCAGGAGCGGAAATATACAGCGAACTTATGAGCTATGCGGACAGCAGGATAGTAGCAGAACTTAAATCAAACAGCGAATACTGGAAGAAATACGAAACGCCGGTCGCTGCTGTCGCCACAACAGTGAACGATACCTATCTTAAGTCGCAGGGGCAGTCTGACGGCAAGAAGTCTTACGGCAGATTCGTGGATCTGATGATAAGCTACGAAAAAATGCAAGCAAGTGAATAAAACGCTGTACAGCGTTATAAATATAATTATCATTTGTTCCCGACCGTTACGCAAAGCTAAGATAAGCACCTTGTTTTCACAAGGTCGGAGTTTGGGGCGGCACATTGCCGTTGATTGTGTATTAAGGCAGTAACATTTGTTCCCGACCGTTACGCAAAGCTAAGGTAAGCACCTTGTTTTCACAAGGTCGGAATTGTCAGCGGCGACCCGCCGCAGGTCGGAGTTTGGGGCGGCACATTGCCGTTGACTGCTTAAAAGGCAGTAACATTTGTTCCCGACCGTTATGAAAAGCTAAAGTAAGCACCTTGTTTTCACAAGGTCGGAATTTGAGGCGGCACATTGCCGCAAATATTGGAGTTCATTTTATGGCAAATAAGAAATTGTACAAGAAAGAAAGGTTTTCGGGCTGTATTGTAGGTGCCGCCGCAGGCGACGCTCTCGGTTCTCCCGTAAAGACATTGACAAGAAGTCAGATAAAGGATCTGTACGGCAAAAAGGGCATACTTAAGTTAAGTCCTGAGAAGCGACAGAAAACCGCCCGTATATCAGACGAGACCCAGATGATGCTGTTCACGGCACACGGTATACTGTGGGCTGATGCGGCAGGGCTGAGAACGGGAGAAGCGAACTGTGCGGATTATGTTTTCCTTGCGCTTCAGCAGTGGCTTTATTCGCAGACAGGCGGTACTTCTTCAATCGACCTGCAGTGGATACTTGATGACAACGAAACAGGTTTTCCGTGCGATCTGCTCGGAATATCCGCATTCTGCAAGAAGCGTAATCCCACGAAACAGCTTGTACAGACGCTTGCAGGAATAAAATCCGAAAACGACTACGGCAGGAAGCGCCGTCCGATAAATCAGAACAAGCTGTTTGACTGTCTGCCGAGAGCGATTCCTGCGGGGCTGTATTTTTACAGCGAACCTGAGCTTGCATTCTCAGTAGGCTGTGACCTTGCCGCAATTACACATTCGCACCCGACAGGATACCTTGCAACAGGCTGTCTTTCTGCCATTATCGCATTTATCTGCAAGGGGAATACCATTGAACGCTCGGTGCTGAACACGATGAAGATACTCAAGGAGCATGACGGCTTTGAGGAGTGCTTTGCGGCGCTCGACAAGGCTCTTTCACTGCTTGACGAGAACACCTCGCCGCTGACCGATGTTGCGGAGCTTGGAAACGGCAGTACGGCGGACTCTGCGCTTGCCATAGGCGTATACTGTGCCTGTGTGCATTATGACTATCTCAGTGCGGTACAGCTTGCCGCAAATCAGGACGGTATAAGCGATATATGCGCATTTACAGCAGGTGCGCTGAAAGGCGCACTGCTCGGATATTCGGAGATACCGTCGGGATTTGTGAAAAAGCTGCAGTTTGCGGAGCTGATAAAAGACTATGCGGGAAGGATGACAAAAGCCGCTCCAAAAGGTTTTATGAAAAGATAAGGAAGCGATTATAAAAGAATGGTCACGGATATGACTAACGGCAGGACCTTTTCGGTTCTGCTGAAATTCTCTCTGCCGATGCTGCTCAGCGTTGCATTTCAACAGCTTTATAACATTGTTGACAGCGTTATTGCAGGCAACTTTGTAAGCGATATGGCACTGGGTGCAATAGGCGCAAGCTACCCCGTCACAATGATATTCATGGCAGTGGCAACAGGCGGAAGCGTCGGTGCGTCGGTCGTTGTTGCACGACTTTTCGGTTCAAAGAACTATACATATATGAAAACGGCGATAAACACGGCGCTGGTTTCGTTTGCGGCAATCGCCGGAGTGCTTACCGTGATAGGCTGTGCCTTATGTTCACCGATGCTGACATTGCTCGGCACACCGGATGATATATTTGCGGACAGCGACATATATCTGAGGGTATATGTACTCGGACTGCTGTTTCTGTTTATCTATAACGCCTGCAACGGTATATTCACCGCCCTCGGCGACTCGAAAACGCCGTTGTTTTTCCTGATAGCGTCGTCGCTCGGAAATATCGGGCTTGACCTGCTGTTTGTAATAGTATTTCAGATGGGAGTCGCAGGCGTTGCATGGGCTACATTCGCCGCTCAGGGTGCAGCAGGCGTTGCGGCGTTCTTCGTACTTTTAAAACGTGTCGGAAAGATACAGTCGGATACTCCCGAAAAGCCTAAGATATTCTCTTCTGACGCACTCAAGCAGATAAGCCGTATTTCCGTTCCGTCAATATTACAGAGCAGTTTTGTATCGGTAGGAAATCTGTTCGTGCAAAGTCTTGTAAACAGCTTCGGTTCATCGGTAATAGGCGGTTATGCGTCTGCTATCAAGCTGAATACTTTCGCAATAACCTGTTTCTCAACGCTTTCAAACAGCGTGTCTAATTTCTGTGCGCAGAACATAGGCGCAGACAAGACCGACCGTGTTAAAACGGGTGTGAAGTCGGGTATGCTGATGTGTCTTGTTATAGCGATACCTTTTGTAGTGTGCTTCCTGCTTTTCGGCGGAACGCTTGTAAACCTGTTTGCGACACAGGCTAACGCTGAGATAATCGCAACAGGCAGTAAGTTTCTGACTATCGTTTCCCCGTTCTATTTCTTTGTCTGCATAAAGATAGTAATTGACGGCGGTGTAAGAGGTTGCGGCGTTATGACGCCGTTTATGATAAGCACCTGTCTTGACCTTGCATTGCGTGTTATTTTCGCCTATATCCTCTCTCCGTTCTTCGGCTCGGACGGAATATGGCTGTCGTGGCCCGTAGGCTGGGTGCTTGCGCTGGTTGTAGATCTGTTCTTCTACAATTACTACATAAGAAAAGGCAAAGCCTTCAGCTTGTAGAAAAAGTCTGTTTTTTATAAGATAGTGCGAATTCTCTATCCCTATAAGAACGCTTTGTGGGCTTTGCGTCCTGCAAAGCCTTTGGGCGTTCTATCTCGGCATCCTTGCCGAAACCCCAAGCCCCTTTCCCCGGTGAAAGGCTGTGTATGCTTGGTTGGCTTTGCATCGTGCAAAGCCCTTGTGCATACACGCCCGGCATCCGTGCCGTGGCTATATTACTGGGGCTACCGCCCCTAGACCCTGTCGGGGGCTTCGCCCCAAAGCAAGGATGCTTTGGTTGCTTGCCAAAAGTTTTGCACGATGCAAAACCAGCAGAGCAAGCAACACTCGA
>ENA-USUG01000889-USUG01000889.1-human-gut-metagenome-genome-assembly--contig:-NODE-889-length-51735-cov-28.114426_pt1 | contig 51735 bp, 48 predicted proteins | sample MGYA00250059_ERZ773394 | MGnify/ENA primary metagenome ERZ773394 (study PRJEB29103, sample SAMN06111957) | human gut metagenome | biome: human gut; feature: ankylosing spondylitis patient; material... | reverse complement strand
TTCTTCCCGAACAGCAATGCGGAGAAATCCACCGGGCGGCGGCAGCTTGACGCGCTGCTGGACGGTATGAGCGATAAAGGCATACGGATTGTAACCGCAACAGCAAGGGAGATAACGGAAGTCGAAAAAGCAGAGGATTAACCTCACAATATGAGAAATCGGGAGATTGCAGCGCATGGCGGCTGCAATCTTTTTTTGCGTCCAAAATCAAAGGAACGCGCAACAAATACCGCCTTTCGGTGGGGGTATGGAGTAGATAGCAAGCACAGCAAACGAGTACCCGCTTGCGATTTTTGGCTTTAGGGAACCCTCTCCCTAAACCCGAAAAATGCTTGTTGGGAACATCCCAAACCCTGATACGAAAAGAGGCGAGATACCACGATGGCAAACCGAAAACGAAATATCCAGGTGAAGTTCTATGTGACCGCCGAGGAAAAGGAACTGATGGAACAGAAGATGGCCCAGCTCCAGACAAAGCGGATCGGCGCCTACCTGCGGAAGATGGCGATTGACGGATATATCATCCAGGTGGACACCAGGGACATTAAGGAGATGAACAAACTTCTGTCCGCCATTGGCCGGAACATCAATCAGATTGCCAAGCGGGTCAACGCCGGAGGCCCCACCTATCAGGCCGACATGGAGGAAATCCGGGAAAGGCTGGATCAGATATGGCAGTTACAAAGACGCATCCTATTAAGTCAACGCTGAAAGCTGCGATTGACTATATCTGCAATCCTGACAAGACGGACGGGAAGCTGTTGGTGTCCTCCTTCGGCTGCGCCGCCGAGACCGCCGACATTGAATTTGAATGGACACGCCGCCATTCCATCGACAAGGGCACACACCTGGGCCGTCACCTGATCCAAGCCTTTGAACCTGGGGAGGTCATGCCAGAGGAAGCCCACCGGATCGGCATGGAACTGGCACGGGAGGTCCTGGGCGGCAAATATGAATTTGTCCTCACCACTCACATTGACAAGGATCACGTCCATAATCACCTGATTTTCAATGCGGTCAGCTTCACCGACCACAAGCACTACCATTCCAACAAGCGCAGCTATCACGAGATACGCCGGGCCAGCGACCGGCTGTGCAAAGAACACGGCTTGTCCGTCATCGTCCCTGGCCGGGATAAGGGCAAGAGCAACATTGAGCATCAGGCCGCACAGAACGGCACCAGCTACAAGGCAAAGCTGAAAGCCGCCATCGACCGGCTGATCCCCGTGTCCTCCAGCCTGGAAGATTTGCTTGCCCGGTTGCAGCGGGAAGGGTACGAAATCAAGCGGGGAAAGTATATCTCCGCCAGGGCGCCGGACCAGGAGAGGTTCACCCGGCTCAAAACCCTGGGCGCCGATTACACGGAAGCAGCCGTTGTCTCCCGCATTGCCGGAGGTCCCAGGCCCTCCAGCCAGCCCCAACAGCGCAGCGGGAAGGTCAGCCTGCTCATTGACATTCAGAACAATATCAAGGCCCAGCAGAGTGCCGGATACCAGCGGTGGGCAACCATCGAGAATCTGAAACGGGCGGCCGCCACCATGAACTTTCTCACCGAACACGGCATCGGCAGCTATGAGGAATTGGTGGAACGGTGTGACGCCGTTGCCGCCGCCTCCATCCGTACCAGGGAAAGTCTGCGGGATACGGAACAGCGGATCGCCGACCTTGCCCTCCTGGGAAAGCAGATCGACACCTACCGCAAGCTGAAACCTGTCTATGACCGATACAAGGCATCAAAGGACAAGGAAAAATTCCTGCGCGGCTTTGAGAGCGAGATTATCTTATTCGAGGCGGCCGCCAGGGAAATCAAAAAGGCCGGGCTCACCAAACTTCCTTCCTCCGATAAGGTGAAAGCAGAACTGGAAGGACTCTCCGCCCGCAAGGCCGCCCTGCAAACGGAACTTCGGAAGATACAACGGGAGGAAAAGGAATATGACACCCTCCGCCAGAATGTGGACGCCCTGCTGGAAAGGCCGAAGGAACAGGAACAGCAGCGGCAGCGGAGCAACGACTTGGAGTAACGGGGATTGGGCGCTTTTGACAGTCTTTGCAAAACCCCTGGGCGCATGGTTATCCGGCTGATATAATGGAACCAGGAATGGAGGTGCTGACTGTGACGAAATCCGAAGTAATCAAAGAGTTTTTCAAAAAGAGCGTGCTGCCCGTGGCGGTGGCGGCTTTGCTGTACTGCATTTTCAAATCCGTCTGCACAAAAGATGGAGTCACCGACTATGTATGGCTGTTCATCCTTTGCGGTCTGCCTTTTGGCATCCCACGGATGTTTGCCTGGATCGTGCCGGGCGGCTCTTTGGGAACCGCCCTTCCGTTGTTTCTGCTGAACTTTATTATTGGCGGAGTGATCGGCGGTTTCGTCCTGGTCTGGCGACTGCTGGTGTCTACCTGGTATATTCCCTTGACCATCTATCGACTGTTCATAACAAGAGGGACTTCCTATATTCCAGAATAGCACTATGGAAATGTGGAAAACGGCCGCTCCACCGATGGAAAACAAATATTTACGACCTGATGGAAAAGCTGTCAGCTTTCCCACAGCCCGCAAACACTGTTTCCCACAGCGCCGCCCCTTTGACCGTTTACACACATTCCCACAGCGCCTACTACTGCTACTGAAAATGAGCGCCATCACCGAAAGATGATGGCGCTCATTCTTTTTCTCCGTATCCTTCCCCAGCAAGATTTAGTATATTCTTTTTTTCTTTCTGCGCATAGCGCATGGTCTGATAAGCTCCGCCGCCTGTATGGTCCACATAGAATACAACGAGATTGCTTCGCTTCACCATCTGCCGGTTGCGAATTTGAAAAGCGCCTTTTGGATGGCTGCTGGCCGCGCTGCCGCATATCTCGATTTCATCATAATAGGTTTCAAAGTTTTCCATATTGTTGCGCAGCTCCGCCGTGGGATATGGCAGTATCCAAATCAAGGAACTGTTGTCATCCCGAACAAGTCGCTGCTGGCGTTTGACAGCGGAGGAAACGATCTGGTCAAAATCTCCGTCCCGTCCGACCAGGAACTCCACATACTCCTTTTCCAAAAGCAGCGCATGAACCAGCGCCTCCACACGATCCTCCGCCTCACGAAACTCCGGGATGATCCGGTGTCCAAAAAAACTAACAGTAAATATGTTCACGGTTCTATCTTCGCCATTTTCAAGCCAGTCCCTCCAACAAAGTAAACAATCCACTTCTCATTATATACAAACATTGACTTAAAGTAAATAATTCTTTAATTGGTCTCAATTATAATTTACCTGTTTTGTTGGTAGCATAATATCAGGAGGTGATATTATGCAAACGGAGTTTCCAGAACGCTATATCACTTTGGGCTTGAAGATCGCATATTACAGAAAAAAGGCGGGGATGACACAGGAGGTCCTTGCGGAGAGGATCGGGAAAAGTGTCAACTTCGTTGGTCAGGTAGAAGGAACAGGTACGGTTCGTGGCGTATCTCTTGAAACATTGTTCAAGATCGCCCAAGTGCTGAAAATCCCGCCCTCCAAGCTGTTAGAGGATGACTGATCGACTGCGACGCAGCCAGAACAAAAAAAGAATGGGAGCGCCAACCTCGGATAACTGCATCCGATGTTGACGCTCCCATTTTGCTTGATAAAAGGTGAAAATCCGGCGTTTTTCCTATGCAGAAACGCCCTGCCGCTCCACATGGGAAATCATACTGCCCCTACACGGAAAAGCCGTCACAGCCGGTTTCTTTGACTGTTTTGAACCCTAATTCCCGCACTTTTTGGAACGGAGGGAAAGATAGTGCGGACAGGACAACACCACCGCCCGGAAACTCTGCTTGCAGGGATGGATACAGCCCTTGCATAGCTTGTTATACTGGCGTCTGCCGTTCTCGCCCAGGAAGAACGCCCATTCCAGACGCCATTTCTTGCTCCGGCTCATAAGTCGCCCAGCTCCGGGGGCTTCTTCTGCGGGGCAGGCTTGTCCGGGCTTTTCCGTTCCGCGCACTCCCGTTTTGCGTCCTCCAGTCGCTCCCGGATGGAAGGCTTTTTCTCCGGCGTGGTCCTGCGCGCCTCGGTCTGGGCTTTCTCCAATTCCTCACCACGGCGGCCGTTGTTGATGATCCCGTCGATCATGCCGTAGTCATCCTCCAGGGTCATTTCCGCCGTGCGCAGCGGGTTTTCCGGCTCCACGGGAACGGATACGATCTGCCCGTTGATGCTGGCGAACAGCTCCGGCCGCTTGAATTGCTCGGTGTATTTCTGGATCATGTCCGGGGGCAGGGACGCAAAACTCTCCGGCCCCAGGCCCACCACCAAGAAGGTGCCTGCCACAATGTCGTAAATCTCCCCATGCTCGTCCCGGAGAGAGCGGTTCAGGTCCAGACCGATGAGCTTGCCCTCGTCGTTCAGCACCAGCCCCACCGGATCGTCAAAGGGATAGGAGGCGGCAATGTCGCCGCCCACCTCCGCTTGCAGCGCATGGAGGCCGGGGTCGATTTCCTTCACATAGGGTTCCTTCATGGGCTCCACCACCAGGACAGTCAACTTCTCCGGCGCGGTATGTTCGGGTGCGTCTCCGCTGGGGATGGCAAAGGCGCGGCTGCCGTTGGCCATGATGAGATACTTTCCGTCCTCGGACTCGTGGTGGAAACCGTATCCGGCCGCCTCCATCTGTTCCCGGCTCATATCCGTCACATGGAAGGTGCCCCTGGGAGTCCGCACCGTCTCGCCGGTCTCTCGGTCATCCGGGGTGGGCGCCGCTTGCTGCCCGTACAACTCCGCTTCATACTCCCGGTTTGCCTGCTCCGCAAAGGACAGCATCTCGTCCACATGGGACTGATCCGGGTTTTCAATGGCCTCCCGGATCGCCTGGGGGTCCACATCCAGAAATTCCTCATAGCCGGTGGCGTCCTTGAACTTCTCGATCTCCGAAGGCAGATAGTCCTCCTGGGTCTGCCCCAGGGCGGCCAGTTTCTCGTCCAGGGCGGAGATGCGCCCGGCCATCAGGTTTTCGTAGATTTCTTCCTTTGCCGCGTGTTCCTCCGGGTGCTCGGCGGCATACTGCGGATCGTTCTGCCGGAAAAACTCGTCCATATCGTAGGCAAGGTCCATGGCCCATTCCGAAATTTCTTCTTCGGGGATGTCATCCTGGAAGGTCATTACTCGGTATTCCTCCGGGATGCTACCGCGCTCACCATCGTAATACTCATGGAAGCTGTCCCCGGTATCCCGCACATAGCCCAGGTCGGTGAACTGGCCGCTTTCCTCCAGGGCGATGTCCCGCCCGTAGGCTTCATAGTCGATGTAATTGCGCAGATGCTCCGGCACCTGCATGGCGTCCAGTTCCTCGATATAATACCGGCCCAGATCATCGTGGTCATGGATGTCGGGGTAAACATCGTAACAGTCCAGGTTTTCCGTCAGGTTGATAAGCTCCTGGATGCTGCCCGTGTGATCGCCGATCTCCATAGCCGCCTGAAACCGCTCATATTCATCCTGGCTCATATCATCCAGTTTGGAAGCCAGGTAGTTCAGCTCGTCCAGGTTTGCATACTCACCCAGCAGGTCATAGAGGCCGTCCACATAGCAGTCGTAGTCCGTGATGAACCATTCCTCATAGGTCTGCCCGAAGTCGTCCTTCGCACCGATCCCGATACGCTCAAAGACCTTTTTCAGTTCCTCCGCCGTGGTGGGGAACTTCACCCATTCGCCCACAAGGGCACCCTCGTTATATTTGCCCAGGTTGGTGATGAAAGCGGCAAAGGGATAATCTTTGTCATAGTCATAATGGGGCATAACGACACCTCCTTACAGTTCCGGCGCAGACTTTTCCCGATGGGGCTGCGCCTTGCTCTGATTGGCACATTCCTTCCGGCTCTGCTCCAGCCGCTCCTTGATGGAGGGCTTTTTCTCCGTCTGCCTCTCCCTGGGACGCTCATGCTCCCACTCGTCGCCGGAAAGGGTGAGATACCCTTTACTGGTGAAGCACCCCTGTTCCTCCCGCATGGCGTGGTTGCCGAAAGGAACGGGATCAATGGCGTCCAGCAGCTCCGGGGGCAGAAGGACATCCAAATGCTGCGCCAGATAGCGCCAGCCCACATCCTCCACCTTGCGGATGTTGGGCTCCAGAATGAAATACTCGGTATTCGCGGGAAACTCCCGGAACTGCTCCAGGGTGGTCAGTCGGAAGGGAGACTCCTGGACAGCGGCCAGGAGGTCACGGTCCTCCGGGGAAAGTCCGGCAAGCGCCTGGGCCGCTGCCTCCAGTTCGCTTGCGTCACCGCCTGCGGGGAGCAGCGGCTTCAAATGCTCCATGAAGTTGACCTCGGTTTTACTTTTTGCCATGCACACCATCCTTTCGTTTGGGAAACTCCAACTTGAAATTGACATACTTGCCGCCGGTATCGTCCAGGATCACCACGGCGTCATAGGTGGAACCTTTCTTCTCCGACCACATCCCCTTGACGGAAGTGTGGCCTTTTTTCAGAAGGTCGGCCGCCATCTTCCGGGTCATTTCCTTGCGGCGGCTGGTCCAGAAACGGTCATTCTTCCACATGACAAACTGGCAGGCCCGGTCCGAACAGGCGAAATTCTTCTTGCCTTCATAGACCGGCTTGCCGCAGCGGGGGCAGAGGCCCACCGTCTCTTTCTCCGGCTGGAACAGCTTTTGCCCATCCTCGGAAATGTGGGAGTATTTCCGCACCAGCTCCGCCGCCATTGCCTCGATCCCGTCCATGAAGTCCTCCGGCGACGCCTGGCCCTTTGCCACCTCGTTCAACCGCTGCTCCCAATCCGCTGTGAGCTTGGGAGAGGTCAGCAGCTCCGGCAGCACCGTGACCAGGTTAACGCCTGCCTTTGTAGGGATCAGGTTCTTGCCCTTGCGCTCCACGAACCCGCCGGACACCAGCTTTTCAATGATGGCCGCCCTTGTCGCCGGGGTGCCCAGGCCCTTGCGTTCTGCCTCGTCCGGCATATCTTCCTTGCCCGCATTCTCCATGGCCGACAGAAGGGTGTCCTCCGTGTAGGGCTTGGGGGGCGAAGTGAAGTGCTCGGTGACGGAGGCGGAGACCGGCTCAAAGACCTGCCCCTCGGTCAAGGCGGGAAGAACACCCTCGGCATCTTCATCCTCCGGCTTCTCCTTCAGGGAGGAACGGAACACCTCCTGGATGGCGCGCCAGCCCTGGGAAAGCACCTGCTTTCCTTTTGCCGTGAAGGTATGTCCGCCGCAATCAAAGGTGGCCGTGACCGCCTCATACACGAAAGGCTCCGCCGCCGCACACAGCAGCTTGCAGCAGACCAGCAGAAGGATATTGCGCTCACCCACAGGCAGCCCCGGAACGTTCGCTTTCTCCAGTTCCAGCGTCGGCAGGATCGCGTGATGGTCAGATACCTCCTTGTCGTTCACCAGCGCCAGAACATCGGGGAAAAACTCCGGGCAGGCATCGAAGGGCGTCACCCGTGCTGCCAGATGCAGAACCACGGAGGCGGTCTCCGCCATGTCGCCGGTCAGATACCGGCTGTCCGTGCGGGGATAGGTCAGCAGCTTCTTTTCATAGAGCGATTGGGCGTAGTCCAGGGTTTGCTTGGCCGTGTAACCGAACACCCGGTTCGCCTCCCGCTGCAAGGTGGTCAGGTCGTACAGTTTGGGCGGGTTCTCCGTCTTTTTCTCCCGCACCAGGGATACACACACGGCCCGCTGCCCGTCACAGGCATCCCGGATGGCCTGGGCGTCCTCCGGGGAAACAATGCGGTCGCTGACCGCCTCGGCCCCCTCCAGCGCCAGCCGCACATAATGGTATTTCTCCTTGCGGAACAGGACGATCTTACTGTCCCGGTCGGCCAGCATCGCCAGGGTGGGCGTCTGCACCCGCCCAATATTTAACGTTCGATGATACAACACCGAAAAGAGCCGTGAGGCATTGATACCAATAAGCCAGTCCGCCTTTTGGCGGCAAAGCGCCGATTGATACAGCGGGTCATAGTCCGCGCCGGGGTGCAGGTCGGCAAAGCCCTCCCGGATTGCCGCATCCTCCATCGAAGAAATCCAGAGACGGGAGAAAGGCTTGGAACATCCGGCAGCCTCATAGACCAGCCGGAAGATCAGCTCGCCCTCGCGTCCCGCGTCGCAGGCGTTGACCAGTTCCGTCACATCGGGGCGCTCCATCAGGGAACGGAGAATGTGGAACTGGTCAGCCTTTTCCTCGGACACCACATAGTGGAAGGGGGCGGGCAGGATGGGAAGGTCCTCATACCGCCACTTCTTATAGCGGTCATCGTAGGCGGCCGCGTCCGCCAGTCCCACCAGATGACCAATGCACCAGGAAATGAGCCAGCCGCCGCCTTCAAAATAGCCATCGGCCCTGGATGTGACACCCAGGGCCGATGCGATACTCTTTGCTACACTCGGTTTTTCGCAGATCACCAATTTGCTCAATTCTGCTCCTCCTGTTCTCCCTGTTCAGGAATGTCCTCGTTTTCGTATTCCTCGTCCTCGAACTCATAGTCGTCCGGGTCGGCGCTGACCTTTGCGCCCTGCTTGGGCTTGATGAACTTGATGTAGGCGAAGGCTCCGCCACCGCCCAGAGCCGCCAGCAGCAGGATCAGCACCAGGGCGCCGCCGCTGCCGGACTCCTTCTCCGGCTCCGGTTCAGGCTCCGGCTCCACCTCCGGCGCTTTCCCGGCACACTCGCTCATATTCACCGCGCAGACCGGACAGGCGGTATTTACCGCACCAGCCTGGCATTTCTCGGTGCAGGTACAAGCAGCTGGCTTTTCCTCCGTCTGTCCGTCCTCCAGCAGCGCCATCAGGTCGGCTTCATCCACCTGGTTCAAGAAGTGAACGGCGGTCTCCTTGTCCTCGTTGGCCCGGTCGATCAGGATGTAAAAATAGTTGCCCGCTTTTGTGGTCACGGTGATAAGCTGTTTGTCGCCGTAATAATCGTCCACCAGCGTGGCGTTGCCCTCCGGGGTAAGGGGCTGGCCCTCCGGCTCCATGCCCCCGGTGGCGGGTTCCTCGGTGGGTTCCGGCGTCGTCTCGGCGGACTCTCCCGTGTAGTAGTCGCCATCCCCACCGCCCGCAAAGGCGGTGACGGAGAAGGCGGTCATGCACAGGACCACCACCGTCAGGGACGCCAAAAGGCGGAAAACTCTGTTACGCTTCATCTTCGCCGTCCTCCATTCCTTTCATATCCTCGTCGTCGGGGTCCGGCGCCGCCTCCGCCTCCATCATCCCGTCGGGCAGGGTGATAAGGCCGCTGGCGTAGGCCTTCAGGAAGGCGGTCAGCTCCTTGTTGTCCATGCGCACCGCCTTGACCATGCGGACGATCTCCAGGTTTTCTTCCTCGGTGAGCTGCGCCTCCAGCTCCCGAAGTCGCTTCTGCTGGGCGGAGATCTTCTCCTTCGTCTTTTCGATGTCTTTGCGAATCTTCTCAACCGTTGCCATGTGTGCAAAACTCCTTTCCAAATCGTTCTCTCCAGGAATAGTTCCGCCCCAGGCCCTTGACCGTTTTCAGGTTTTTCCGGGCGTTGTCCTCCAGCGCCAGGGCGCGGCGGAACAAATCGGGATGCTGCTCCCGCAGGGCGGTGATCTCGTCGGGTTTCATGCTGGGACAGAAAAAACAGGACGATTTTCCCGGCTGGGGCAGCCCTGCCGCCTCGATCTGCCGGATGCAATCGTCCCGCGTCCATCCCCATTCCATCAGGGGATACCACTTGCTGTATTTTCGGTCGGCCAGGTCTCCCAGCAGCACCTTGTCGCTGCGGTAGCCCTCGCCCGCGTCGTAGCCGATGAACTTGACCACCCGTTTGCCCGCCGCCCACGCCTTTTGACACGGCGGGTAATGGTTGCAGAACTTTTCCTGCGGCCCGATCTTGTGTTTCAGGGAACACCGCTTGAAGCCGTAGGCAATGGACGGTAGGCTGCAACTTTGCAGACATTCATCCTCCAGCGTCAGCCGTTTCCCGTCACGGGTGGTCTTATACACTCTGATAATGGGAGGCATCCCGTGGTCCTTCAGCCAGCGGTCCATCACCTCCAGATAGGCGTAGGTGTGGGGATGCTCTGCCCCCGTATCCGCAAAGAGAATCAGGTCCACCGGGATACGGTGCTGGTGCAGCCCGATCAAAAGGGCGGTGCTGTTGGCGCCGCCCCCATAGGAAACCATATTGATGCTTCATCACCTCCATCAGTTGTACGGCGGTCTGCCGTATGCGTAGAAATGGGACTGCCAGTAGCTCGTGTTCAGGTTGGAATACTGGATGGGGTCGCCGCAATGCAGCATCATCCCGTCGCCCACATAAATGCCTACATGAGATACGCCGGTTGTGTCGTAGGTGCCCACGAAGAACACCAGATCGCCGGGCTGGGGATCGGATACCGGGGTGGAAATGTTGTAGAGCCCCTGGGCGCCCAGCCGCCCGGTATTGCACAGGCCGCTGTTGGTCAGCACATAACTGACGAAGCCGCTGCAATCAAAGGAAGTGCTGGGGCTGCTGCCGCCCCACACATAGGGATAACCCAGGTATTTTTCCGCCTCGGTAATGAGGGTGTTGAACCGCTCGTCCGTGAGATATTCAGTGGGAATCTCCCAGGCGGTGGGCGGGTTTTCAATGTATTTGTTCACATACCCGGAGGACGGAAACAGGTCGGGGCGGTTGCCCAGGGTGGACATATAGGTAGCGTACAAGGAAAGCTGATCCTCGCCCATCATATAGACCGGCACATGGGAGAGGTCGAAGTTTTCCAGCGTGACGGTGCAGATGGTCCAGGTATAGGGCACCCGAACCGTATAAGGGTTGCCCTCGCTGTCCGTCCTTGTTTCCGTCCGATAGCGGGTCTCCGTGGTCACGGTTTCGGTGAGAATGTATTGCTTGTCAAAGAGGGTTTGAAGGTCGCCCTGTACCTGGTCGATGGTGAACACCCCATCATGGAGCGCCGACAGAATGGAGATCAGCACATAGGGGTCATGCTCGATCTCGTCCAGGTCGAAGTGATACTCGTCATAGTCGTGGGTGGCCTCGTAGGTATCCAGGTATTCCCGCAATTCATCCTCTTTGGCGCAGTAGGCTTCTTCCGCCGCCAGCATATCGGAATCCTCGGACAGATAGGAAGATGCCATGATATTGGACACCCCGCCGCCGAACATGGAGGAACAGGATTGCAGGGAGCCCAGCAGCATCACAAGCAGAAGGCCGATGCCGCCCACGATCAGCGCGCCCTTCCAATGCCGTTTCAGGAAAAGGGCGGTGCGCTTGGACTCCTGGGCGGTTTTTTTGGCCGCCTTTGCCGTGGTTTCCGCTGTTTTTCCAGCCTGGGCGGTCTTGCCCGCCGCCCGGTATGCCGCCGCATATTGCTTTTGCAGCTTCCGTTTCTGCCACAGGCGGGAGATGGGATTGGACGCAAGCTGGGGGTTCTCCGCCACGGCTTTCCGATAGTAGAAATCCGCATTGGCCTTGACCGCCGCCTGCTCCGCCTTTGCTGCGTCCCGCCAGGGTTTCAGCTTGCGTTCCGCCCGCCAGTTCTGGACACGGCGGTTTCCGTAGCCCACAGCCTTCTCAATGCCGCGTTCTCCCAGGTGGCCCGACTGGACGCCGGAATTTTCCTGCTCCACCTCCCGAACCTTGCCGTGGATGGCCGCCCCCGCCTCTTGAATGGGGCGGGACAGCGGATTGGCGTGGGGCTTTCCCGGACTCTTATTGGGAATCGCGTCCCTGGCGGCATCCAGCCGGTCCGCCGCCTTGTCCGACTTGCGGATGGCCCCTTGCAGCTCCGGCTTGGCCTGGTCTGCCTCGGAAAACTGCAATCGGGAGGATGGGCGACCCGCTGCCGCCTCGCCCTCCCGATAGGCTCTGCGCTGTTTCCGGCGCTTCTTTTTGGCTGCTGCCTGTTCCCGGTGCAGTTCCACACGGTCCACCGCTTTTCCAGCGGCGCCCACCGTTTCGCCGGATGCAGAATGGTCTTGCTCCGGCGTGCGGTCAGAGTGATAGGTAGTCTTGCCCGTGACCAGGTTGACGGATACCGCCCCGTCACGGGTCATCTTCTGCGCCTCCTTTTCGGGGGCTTTCCATTCTTTCAAGGTGCGTCACCTCCTGTTCCATAGGGGCAGATGTTGGCACACGCCCCGGTTTCGATCATGGCGATGTACTGGAAAATGGGATAGGCCTGAGGTGGGCAGACCGCGTTCCCCAGGGTTTTCAGCCGCAGCGCCCGGTTGTCCGTGTCCTCGGTCATGCGGGGGACTCCTTCGGGCTCGGCACGCCATAGGATGCGTCCGTCCATTTCGGGGGGAATCCCATGAGCCATTCCACCCAATCCGGGTTCAGCGCCGCTTTCTCGGAAAGGGGCTGCTCCTGCCGGATCACCTGGGCCGACAGGTTGGAGGACGGGGATTTGTCCCGGAAGGCCGCCGGTTTCAAGGTGGAACGGTAGCCCTCCGACGCCGCCGGGGTCAGATAGAACACCGCCGCCGACAGGGACAGGCTCCAGATCGTCCCGTCCTTGTTTCGCTTGCGGAATATCCCATTGTCCGACAGGAACACATCCAGGTTGGCAGCGTCCCGCCCCGTGGATTTGTCGGAGGCAAGGGGTGTGGGAAACATCAGCCGCGACGATAAAAGTTCTCTGGCGCTCATGCCATGCGCCGACGCCGCAAGCCGGAAATACGAATGGGAGAACAGCGTATCCCGCTTTTGCCAGGTCAAAAATCGTTTTGTCGAGCCCCATATTGATGAAGCCAGCAACATTTTCCCCAAGCACCCAACGGGGCCGCAGTTCGGCAATAACGCGGCACATCTCCGGCCACAGGTAGCGTTCATCCGCAAAGCCCCGCCGTTTTCCGGCGGTGGAGAAGGGCTGGCATGGAAATCCGCCGGAGAGGATCGTGATGGTTTCAAGTCCTGTTTTCTCAAAAAACGCCTCCTTCGTGAATGTGGTGATGTCCCGGAACTTCGGCACATCCGGCCAATGCTTTTGCAGGATGGAAAATGGATAGTCCGCCCACTCGCATTGACAGACCGTTTCAAAGCCTGCCGCCTCTGCCGCCAGGTCCAGCCCGCCGATGCCGGAAAACAGGCTGACATGGGTGAGCTTATTCATGGCTGATCTGCTCCCCAGGGATCAGCTCCGCCCGGAACCGCTTGATGACCGCCGCCTCCAATTCATCCTGACAAAAGTTACTATCAGCGGAAAGACCCAGCTTGCGGCGCAGCCTGTTCAGCGTCTTTTCATAGTTCCCGTATTTCTTTTGCAGGCGGAGAAAATCCTTCTCGTTCTGCGCCTGCGACAGACACTTGGCGATGCTGTACCAAGTCACCAGGAACATGTGCAGTTCGCTCACCAGCAGCCGGAATCCGCTGCCGGGGATCAGATAGTGTTCCTCCTGGCGGCCGCTGCCCGGTTCGGGTTCGTCGTCCTCACACTCCACATAGAAGGCGTCCAGTTCGCACAGCTCTCGCGCCTTCATCCCGGCAAGGTCCGCCTTGTCGCCGAACACCAGGTAACGGCCGGGAATGTTCCAGGCGTCAAACTTGTCATCGGCGATCTGGCCGTACCGCTTCGCCGCCGCAATGAACGCCTCCACATCTTCCCGGTCCTTGATTTTTCCGGCAAGGAAGGCAAGCTGATGAAGCAGCCCGTAGAGATGCACTTCCTCGTCGATATGTGCCTCATAGGTCTTTTCCTCGATGACATACAGCTTTTCCTGTTCCATATCCTTATCCCATCCTTTCCTTCCATTCCAGCCGCATTTGCCCATCATCCAGCAACAGACGGATTACATTTTTGCCCTGGGGCGTAATCAAGGTCTGCTGTCCAAAATGCCCATATTTCCAGAAGTCCTTCACACGGAACAACCCGTCATTGGAGGGCTTGGCATAGGGCAGAAGGTATCCGGCCGGGCAGCGGTACAGAAATCCCGCGTCCATCAGGAAACGGCAAAACGCACGCTCCCCGATTTGCAGTTCCTTCGCCGTAGCCCGGATATTGGTGCAGTTTTCTTCATGGACAAAGGCGTCATAGAAATCTGCTTTCGGCCGCAGCCGTTCCACCTCGCCGGAGAGCTGCCGGTTTTTCTCATGCTCGGCAAGAAGCTGGTCGGCAAAAGCCAGAAGTATTTCCGGCTTTTCCGCCGCCTGCTCCAGAAGGGAGGCAGTCATATACCCGCCCGTCTTGCGGATCATGGGGAGAACTTCGTCAAACACCCATTTTTCAAAGCGTTCCGCACCAGGCAGCCGACTATGAACAATCAGGCGGTACACATCACCCTCGGAAATGAATTTCATCTGTTGAATCCCGCCATTAGAAGGGGTCGGTAAAACGCAGACCCCTTTGCAATGGGCTGAAATGGCATCAGCCGTGCGTTGGTATCCGAGCGCTTTTGCAATATCTTTTCCGCAAAACAGATAATTGCCGTTCTGCTCGATCACTCGGATGCTGCCAAATTCGCGGTTATTGAAAACCGCCATCTTGTTATCCATTCTGGTCCTCCTTTTCATCGTCCACAGTTTCGTGTGCAACCTCGCTGGGCTTGGTGGTGAGCAATTTATAGAGCTCGGTGTCTTTCGGGAAGTCATCCGCAAAGGGCAGGATGACATTGTTGAAGAACAGCAGCCCGTGGCCCGGCTCGGAGTTGGTCACATAGGCAAGCTGTTCAGAAGAAATATTCAGCCGCTCCGCCAGTATCTTCCGGTCGCCTGCTGCCTGGTTGAGCATATAGATGAAATCGCTGTTCTCCAGGATATTTTCGATCTCCGGAGAGGAAAGCAGGTCCTTGGGGTTCTGGGTCGCCCCGGTGGGGATGCCGCCCCACTTTCTGAACCGTTTCCAAATCTCGGCGCTGTACGCGGCGGTCTGTTCCTCCTTCAGCAGAAGGTGGAACTCGTCCACGAAATACCAGGTAGACCGTCCAATGGCTCGGTTGATGGTGACGGTATTCCACACCGCGTCCTGGACAATGAGCATCCCCGGCTTTTTCAGGTTCTTGCCCAGGCCCTTGATGTCAAAGCAGACAAGGCGATTGGAGATGTCCACGGTGGTACGGTGGTTGAAGAAGTTCAGCGAACCGTTCACATACAGGTCCAATGCCTGGGCCACCCGGTCGGCCTCCGGGATGTGCTGGGACAGCAGGGCGTTCATCAGGTCGCCCAAAATCGGCATATTCTCCGGCCGGGGGTCGGCAAAGTAGGGCTGATAGATCATCTGCACCGCCCGGTCGATGACGGTTTTCTCGATGGCCTCCAGGCCGGTCTTGCTGCCCATAATGAGCTCGCAGAAGGACAGCACGAAGTCGCTTTTCAGCGCCAGCGGGTTTTCTTCCTCGGAGTAGTTGAGGTTGATGTCCAGGGGGTTCACATAGTCGGTGCTGGACGGGGACAGCCGGATCACCTGACCGCCCAATCGCTTCACCAGGGGCGAATACTCGTCCTCCGGGTCGCAGATGATGACATTATCCTGGGTCATCAGCATGATAAAGGTGATCTCCCGCTTGCAGCTCATGGATTTGCCGCTGCCGGGGGTGCCGAATACAAGGCCGTTGGGACAGCGGGATTGCTTGCGGTCCAGCAGGATCATGTTGTTGGAAAGGGCGTTGAGCCCGTAGTACATGGCGTCGCCGCCCATGAATACCTCCTGGGTGACAAAGGGGACGAACACCGCCAGAGCCGATGTGGTCAGGCTCCGTTCGATCTTGATGCGATTGAGCCCCAGGGGAAGGCTGCTCATAAGCCCGTCCTCCTGCTGAAAGTCCAGCCGGGTCAGAAGGCAGTTGTAGGTCTGGGCGACGCTGGCCGCCTGGGATACGGCGATCTCCAGCTTTTGGCGGGTCTCCGCCGTGTGCAGCACCAGGAAGGTCATGTTGAACATTCTCTCGTTACGGGATTGCAGGTCGGTAAGAAGGTCCTTTGCCGCGCCGCCGTAGGTGGAGAGATCCGAAGGAAGAATGTCCATATCGTAGCCGCTGCGCACCGCCCGCTTCTGCTCCTGTATCTTCATGGCGTCCAGGTCGGTGATCTTCCGCTTGACCATTTTGATGGCCTCGTTCTGGTTGATGCCTCGGATGTGCATGGTTACCATGATATTCCCGTCCGCCTCCATGAAGTCGGTGAGGATACGGTCGTGCATCTCCGGCGCCAGAATTTGCAGGAAGGACACCGCCCCGTACCGTTTGCCAATGCGGAAGGTGCGGGTCTCTCCGAAGTGGAAGGAGGACGGAGCAATGAAGTCCTTCACCGAAAGGCCGCTGGCCGGGAGCCAGTCCCATTCAAAGGCGAACTGCCCACCCTCCGGACGGAGGCCGTCTGCCGGGTGGAGAATGTTGTAAAGCAGCTCCAGCCGTTCCTTTCCGTCCAGCACATGAGCCGCCGCCCCCATGACCTTGAAGCGGTTCAGGGTGTCGGTCTCGATACGGGCAAAACGCGCCCGCGCTGCCGGAAGGTTCTCCGCCTCGATGGTCAGGGTCACATACTTGGTTTTCACATAACCGTTGTTGCCCCGCTTATACTGCATCCGCAGGATGTCCACCGCCTCGTCCCGGATGGGGTCCAGGTCATTGCCCTGTCTGGTGATACCGAACATTTCATCGGCGGCGCTGCCTCCGCTGCGGCTGTCCAAAGTGACCTGGACGCCGATGGAGGGATCGTAGCCGTTATAGAAGTCGCAAAGGCTTTCAAAGATGCTCCGCTGGTCCTCCGGCCCCGCCAGACGGTAATTCACATCCTCAAAGGCAATCGTCTTGGAGAAGGTCCCGCCCTCCAGCCTGCACAGGCCGTCGGGGAACATATTCTGAAACGGGATGCTGTCCTGCACCGTATGGGCTTTCCCATCGCCCTTTGCCTGCCGGATCACCGCCTCGATCTGCTTGCGCTCGGCACGGGTGAGCTTACGCTTTGCCGGTTTTTCTGCCTTTTCTCGCAATCCGCTTCACCTCCTGTTCCAGTTGGGATTGCCGCACCAGGGCGGAATAGAGATTGTTGGTCTGGTAGATGCGGACCTTCGGCCGAATGAATTTGTTCTGGATCAGATGGCCCAGGAACACTTCAAGCGGCTGCCCATTCTTCTCATACATGGCGAACAGGAAAAAGGGCAGCATCACCAGAATCATGCACAGCGCCGCCGTGGTGGTCCCCAGGCTCGCCTTTGCCAAAAAGAAAAGCGGCACGCCTACCAGCGCCGCCGCTCCGAAACAGATCACTTGTCGTTTGGTCAGCCCGAACAGGACCTTGCTCTGTATCCGACTCAGGTCCTTCGGGATCGTTACATAAGCCAATATTTCACACCTCCTTCTTCATCGGCGCATAGTCCTTAAAATCTGATACGGAATGAAAAATCCGTTTGTTATTTACCCATCTTTGCAGATGGCGAGTAATGCGTGGAGCCGTGGGGCGCTCATAGATCATCACATAGGGATCATATCCCAATGCCCGCAAGGTGTTTACCCGGTACAAATCCTGTTCATGGGTGCTGCCGTAATTGGTCAGGACATAGACACGGCGGTTTCGGTCGCTCTTTATGGAAGTAAGTTCACGAAAGCGACGAAAATACTCCGTCAGGTCCTCGTCCGGGTTATCCCATGCGAAATGCACCGCTTTTGTCCGCACTTTGTTCAGCAGAGATACATTATCACGGCTGATAAGGCGAATATCGAGCCCCTGGGTAAAGTCCACCAGCGCCCGGCTCTCAATTAGCTGCTCAATGAGCCTTTCATGGTCGGGACAGGCAAGCAGGTTCGGGTCCATCAGTTTGATTTCTTCCTCACCATTCCAAAACTCGGAAAGATCAGCCACCCGGACGCTCCTGCGCCCTTCTTTTCCGCTGACAATGCAAAATCCGCAGTTCCTTGGACAGCCACGGCTTAAAAAGCCATAGGCTGTACCTAAAAACCGCGGATATAGAAAATAGTCCGGCCGAATATGCTCAATCTCATGCGGGAGGTTTTCGCCGGGGCCGTAACCTGTACCGCCCCGGATGACCTTATCCGCGTTGCTCACCTGTATGGTGTCTTTGGAATAGGTGTCTGTAAATACCCGGCTTTTATAAACAAGGTCATATTGCTTTGCAGGGTCCCACCATTCCACCCGGTCCCCGCGTCTGGTGTGATACTCCGAGAGCTTCATCAGGCACAGGTTGGGAAAATTGTGCGAGTCCACATCAATAAGGCCTACTCTCAAATATCTGCCTCCTTTAGTGGGCGCCGAACAGGGATTTTGCCAGGCTGCCGGTCTTGAACAATGTGTAGCACAGCAGAACCGTATAGCCCATGCACCCCCATATGGCCGCAGATATGTTGTCGCCGGATGTGGAGATGCCCTCCACCAGCACGGCATAGATGCCCACGCAGATCATAATGAGGAAGGCCTGGAAGCCCAGGGCCAGCAGGGAGCGAAGGTAGTTCTGCCCCGTGGAGCCCCATTCCCGGTTGACCATCGTGGCAAAGGGAATCGGCCCTATGGAGGTGACCAAATACACCTCAATCATTCTGCCGTAGATCACCAGGAAGATGCAGATGGAAAGAATCTGCGTACACAGCCCCACGAACACGCTCTGGAACCACAGCCCCAGCAGGGCGCCCACGCTCCAGTCGGCAAGCTGGGTCTCCAGATCGCCCACTACGCCGGAAATGTCGATGCCCGCGTCCGAAATGATGACCCCCGCCGACTGGCTGACCACATTCTGCGCCACATCGAACACCGCCATGACGATGTTCCAGGTGTTGGTGACGATCAGCACGGCGCAGAAGGTCTTGAAAATCCACTTGAAGAAAATCCAGGTGTCGAAGTCGTGGAGGTTATTTTTCTCGATGATGAGCTGGATCAGCTCGTAGCACATGACGAAGGTGAGAATGATGCCCGCGATGGGGACGATCACCGTCTCCGAGAGGTTGCGGATCATGTTGAAGATGCTGCTGTTCCAGGCGGCGGGCGTCATGCCGACCTCCCCGGCGATCTCGCCCACCTTTGTGTTCAGGGTATCAAACATCCCGGTCAGGTTTGAAATGATACCGTCAATGAGCAGTTCCTTGAACCACTCCTGGATCATATCCAATATCAAGGGAGATCACCTCCTTTGCGGGGGCTCCCGCTATGAAGCGAAAGCCCCCGCCGGTTTTGGAGAATCATTAGGTGGTGGACAGCAGACCGGACAGCAGAGGGATCAGGGTGATGCCGATGAGGGCAACGCCGCCGCCCGCCATGAGCTGCTTGATGCCCTGGCTCTTGGAGGCCGGGTTGTCCTGGCCGTAACCTTCCAGAAGGTTGATGCCGCCCCACACGCACAGGCCGCCGCCCAGGGCGATGACCAGAGTCTGCAAAACGTCGATAGCGTTAGTAAAAAAGCTCATATTCACAGTTCCTTTCGTTCAGTTGAATTGTTGGGTTGAAGGTCGGTGGCTTTCAATTCGTACAGATCGAAAGGCTCGTCCGGCTTCACGATGGCCGGTCTGCGTTTCATGTACCGTTCAATGTCAAAGGTGTTTTTCTTGTCGGCATCGGCAAGGTACTTGTAGCGGGGATGCTTCGTTATATCAAACTTGTCGCTGAAAAACGGCCGTACCCCTCGAAGCTGCAAGATACACTTGCCTCCGTCCATCACCGCGATCTCGTCCTGGGTCATCAGCTCCTTTCCTAATTTCTGATAGTTGAGGCCGTGGGAAACCTGGCTGCCCCGGTTCTCGGATTGATTGAAGCTGTCGATGGTCTCCTTGCCCAGCAGCTCCGAGATTTCTTTCAGGGTGGATTTCTCCTTGCCTCCCAAAAACAAGGTGGTGTCGCAGTTGCCCACAATGGTATCTGCGGCGTCCTTGTAGATGGTCTTTAACTGGCTTTGGGACTGCAAAATAATAGAAGCCGAGATTTCCCGGCTTCGGATGGTGGCGATCAGCTTATCAAAGTTGGGTATCTGCCCGATATTGGCAAACTCGTCCAGGAGGCACCGTACATGGACGGGCAGCCTGCCGCCGTACACGTCGTCCGCCTTGTCACAAAGAAGATTGAATAGCTGGCTTTGCAGCATGGCGATGACGAAGTTGAAGGTGGTATCCGTGTCGCTCATAATGAGGAACAGCGCCGTTTTCCGGTCGCCCAGGGTATCCAGCTCCAGTTCATCGTCCGACATGATCTCCCGCAGCTCCGCTATATCGAAGGGAGCAAGGCGGGCGCCGCAGCTAATCAGAATGGATTTCAGAGTCTTGCCGGCGGCCAGCTTGAATTTACGGTATTGCTTTACGGCGAAGTGGTCCGGGTGCTCCTTCTCCAGCTTGGCAAAAAGCAGGTCAACGGGGCTCTGAAATTCCTCGTCGTCCTCTCGGGCCTCCGATGCGTTGATGAGCTCCAGCAGCGTGAGGAAGTTTCGCTCCTCCGGCTCCGCCTCGTACCAGATGTACCCGATCAGAGCGCAGTACAAAAGGCGCTCGGCCTTGACCCAAAAATCTTCCGAGGATTTTTCTCCGTCGCCTTTGGTGTTGGCGATGATGACATTGACCAGTTTGAGGATGTCTTTCTCTGACCGGATGTAGGCGAAGGGGTTGTATTTCATGCTCTTTTTGAAGTTGATGGTGTTGAGGACCTTGATGCGGTACGGCTCATAGATGACCTTCCCGCGGGCGTCCCGCATGGGCTTTCCGTTCTCGTCCAGCTTGGGGGCGCCCCGCCGCAGCATGGTTCCCACCTCGGACAAAAGCTGTCCTTTGGGATCGGTGACCACATAGCTGCTGTGCATCTGCATGAGGGAGGGCTTGACGAAGAAACGGGTCTTGCCGCTGCCGCTGCCGCCGATGACCAAGATGTTTTTGTTCCGGGCGTACTTGGGATTTTTCGGGCGGCTGGACATGGTGAGCTTTTCCGTCTGGGTCAGAGGGATGTTCCAGTCGGGGACCGGATCGACATAGGGGGCAATATCGGCCGCCGTGCCCCATCGGGCGCTGCCGTATTCAATGCCCTTGCGGTATTTGCGGGCGTTTTTCCCTTTGGCGTACACCGCCAGCCGAACAATGATCGCCCCGGCGATACCTGCCAGCAGGTCTAATAGGTGCAGGCTGGGCGCCGCAGAAGAAAACGCCTCCGTAAAGCCCTGGCTCAAATGCAGAAACTTTTCAGAGGCGTCAAGGCCGGGCGCGAGGCGCACCGCCTGGCAGAGCTTATCAAAGAGATACACGAACAGTAGATATGGGAGGTTGGGGAGCAGCTTTTTCTTCCAGTCAACCGTCATAATTCCACACCCCGGTCTTTGGTCTTGACCTTCTCCCGCTGGCGGTGCTGGGCTTTGGCCTGCTGCTTTGCCTGCTCCAGTTCCTTGCGGATGGAGGGCTTTTTCTCTTTCTCCAGGTTCTTTGCGGAGAACTCCCGGAAGGCCGCCGTGATAACGTCGGCATCCCGGCCCTTGAAGAACACCAGGTAGCGGGGTATCTCGCCGCTGGTGTCCTTTTTCAGCGCGAAGTCAATGCCGTATTTCTTGGCGGTGGCGGAAAAGGCCCGGATGTTTTGGTCGGTGATCTCGATGTTGGAAACGCCGGTGTTGTGCTTCATCAGTTGCCGGAGGGTCTGCTTGCCGTGGTGCAGTTTACTCTTGTGGTCGGTCACGCCTTTCTGCATCTCGTCCAGCACTTTTTTCATGGCCTGTTGCAGCATTCCGGCGGAGAGCTTGGTGGCCTCCACGCAGAGGGCAACGGTGCGCTGGGTGACTTCTTCCTGCATGAGTGATTACCTCCTTTCTCCGCTGCCGTACAGATCGTGGTTCACCAGGGACGCATAGTAGCTGTCGATGGTGGCCGGGGCGTTATACAGGGCAGCCAGCAGATATTTCTTGATGTTGCGGACATAGGTGGTGTTCTCCCGCATACGGTCCAACACATACTCGATGTGAGAACTGTTCAGCTTCAGGAACCGGGATTTGACCACCTCCGCCGGATAGTCGTCCCCGGCAATGCGGATCGTTTCCCTGCGGGAACAGACGGTATCCACCATGAGTTCCACCAGTTCATTCAGCATATCCCGATCCAGCCGGTCATCCCGGCATAGATAGTCATACTCGATATTCTCCAAAATCAGTTCCCGATAGCTCTCTCGCTCCCGCATCCAGTCCCGTCCGGTTCGTTTGGTCTCTGCGGGGGTTTGGGGACTTGATTGGATAGGATTTGATCCTTCCGTACTTGATGAATCAGTATTTGATATTTGGTTACTTGATCCTTTAGTATTTAATTGTGCGGGTTTTTCCTGTTCAGGTTTTCCCAAGACAGGAGAATCCAAGACTGGTTTTACCTGAACTGGATTTTCCCGTTCAGGTTTTCCCGGTTTAGGTTCCGGCGGCCTGGGCTGCTCCAAAATCGTGTACTCGATGCTGCCGAGCCGCCCGTTGGCGTTGCGGACTCTTTCACGGATAATGTATCCCGCATCCTCCAGCTCCCGGACCGTAGCACAAATGCTGTCCACTCCATCCCGGCATATCCGCGCAAGACCTTTGGTGGTGTAGTCCCAATCCTCCGGCAAGGATAGCATGAGGGACAGCAGCCCCTTCGCTTTCAGCGACAGTGCCGTGTTCCGCAGATGATGGTTTGCCATCACCGTGTAGTCGCGGGTTTTCTCAATGCGAAATACCGCCATAATCTCACCTCCCTCCGGCGGTCTGGAAAAGTGTTCGTTTTCGGAAAAAATTCAATTCTGTGCCCACTTGCTTCTCCATGTGGGAAAACCTATGGACACTTGATTTGCATTTCCTACATGAAGAAATACCTTCGATTTCTCACCCCTTTCAATACAGTTTTCCGTGTACTTGATGGAAAGTAAAAACGCCATAGGATTCCCTATGGCGTTTGGGACAGGAAAAGGGTGCTGATATTTCACATCAGCACCCTTTATCCTGCCAGTATTTGATTTTTTGACTTCACATCGTGTTCCTTGCCTCTGAAAACATTGATTTTACTGGACTATCTCATGTTTTCTTATTAGGAGGCGGGGAATGCGGTGCCCCGCTTTATCTGTTTTATCAATTTACCAAAGATATTGTGAATCTGATTCTGGTTTAGTCACCCAGTACTTTGCGCAAGGTTTCCAGATACTCTTCCAGCTTTTTCTTCGGCTTGGTGAACAGACCAAGACCTTCCACATCCAGCGTGCATTCCAGGCTGGTGGAATCGGCGCTGCCCAGCAGGATGGCGGTAAAAGCGCCGCGGATCTTGCCGCGGGTAAAAGTGCAGCTGATACGGCGGGGCTTATCCAGCTTGTCAAAGTGGATATCCGTGGTAGTGCCGTCCTTGTTTTTCTCAACAATGTGCATGCCTTCCAGATCAACCTCCGCCGAAGCAACAGTCGGGTTCCAGCTGTTCAGGGTGGGGTTGGTCATGTACAGCCATACTTTGTTGGGAGCGCAGCCATAGGTTGCTGTTACAACACAGGTTTTCATACGTTTATGTTCTCCTTAACCGTTTTACTTTTGGCGGTTCCATATCATTCCGGGGCTGATGCGGCATCCCTGCCGTCAGGCGGGAATGGTGCAGAACAGCCTTTGCGGGGGTTACTTTTTGTGGCCAAACAGGCTGTCAAGAAAGCCGCGGAAGCGCTTATTTTCCGGTTTGTGGGGATGGGGCGTGGGGCGCTTGGGCTTTTGAACCGGTTTGGCGGCAGCCTTTCTGGTGGGTACGGCGGGGTGTACGGTTTCAAAGCCGTGCTGGAAGTAGCCATACATTGCCATCTGGCTGTCCACCGGCGGCTCGCCCTGCTTGGGCTTTACGCGGGTATATATGCCATCAGGCTGCATCTCCCGTGCATTGACGGTATCCCGCAGCTGTAGGTCGAGGATGCCGCGCAGCTTTTTGGCAATCTCACGATCATCCACCCGCACGCCGACTTCGACACGACGCTCGGTGTTGCGGGTCAGGAAGTCGCCGGAGGCGATATAGATGGTCATGTCTTCGCCTTCACCGAAGCAATAAATGCGGGAATGTTCCAGATAGCGGCCAACGATGCTGCGGATGTGGACGTTCTCGGTCTTTCCAGGCACCCCTGCTTTGATGCAGCAGATGCCGCGCACGATCATATCCACCCGCACACCGGCGCAACTAGCCTCGCTGATCTTGTTGATGATCTGCGGGTCATTGATGGAGTTGTTTTTCAAAATCATGGATGCCGGAAGCCCGCGGCGGGCGCGGTCAATCTGGCGGTCCATCTGTTCCAGCAGAACGCTCTTGAAGCGCAGCGGTGCCACCAACATGGTATCGGCCTCACTGGTCAGGCGCTGTAAAGCCATATTGTTGAACACTGCGCTGGCTTCCTCGCCGATTTCCTGCCGGGTGGTGATGAAGGAAAGGTCAGTGTACAGCTCGCTGGTTTTTTCGTTATAGTTGCCTGTGCCAATCTGGGTCAGGTAGTGGTATTTGCCGTTCACCTTGCTGGTGATCAGGGTCAGCTTGGAATGGACTTTGTAATCATCAAAGCCATAGAACACCGTGCAGCCAGCTTCTTCCAGCTGTTTGGACCAGTCGATGTTGTTCTGCTCGTCAAAGCGGGCGCGCAGCTCCACCATGGCGGTAACTTCCTTGCCGTTTTCCGCTGCATTGATCAGCGCCTGCACGATCTGGGAATCGCTTGCCATGCGGTACAGGGTCATTTTGATGCTGACAACATCCGGGTCGGAACCTGCTTTCATCAGCATGCGGATGAACGGGCGGATGCTCTGGTACGGGTAAGAGAGCAGAACGTCATGTTTGTGGGCTTCGGCATACAGATCATAATCCGCGGGGGCCTGAATCGGGCGGGCTGGCGGATAGGAAAAAGCGGGGTTGCTGTCTGCCGAAACGCGGCTGGCCAGGCGGAACAAAAGCCCGGGGTCCAGCGGCGAAGTTTGGGTATAGCAGCGATCCGCCGGGACCACCAGCTTGTCCCGCAGGAACTTGACGATCTCCTGCGGAGCGCTGGGCCAGAATTGCAGGCGCACAGCGGCCAGCTTGCGGCGCTTTTTCAGCAGCTCGCTCATCACATCGCGGAAGTCGATATCATGATCCATCATGCCCTCGTCCACCGTGATATCCGCATTACGGGTCACGCGGAACAGACAGGCGTTCTGCAGCGTGCTTTTATTAAAGATGCTGGCGGCGTAATGGGCGATCAGCTCATCCGCAAAGGCAAAGCTTGTGGTGCCGTCTGGATTTTTGATAAACAGCAGCTGCTCAAACTGGCCGCTGAGGGGGATAATGCCGTAATATACACCGTCATTCTTGCTGCTGAGCTGGGCGGCATAATAAATTTCTTTATTGCGCAGGAACGGGAACGGGTGGCGTTGGTCCACCACCTGCGGGCTCAGGATGGGCAGGATTTCAGAGGTGAAATATGCTTTCCAGTAGTGCTCCTGCTGCTTGTCCAGGTGGTCAAAATCGACCTTGATGTACTTGTTCTCTTTCAAGGCGGAAAGTAAGTGCTGATAGTATTTATCACACTTTGCCTGCAGCTCCGCTACGCGCGGGGTGATGGCGGCGATCTGTTCCGATGGCGTCATATGGGTGACGATATCCAGCTTATTGTTTTTCAGCAACGTCTGGTCATACAGCGAGCCAACACGCACCATAAAAAACTCATCCATATTGCTGCCGAAAATGGCGGCAAATTTGATGCGCTCTGCCAGGGGAACGCTTTTTTCTTTGGCAAGGGCCAGCACGCGGCTGTCAAAATCCAGCCAGCTGAGTTCCCGGTTGATAAAAATGCTCTCCGACGGGTTTTCCAAAACAGGTTCCTCCTTACGGATGCTCAGGGGTGTTGAGCGAGGCTAAAATCAGTTTTTATTTTCTAGGGCAACACCGCACAATTCCCGCCTTGCGGCTTAAGCACCGCTCCGGCAGCTGCGGCACGGCACCTGCGTTGCCAAAATGCTCGATAAGACATCCAGTATTATCTGCGCTTTTGGCTTGGCATCTGCCGCACCTCGCTCGCCGTATCGGCACTTAGAATTATGCGGTATTGCCCTAGCTCCGCCATCGGGCAGCGGGGTCAGCCGCCAACGGTAATATCACTCCCCCACTGCTGCACCATGCGCTGGGATATTCCCTTCACGCGGGTCAGGTCTTCCGGCGCTGCATAGGGGCCGTTTGCCGCGCGGTCCGCCAGAATGGCTTCCGCTTTTGCCTGCCCAATGCCGGGCAGCCGCATCAGCTCTTCGGCCGAAGCGGTATTGATGTTGACTGGCCCCTGTTCTTCCCGCGTGGGTTCCGGTGCAGGTTCAGCCTGCGCCGGCAAAACAGGCGGCTGATAGGCAGCCGGGGCATAACCAAACTGCCAGACAGGAGCGATCCAGAATAGCGCACCAAATACGATCAGCGCAAGGGCGGCAGCACCGGCCAGCAGGGTTTGCTTTTCGTTCATCTGCATGGCGGGCTCCCCTTTCCCTGGGTGGCTGTATCTGGAAGTTACTCTTTCAAAATATTATAGCACAGTCTTACAAAATGTTCACCCCTGTCAAGAAGATTTTTCAGTGATTTTACATCCAGCCTTTTCTGATGTGATTTGCGTGCGGGGGCGGCACTTCGGCATCCACCATGATAACATCTGTCCCTATGGTTTTGACAGCGGCCCAGGGAATGAACAAATCATCATCCCGCCCCAGCAGGCCGAACATTCGGGCGCGGCCGTGCAGGACCACCTGGGTGATCTGGCCATCCTCAAAGGCAAGGTCATCAATGCGGCCAAGGTTCTCCCCTGTTTTCAGCTGAATCACATCTTTCTCGCTCAAGTCACGCAGTGTCATGCCATCACCCCTTTTCCCATTTTGCACCTATTACAGATTATGCTGTAAATAATTTATTTGTGCTTTGGGGCAATTATGTGTATAATAAGGGATAATACAGACTGCTATGCAGGTATGATGTAAGCCAAAACCGGAGGGATAAACCGTTTATGTATAAAAACATCATTTTTGATCTGGGCGGCGTTGTGGTGGATTTTAAGCCGCGGGATTTTTTGATGGATCATTTTTTGAACAAGAGCGCCGAGGATGAAGTGTTTGATTTGACCTTTGGCAGCAAAGAATGGGAAGAGCTGGACCGCGGGGTCATCAGCCGCGGCACTGCCAACCGCCTGATGCTGGAAAACGCTGCTGAGCGCGGCCGTACCTTTGAGGTGCAGGCTGTCATTGATGAATGGCAGAGCATCCTGCACACCAACAAGCGCACGGTAAAAACGATGTGCAAGCTGAAGCTGGCGGGCTACCGGCTGTATTACCTTTCCAACATTCCGCAGGACGTGATTGACGAAATCCGCCAGCGGGACTTTTTCCCGCTGTTTGACGGCGGCATTGCCTCGTGCGAAGTACACCTGAGCAAACCCGACCCGAAAATTTTTGGCCTGATGATGCAAAAATACGGCCTTGCCTATGACGAAACCATTTTTGTGGATGATACCAAGGTGAACGCCCAGGCAGCCTATAACTTGGGGATCACGGGTATTTTGTATAAGGGGCCAAAGTCTTTCCAGCGTGCGCTGGGGCTGTGCGGGGTCAAGATGGAGGCCAACAACAAGCGGCAGGCGGCACCGGAAGCACCAACGGAAAATCGAGGCTGACAAAACCATACTAGGGTGTATCTGAAAAGTCAAAAATATCGTCTATTTCTTTGTTTTCAGATACACCTTAGATAACGCAAAAGGCCGAACGGCAGGAGAACCGTTCGGCCTTTTGAATTATGATCGGGGTTATATCTTATGGTACTTGCGGCCGGTTTCTTCGTAAACAGGGTCACAGGTCAGGTTCATGCCAAGCTTTTTTAGGGTATCGGCGTCCACGCTGGACAGGATGACAGTGGAATGGATATCGCAGCCTTTGAGCATGGGCAGCTGGTGCATGGCGGCAGCTGCTGCGGCATTTTCAGTAACCGAGCTGGAAAGTGCGATGAGAATTTCATCCGTGTGCAGGCGGGGGTTGCGGCTGCCGAGATACTGGGTTTTTAGGGTCTGGATTGGCTCGATCGCATGGGCGGAAACCAGATCCAGCTCCTGATCAATCCCGGCAAGGCGCTTGAGTGCATTGAGCAACGCAGAGGCGGCAGCGCCCAGCAGCGGGCCGGTTTTGCCGGTTACAATAGTGCCATCCGGCAGTTCGATTGCCGCAGCAGGGCGGCCGCCGGTTTTATCGGAACAGGCGTGGGCCTGCTGTTCCACGGCGCGCATGCCGACGCTGACGCCCGCCTGGTTCAGCAGCAGTTCCAGCTTGTAGCGGTCATCTTTGACGATACCGCCGGTTTTCTGGTCGCACAGGCACTTGAAGTAGCGGCGGATAATTTCCTTGCGGGAAGCCTCCTGGCAGACTTCATCGTCAATGATGCAGTTGCCTGCCATATTAACGCCCATGTCGGTGGGCGAATGGTAAGGGCTTTTGCCCGCAATCAGCTCAAACATGGCATTGACAACGGGGAAAATTTCGATATCGCGGTTATAGTTGACCGCCGTTTTGCCGTATGCTTCCAGATGGAACGGGTCAATCATGTTGACATCGTTCAGGTCGGCGGTAGCAGCTTCGTAAGCAAGGTTGACTGGGTGCTTGAGGGGAATGTTCCAGATGGGGAATGTTTCAAATTTGGCGTAGCCAGCCTTGATGCCGCGCTTGTATTCATGGTACAGCTGGGACAGGCAGACGGCCATTTTGCCGCTGCCGGGGCCGGGAGCCGTGATAACGACCAGTGGGCGCTCGGTTTCGATGTAATCATTTTTGCCGTAACCGTCATCGCTCACAATGCGAGTCACATCGTTGGGGTAGCCAGCAATTTTGTAATGGCGGAAGGTACGGATGTTCAGCTCATTCAGGCGGCGCTCAAAAGCTTCCACTTCCGGCGCAGCGGTATACATGGTGATGCACACGCTGCCAACAAACAGACCCATGCCCTGGAACGCGTCAATCAGGCGCAGAACGTCCTGGTCATAGGTGATGCCGTAATCGCCGCGCATTTTGTTGCTGATGATGTCCTCGGCGCTGATCACAACCACGATTTCGGCCTGGGCTTTCAGCTGCAGCAGCATTTGAAGTTTGGAATCCGGCTGGAAGCCCGGCAGCACGCGGGAAGCATGATAGTCATCAAACAGCTTGCCGCCAAATTCCAGGTAGAGCTTGTTATCAAACTGGCTGATGCGCTCCCGGATATGGGCAGACTGCATGGCCAGGTACTTATTGTTATCAAATCCTATTTTCATCGGTATCCCTTTTCCCTGCTGTTTGGGCGCATGGCACAACACGGTGCGGTACCGCACGCCGGAACATAATTTTTCCAACATAATTATTAGTATAACATAACCTGCGCGCGGGTGCAATCTTGCCAGGGCGGTTCGTATTAAATTTACTAGCATGCACAAAAATATAGTTCAACAGGGGCCTGTTTTTTGCCTTTGCTATTTTATGGAAGGGGGATTTCATTTATTTCCCATCCTGTCTTTTTCAGCCGTCAGGTGCCCATACTAAGGTGTATCTGAAAACAAAAAAATGACGGATATTTCGCAAACACAAGCAGGATTTAAGGCAATACCGCATAATTCTAAGTGTCGATACCGCGAGCGAGGTGCGGCAGATGCTAGGCCAAAAGCGCAGATAATACTGGATGCTGCAAAGGTGAGCGCCGCCAGTGGCGGAAACAGCGAACCGAAGCAGGGGCAGCGGTCGCAGAGTGCGAGGGGCTTTTGCCCCCGAAGCACGATGCGGGTACCGCAACCCGACATTATCGAGCATTTTGGCAACGCAGATGCCGTGCCGCAGCCGCCGGAGCGGTGCTTAAGCCGTAAGGCGGGAATTGTGCGGTGTTGCCTTAACACAAAATCCGGCTATGCTTGTAGAAATAGACGATATTTTCGACTTTTCAGATACCCCTAAGGGCGGAACCAACTGCTGTTGCTGAATGCAAAAGAACGGGAGGATGCAGAATGAATACCAGCAAAGTGGAAATATGCGGTGTGAACACGGCCCTGCTGCCGGTGCTGAACGAGGAACAGAAAACCCAGCTGCTGCTTGCTGCCAAAGCCGGAAACAGCGAAGCCCGTGCCCAGATGATACAGGGCAACCTGCGCCTTGTGTTGAGCGTGGTGCAGAAATTTGCGGGCCGAGGCGAAAACCTGGACGACCTGTTCCAGGTTGGGTGCATTGGGCTGATTAAGGCAATCGACAATTTTGACCCCGGTTTGAAGGTGCGGTTTTCCACCTATGGGGTGCCGATGATTCTGGGTGAGATCCGGCGCTTTTTGCGGGATAATACCCCCATACGGGTCAGCCGGTCGGTGCGGGACCTGGCCTATCACGCCATGCAGGCACGGGAAGCCCTGCAAAAAGAAACCGGGCGTGAGCCCCGCGTGAGTGAAATTGCCGCCCGCGTCGGCAGCGCCCCGGAGCAGGTTGCCATGGCGCTGGAATCCATTGTGGAACCAGCCAGTTTGTATGAACCGGCCTATACCGATGGTGATGATACCCTTGCCATTATGGACCGCGTACAGGAAGCAAGCTGCGAAGAAAGCTGGATCAGCGATATCATGTTCAAGGATACCGTGCAGGCCCTTACCCCGCGGGAGCGACGCATCATCGCCCTGCGGTATTTATCCGGCCAGACACAGATGCAGGTGGCGCAGGCCATCGGCATCAGCCAGGCGCAGGTCAGCCGGTTGGAAAAATGCGCGCTGAACCACATCAAGGAACAAATCTCCTGCCGGTAGAACCATCTCATGTGCACCATTCCCAGCCGCAGCACATACCATGGAGCAAAGGGGATGGTAATGATGGAGCAAGCATTTTGGCTGATTTTGTTTTTGGCAGTTGTGGGCATTGCGGCGCTGATTGCCGCCGCGATGATGTGGCAGAAAGAGAGCATCCAGCAGCCCGGCACGCCCACCGGGCAGCGCAGTTACCAGGAGGAATATTCGGCGCCGGATTTTACCGAAAGTGCAGGGTTTGCTGTAACGATGTACCCTTCCACTGATATCCTGATTCCGGGGCGGTTCTGGCTCATCAACCGCAAAACGGCGGAGATTGAATACAATGTGATTCCCGCCGGGGGCGTTCGGCTGCGGGTTGCTCAAACCGGGCAGCTGGATGTGCCGGATACCTATCTGGCTTGTCAATACGAAAACGTGGCCACTGTGCCGATTGACGGCACAGAAGTCACGCTGAGCCAGAACCCCGGTCGGAACGCCATGGCGAGTTGGACGCGGAACGGATTTGATTACCTTTTGTTGTGTGAAGAACCGCAAATGAACCTGTTGGGCGGGGTGATCCAGGATTTTGTGACCCAGACAACTGCCAGCACAGTATCTGGGCAGCGGGTCACGCAGGAATAGCTAAGGCATGCCGGATCAGACCAAAGACTCGATTTGTTGACGCAAACGCTTGATGATGCGCTTTTCCAACCGGGAAATATAACTTTGAGATATCCCGATGGAATCCGCAACTTCCTTTTGGGTGTGCTCTACCCCATCACGTAAACCGAAGCGCAGCTCCATGATTTGCCGCTCCCTCGGGTTCAATGCCTGAACGGCGGCAAGCAGGGCGCTGCGCTCGGCATTGCGCTCCAGCTCTTCCCCAACCTGGGCCTGGTCGCTGGTCAGCACATCCATCAGCAGCAGCTCGTTGCCGTCGGAATCAGTGTTCAGGGGCTCATCAATGCTGGCATCCTGCCTGCGGTTGGAGCTTTTGCGCAGGTACATCAAAATTTCATTTTCAATGCAGCGGCTGGCATAGGTAGCAAGTTTGATATTTTTTCCCGGTTCAAAGGTATTTACCGCTTTAATTAAGCCGATCGTACCAATCGAGATCATATCCTCCACCCCAGCGGTGGAGGATTCAAATTTTTTGGCAATGTAAACGACCAAGCGCAGGTTATGTGTGATCAAGGCATCCCGCGCCGCCCCTTCGCCCGCGGCAAGACCGCACAGCGCCCGCTGTTCTTCCTGCGGGGTCAGCGGCGGGGGCAGCGTATCCGGGCCGTTAATGTAGTGCAGATCCGGCATGGCACCAAACAGTAGCACAAAATTTCCGATACGGCGGCAAAGCGTGTGCAGCGGCTGCATAAATATTTCCCTCCTTTGAGATGTGGGTGGTAAACTATGATAAAGGCATTGGCGGGTGGTTTGTGCTTACGCAGAGATATAACGTGCAGCGGAAACGATAGCTATGCGTTTTCGCTCATTATTTCACTAAATAAATATTTAGCGAATATAATGTGTGATTTATCATGTGCTTCGCGATAAAAGGATTGCCGGCAGTAATTGATACAAGCCTGCCGCATGGTTACAAAAAATCTGAGCCATATAAAGCTTCATATTCGCCGGACTGGAACGGCTGCGGGCAAAAAGCAACGGCGGTGCGGCCAAGGCTTTGCATCCCCGTTTCGGTGATGGTGCTGATATCCGCCACCGCAAACCCCGGCAGCAGCGCGTGCTGCGCAGCGGTATTGCAGGGTATCACCCGCAGACTGGCACCGACCGGCGGCGTACTGGGGTGCAGGCCCTGGAACCACTGCCCCAAAAAGGCGTTGACTCCCCCCGGCAGTCGGCCTTTTGCCGCCGGCCAGCTGATGAGCAGCACCGGCAGGCAGGTGACGGGGTCTTTCAGGTGGCACCCAGTATCCAGTGTGGCGCGCAGCCGCACGGGGGCACCGCACAGTTCAAACTCGATCCCAATCGTCCGGGTGGTCTGCGGCGTGCTGCCCGAAAAGTGCAATACCAGCCACACCGCGCCGCAGCTGGCTGCAGAAAGCAGCAGCAACACGACCGGCGAAATGCGCAGGTATACCGTAAGATTTGCCGTTTGCAGCAGCGGTGTGCCTGTGCGCAGGATAACGGCAATGCAAAGCCCGGCCAGCAGAATGTTGAGCGCGGCATACCAGCACACGGCGGTGACAAAGCGCCGCAGCCCCTGCAGCCCAAAGGCAACGCCCACTACGGCGCAGGCAGTCAGTATCTTGTACAGAATTTGGGCAGGATATGAAAGTTCCGGCGCGAACAAGATCAGCGCACTGAGCGAGGCAATGCCGCTGGCGCACACCATGCGGGAAAACGCGGCGTGCTGACTGCTGAGCAGCCCGGCGGCCTGCAGCAAAAAGTAAGCTACCAGAAAGTTGACCAACAAAAGGACATCCAGATAAATGACCGTTTTGATAGCAGGCATCTCCCCTTTCGTGGCCGTGCGGCAGTTTTGGCGGCTTTGGGGGCCGCTTGTTCAGTGTATGCCAATGGCAAAGAGAAAATGCGGGAAACCTGCGAAAGCTGAACAGGCACAAAAAATCCGCCCGTGGCTGTTTGCCATGGGCGGATGAAATCAATAATTTAATTATTCCTGATGAGCGGAGCATGCGGCGCAGCTGGCGCAGGAGGCACAGCTGTTAGCGCTTTCCGGATTTTCGGGGTCAACGTAACCGGGGTGCTTTTCGGCCCACAGGCGGTCAGCGGTGGGCATCCAGCTGGTTGCGTAGGGACGGCAGCGGCGGAAAACATCCTCCGGGGATTCCGGCTGCTGCATATCGGTGCTGTGGGCACCGCTGCGGCGAACCATATCACCCAGAATCTGGGGGTTCTCCAGCATCGGGCAGGGACGCAAATGGTTGCCGTTGAAGGGCTGGCCCTTGTGATATTCCTTGAACAAGGGCTGCTGCAGGCATTCCAGCAGGCTCTTGTCATGGATGTTGGCGCCGGAGTAATGGATGAATACGCAGGGCTCCACATCGCCGTTGGGGTTGATGTGAGCATACTGGCGGCCGCCGGCGATACAGCCGTCAATGTACTCGCCGTCGTTCTGGAAGTCAATGCAGAAAATCTGCTTGCCGCCGGTAAAGCCGCGGATCTCGCGTACACGCTGGATCATGTACTCACGCTGTTCGGGATTCAGCATCAAGTCAACGTTAGCACCATCGCCGATGGGCATATAATGGAAGTACCAGTTGAAGCGCACGCCGTGGCTGATGAGCATATCCATGAATTCATCGCTGGTAACAGCCTTGTAGTTGGCGGAAGTGTAGCAGATGGAGGTACCAAACAGCAGGCCGTGCTTTTTCATGATGTCCATAGCGTTCATAACGCGCTGGAACACGCCTTCGCCGCGGCGGCTGTCGGTGGCATCATCCAGGCCCTCAACGGACAGGAAGAAAGCCATGTTGCCGACTTTCTTGACTTCCTCGCAGAAAGCATCGTCGATCAGAGTACCATTGGTGAACAGGTGGAACACGGAGCTCTGGTGCTTGGCAGCCAGCTTGAGCAGATCGTTCTTGCGGCACATCGGCTCGCCGCCGGTGCACATATACCAGTGGATGCCCAGCTCTTCACCCTCGGTAACCAGCTTGTCCATTTCCTCATAGGTCAGGTTCAGGCGGTTGCCGTACTCGGCAGCCCAGCAGCCCTTGCAATGCAGGTTGCAGGCGGAGGTGGGGTCAAACAGCAGGATCCACGGCATGTTGCAATCATACTTTTTGCGCAGCTCACAAACATAGTTGTAACCGGAAAACATGCCCTCATACACCAGGTTCAGGGCGTTCATCTTCAGCACATGGGGGTCGATCTCGTTGATGGCGCGGTATGCGTACTGCATCCACTTGCCGTTGGGGTCGCTGACAAACTTGCGGGCTGCATCAAAGGCGGAAGCCGGGTAACGGTCTTTCAGCAGGGGCTCGGCCAGGTTGACTAGCTTGACAGCATTCTCGGACAGCTTTTCGGTTCCCTTACCGCGCACGGCGTTGATGGTGACATCAATGGCAGCGCTGAAAGCAGCGCGCTGTGCGGCGTGAACAACTTTATTCATCGGCATAACAAAACTCTCTCCTTTTCAAAACGGCACGCTAGCCATTGCTCTGCAAGCAAAGCGTACCCGGCAGCGGCAGGGCCTTTTGGATAAGCCCCTGGGAACCAGCCGTTTTTCGGTTCCAGGTTTGCTGTGCGGTCCCGCTTGAACGGGGCTGCACGGCTTTTCTTGCTATGGTGACATTGTATCGCATTGTTCGGCATTTTGTACATAGGCAAAAAAAGGCTTTTGTTCAATTATAATAGGCTATTCCGGCCCCGATGTTTGACGATATGCCCCGCTTTGTTCAAAAAGTGCGGTATAAAACACAAAAAGGCGCTGCACCCAATTTGAGGGCACAGCACCGGAATGATATGGATAAATTTGCTTTAAGGCAACACCGCACAATTCCCGCCTGACGGCTTAAGCACCGCTCCGGCGGCTGCGGCACGGCATCTGCGTTGCCAAAATGCTCGATAATGTCGGGTTGCGGTACCCGCATCGTGCTTCGGGGGCAAAAGCCCCTCGCACTCTGCGACCGCTGCCCCTGCTTCGGTTCGCTGTTTCCGCCACTGGCGGCGCTCACCTTTGCAGCATCCAGTATTATCTGCACTTTTCTTTTGGCTTAGCATCTGCCGCACCTCGCTCGCCGTATCGGCACTTAGAATTATGCGGTATTGCTGTAAAAATCAACGCAAAATAAATCTTGATTTTTTGACAGGCCTGTAGTATACTATACAAGCAACATATGAGCCGGTGTGTTGGAATTGGCAGACGAGACGGACTCAAAATCCGTTGGTGGTGACACCGTGTGGGTTCGACCCCCACCACCGGCACTGATATAAAACCCCAAAAGGCGCAGAGCTTTTTGGGGTCTTTTTTTTGGCATGGTCACGGGGGTCGAACAGGGCGGCACGGCTAAGCCGCGCACAAAAGTCTCCGGTGGAGACTTTTGAGGCCCACGCCCCCACCACCACTTAACAAAACAGTCCGGAACTGCCGCCTGCATTTGCGGTGGTTCCGGGCTGTTGCTTTACCTATTCACCTTGCAGCTGTCAACGTGCAGGTATGGGTTCCTGGAATGTCTTATGCCTTTTTGCTGTAATCGCGTGCGCCGTAAATGGCGGTGCCGATGCGCACAATGGTGGCACCCTCGCGGATGGCATCGGGGTAATCCCCGCTCATGCCCATGGAAAGGATATCCATTTTGGCGTTCTCATAATGGCGGTCAGCAGCTTTTGCCAGTAGTTCCCGCATTTGGGCAAAGAACGCGCGGGTCTCATCCGGGGTTACAGCTGCCGGCGGGATGGCCATCAGGCCGCGCAGGCGGATATGCGGCTGTGCGGCTGCCATATCCAGCAGGGGCCACAGGCTTTCGGCAGAAACACCAGACTTGCTCTCTTCCCCGCCGATGTTGATCTCGATCAAAATTTCCTGGGTCAGGTTTGCGGCGGCAGCGGCGCGCTCCACCTTTTGCAGCAGGTGCTCGCTGTCCACACTTTCAATCAAAGCAGCACGGCCCACCACTTTGTTGACCTTGTTGGTCTGCAAATGGCCGATAAAATGACCCGGCTTACCGCAATAAGCATTGGCGTCGGTCTTTTCCACCAGTTCCTGCACATGGTTTTCGCCAAACAGGTCAATGGGCAGAACGGCGCTGGCAATCACCTCTTCCACGGTGCGGGTCTTGCAGGCGGCGCACAGCAGAATATCTGCCGGGTCGCGGCCGGCTTCACGGGCGGCGGCGGCCATATTTTCACGGATGCGGGCCACATTTTCAGCCATCATTGTCAGTTGTTCCTGTGTCAGCATGGTTCACATCTCCTGGTAAACGGCGCGGCTGCCGCCGATGTATTTGGGGCGGGTGCGGGCGCAGATGATGGGCGCAGCGCCGATCTGCTTGATGGTCAGGCGCACCGGCACGGCCACGCGCTTTAAGTGCATGCCAATCAGCGTACCGCCGATATCAATTCCGGCAGCGGCACGCACTTCCTCCACCAGAACCGGATGTTCAAACGCCTGCCAGCAGTTGGTTGCCCAGCTGCCGCCCGCATGGGGCTGCGGCACGGCGTTCACCTGTTCATAACCATACTTTTCGGCAGCTTCCTGCTCGATGACAATGGCGCGATTCAGGTGTTCGCAGCACTGGGCTGCCAGATAGACGCCCTGCGCTTTGAGCACCGGCAGAATACCCGCCAGCACAGCCGCGGCGGCTTCCATGCTGCTGTCCTTGCCAATATGCCCGCCAACGATCTCGCTGGAAGAGCAGCCGACCACAAAAATATCCCCGGCGCGCAGGTGTGCAGCCGCCAGCAGTTCTTCCGCTGCCTGGTGTGCCTGCGCCGTAATGGCGGCGCAATCCGGTTTTTGAACGGTGTTTTTTTCCATAATCTACCCACCTTTTTCATTTACTGATCCGGCATTATTATAACACGGGATGCAAGGTTTGTACATTCTTAAACGGTTCTAAACCAATCTTACCCCAAATACAAAAACGGTGCAGCAAAGCCGCAGCCTGCTGCACCGTTTTGGGGCACTGCTGAAAACAAACTTATTCTCAGCGCTTGATATCGTAATTCATGTTCATCAGGTTGCGGATGGTGGAAACATCATCGGTGATGTTGGCATCGCCATGGATGGTGTGCTTGATGGCGGAGCTTGCCACCGCAAAGTTGACCATATCCATCGGCTTGTAGTTGTGCAGCATGGCGTAAATCAGGCCGCTGGCAAATGCATCGCCGCCGCCTACACGGTCCAGAATATTAAAGGTAAACAGCTTGCTTTCAAAGGTATGGTCCTCATACCACATAAAGGCTTTCAGGCTGTTCTCGGAGCCGGAATGGGCATAACGCACATGGCGGGCAATGCACTTGATGTTGGGGTAACGCTCCACAAAGCGCTGGAAGATCTCATCCTGCTGTTCATAGCTGGGCTGTAGGGGCACGCCGTCTTTCCAGTCGCCCTGGGCGTGGTCGGCATCGTCTTTCCACAGGTGGTAAGGCTCAATGCCAAACAGAACATCCACATAGGGCAGGCACTTGGTGCAGTAGTCACGGGCTTCTTCCCAAGTCCACAGGGTGGAGCGGAAGTTGCCGTCAAAGCTGACGGTCAGGCCCTTTTCCTTGGCTTTTTTCAGGCAGGCCATCACAAAATCGGCGCAGTTCTGGCCCAAAGCCGGGGTAATGCCGGAAAGATGCAACCAGTCAAAGCCGTCCAGCAGGGCGTCCAGATCCACTTTGGAAAGGTCATACTCAGTAAAAGCGGAGTGCTTGCGGTCGTAAGTGACCTTGCTGGGGCGGATGCCGTAACCGGTTTCCAGGTAATAGGTGCCCAGACGGTGGGTCGGGGTTTCCTCCGGGGTGGAAAGGATCATCGGGGTGCAGTGCACATCATTGGAGCGCAGCCAGCGCACCGCACTTTTGCCCAAAGAGTTGTTGGGCACCACACTGAAAAACGTGCTGTCCACACCCAGGTTGGCAAGAGCCAGGGCAATGTTGGCCTCGCTGCCTCCATAGCTGGCTTCAAAGTTGGAAGCCATACGGATCTTTTCATAGTTCGGCGGGGTCAGGCGCAGCATGACCTCACCAATCGTAATAAATTTAGCCGGGCTGTCGTTATGCAGGAGCAGGGGGTTAAAATGTTCCATAACATCTACCTCTCTTTTCTGGGCCCACGGGCAAAACCAGGTCATGGCCCGCCGCAGGGTTTGTTATGTCATATTTATTGTACCGTATTTTCGTCCCGGTTTCAACGATTTTTACACAAACTGCGCTCATATTTTGCGTTCCTTTTCACTGTTGCACAAAAAGGGGCGGTACCAGGCGGCAAAAAACATCGCACACCCATGATTTTTTGCCGCCCGGTTCGAATTGCATTTTAATGTCTTTTATTGTATAATAGTAAAAATTGTGCCCTGGCGGCGGCTGCCGCGCGGGGTGTTGATACAAGTGCCGCACAAAACAGCGTTCTGACGTTTTATGCGGGCCATAAATCTGGAGGGAGCCAAACATGGCCGAAACAATGCAGGTCTCCGCGCAGCGCGCCTGGACCCACCTGAAAAAATACCAACCGCTGATCCATGAACTTGTCAGCCGCGATCTGAAAGTCAAATACCGCCGCAGCTTTCTGGGTTACATCTGGAGCATTTTGAACCCGCTGCTGATGATGCTGCTGCAAAGCATCATCTTTTCGTACATGTTCCGCAACGATATCCCAAACTTCCCGCTTTACCTGATCTGCGGCAACACCCTGTTTACCTTTTTCAATGAGACCACCAGCATGGGCCTGACTTCTGTTATCCAGAACGCCCCGCTGATCAAAAAGGTGTACATTCCCAAGTTCATCTTCCCCATCAGCCAGGCGGTTTCCCGCTTTGTCACCATGCTGTTCAGCTTTGGTGCGGTTCTGCTGGTCATGATCTTTACCCGTGCCACCTTCTATTGGACCATCTTTTTGAGCTGGCTGCCGCTGGTGCTGCTCTTCTTTTTCAGCTGCGGGCTGGGGCTGCTGCTTTCCGCGCTGGCGGTGTATTTCCGTGATATGATGCACCTGTACAGTATCCTTACCATGGGTTGGATGTACGCCACCCCGCTGTTCTACCCCATCACCGCCCTGCCGGAAACCCTGCAGAAACTGCTGAAGCTGAACCCGCTGTACCACTACATCAACCTGTTCCGCAACCTGATGATGTACGGCAACATTCCCGGCCCCAACACCTGGATTGCCTGCATTTCTTGCGCCGTTGCCTCTATGGCTATTGGCCTGTTGGTGTTCCGCAAGCTGCAAAAGAACTTTATCCTGTATATCTGACGTGAGGTAACGTATGGACGAGATTATTAAAGTCAATGACGTTTCCATGCGCTTTAACCTTGCGCAGGAAAAAACTGAGACCCTGAAAGAATACACCGTAAAACTGCTGACCCACAAGCTGTTTTTTAACGAATTTTACGCACTGAAACATGTTTCTTTCAGCATGAAGCGCGGCGAATCCCTGGCGCTGATCGGGCGCAACGGCAGCGGCAAAAGCACCATGCTGAAAGTGATTTCCGGCGTGATGTACCCCTCCGGCGGCAGCGTTGCCGTCAACGGCGAAATTGCCCCCATGATCGAGCTGGGCGCCGGTTTTGACATGGATCTGACCGCGCGGGAAAACATTTTTCTGAACGGCGCGGTGCTTGGCCACGACCGGGACTATATGATGGAGCATTTTGACCGCATCATTGAATTTTCGGAGCTGAAAGATTTTGTGGATGTTCCGGTCAAAAACTTTTCCAGCGGCATGATCGCTCGTTTGGGCTTTTCCATTGCCACTGAAGTACAGGCCGACATTCTGGTTTGTGACGAAGTGCTGGCCGTTGGCGACTTTATGTTCCAGCAGAAATGCCACCGCCGCATGGAAGAGATGCTTTCCAACGGCACCACGCTGCTGTTCGTCAGCCATGATATCAACCAGGTGCAGCAGCTGTGCCAGCGCTCCATCTGGCTGGATCACGGTGTTCTGCGCGGGGATGGGCCATCGCGTGAAGTCTGCGCGGACTATGTGCGCGCTATGGAGGCCGGTGAAACCTGATGGAAAAGCTGCTGACGGTTTCGGTTGCCGCCTATAACGGCGCTGCCACGCTGCAAAAAGCGCTTGAATCCTGCTTGGTGGCGGATGAAAGCCTGCAGGCGCTGCTGGATGTGATCATTATTGATGATGGCTCCACCGATGGCACTGCCGCGCTGGCGCAGGCCTTTGTGCAGGCACACCCCGGCAGTTTCCGGCTGGTGAGCAAGGTGAACGGCGGGTACGGCTCCACGCTGAATACCGCGGTAGAGCTGGCCTCCGGGCGGTACTTTCGCACGCTGGACTGCGATGACTGGTTTGACACCAATGCGTTGCAGACCCTTTTGCGCCGCCTGCAAAACTGCACGGCGGATGCGGTATACACCAACTACCGCACCGTGCAGGAAAACGGCAGTGGAAAGGCCTTTGATGTCTGCTGCAAATTTGATACAAACCGTGTGTATGCTGTGGGTGAAGTGCAGCAGGCCACACCTGATTTGTGCATGGAGATGCACGCGCTGACCCTCTGCACCAAAACTCTGCGCGCCGCATGGCGCCCCATGCCGGAGCATTGCAGCTACACGGATATGGGCTATACGTTTGTTGGCATGGCTGCGGCGCAGACCATCTGCTTTGTGCCGGTGGTTCTGTACCAGTACCGCCTGGGGCGGGATGGCCAGAGCGTGAGCATGGCCAGCTACCGCGCCCACACGCAGGATTACATCCGCGTAGCGCGCATTCTGTTGGATGCTGCCGAACCGCTGGCCGCACAGCCTGCTCCCGCCGGGCGGGACCTGCTGCTGGTGCAGCGGGCGCGGGATGTGGCGCAGTACCTGATTGAGCTGTGCCTGCGCTTTCCCCCCGACCGTGAAACCGGCCTGGCCCTGCGCCGGTATGACGAGATGCTGTGCCAGACTTACCCACACATCGCTGCCATGATGACCAACAAAAACACCCGTCTGCTGCGGGCCGGGCGTTACCTGCCCTACCGCACATTGAGCGCATGGGCGCGCGGAAAACAATCCAACGGCGGCATTTTATAATGCTGTGCCGGATACTTGAATACTTTGCCGGATATGATAAGGCAAAAAGTGAAAGGAGAATACCGTATGCTGCTGCAAAAGCTGCTTTGGCCCCGCGTGGGCATATGCACCGAGGACCGACTGTATTACCGTATGAAAGCCCCCAGCTTCCGCGATGAGGGGGATATCCTGCGCATTGAGCAGGGCGAACGCGTCTGCTTTGATACCTACTTTAACAGCGTCAGCGCAGACAAATGGCGCCGCTACACCGCCGCGCAGAATTTTTCGCTGCGGCTGAAACTGAGCGGCAAGCTGCGCGTTGTGCTGTGCAGCCGCCATTTCATCAACAGCCAGAGCGTGCGCGCCGTGCTGGCCGAAAAAGTAGTGCAGGCGGATTCCGTGCAGGAATTCTGCTTCGATTTTCCCAAGGGCGCTGACGGCATGCTGTTTTTTGAGCTGCAGGCCCTGAGCGGCAATGCCGCCTATTGCGGCGGCGCTTATGAGTGCGATGCCGCTGAAAAGGATGTGCAGCCCGTCAAAATCGGCGTGGATATCTGCACCTTCCGCCGGGAGCCGTTCGTTATGGGCAACATTGCCCGCATGCGCAGCGATATTTTGGAAAACGCCGCCAGCCCGCTGCACAACCACCTGGAAGTGTTTGTTTCCGATAACGGCCAGACGCTGGATTACGATAAGCTGAACGGCGATACCGTGCATGTTGTGCCCAACGCCAATGTGGGCGGTGCCGGCGGCTTTACCCGCGGCATGATCGAGATCCTGAAAGCCAACGAAAATGGCGCAGGCGTTACCCATGTACTGGTCATGGATGATGACATTGTGCTGGATACCGATGTGCTGCTGCGCACCTACACCCTGCTGAGCCTGCGCAAGCCGGAATATGCGGATGTATTTGTCGGCGGTGCCATGCTGCGGCTGGACCGCCCTAACATTCAGGTAGAAAACGGCGCCGCCTGGAACCAGGGCCAGTTGATCAGCCACAAAGCCAACTTTGATCTGACCAAGGTTGACCTGTGCGTTGCCAATGAGCTGGAAGAACACCATGAGTATAACGCCTGGTGGTACTGCTGCATCCCCATTGCCGTTGTGCGGCCGGACAACCTGCCCATGCCCATCTTTATCCGCGGCGATGACATTGAATACGGCCTACGCAACTGCAAACGCCTGGTCACCCTGAACGGCATCTGCGTATGGCATGAGCCGTTTGAGAGCAAGTATTCTTCCTCGATGTACTACTACATCCTGCGCAACCAGTGCATTGACAACAGCATGCACTGCCCCGGCTATGATGCCAACGCCCTGAAAGCCGACCTGCGCAGCCAGGTGATGGGCGAAGTGAACCGCTACCGCTATAAGAATGCTGACCTGCTGATCCGCGGCGTGCGCGACTTTTTGAAAGGCATTGACTGGCTGGAACAGACCGATGCCGAAGCCCTGCACAAAGAGATTATGGCATATGGCTACAAGGCCCAGCCGGTGGACCAGCTGGATGTTCCGTTTGATTATTCCCGCTACCTGTACGCCACCAAAGAGGAAGAAAAAAGCAAGGGCAAGCTGAAAAAACTCAAGGTCAAGCTGACCCGCAACGGCTGGCTGGTGCCCCCCACCCGCGAAAACACCGTTGTGAGCATGATGCACATGACCGCCTACAATGCTTACCGCGTGCAGAAGGTGCTGAACTATGATTCCAACTCCCAGAAAGGCTTTGTGACCGAGCGCAGCAAGGAAGAATACAGCCGCTGCGTGCGCGAGATGAAAGCCTGCATGAAGGAGATCGACGCCCAGTTTGACGCTGCCGCCCAGAGCTACCGCGAGCGCTGCGGCGAAGTGCGCAGCCTGGACTTCTGGAAAAAGTATCTGAACCTGGACAAGTAATTTTACCGGGCCTATCCCCGGTTTTCCCTGGAAAGGAATCTTACACTTATGGCCAAAAAAAAGGCAAATTCGTTTGTTCTTACCATTGCGGGCATTGCTGCTGCTACCGTGATCGGTGTGGTCGGGGTCAAGCTGACCCCTGCCCCGCATGTGATTTTCAGCCTGGCCCCCAGCGCAGAACCACAGGCTACCGCTGAGCCGGAGCCCATCGGCTGCGTGCTGGCCGGTACCGGGCAGGTTGTGGATTTTGCGAATCCCGGCGCAGAGGAATATGTTTCCCTGCTGGATACCGACAGCCAGAGCCTGACCGAGCGCTATGCCCTGCCCGCTTTGGAGCGGATGACCCAGTCCGACACCGAAAGCCTGATTGCCCCTTTGCAGGTCATCCAGCGCATTCAGACCCTCGGTATTGACCCTGCCACCTTTGATACCCCGGAGGCCAACTGGAAAAACCTGTACAACTCTGTCATGACCCGGCTGGCCCCCCTGGCCACCGCCGAAACCGCCCAGGCTGTGAATTTTACCGGTTCCAGCCTGGCAGAACTGAATGACTTTCTGGCAGCCAACCCCGGCAGCACGGTGGAGGTCATCTCCCCTGCTCTGGTGATGGATGCCACCCTGGTGGTACCCACTGGTACGATCCTGCACGGCAACGGCGCAGTGCTGACCCCCGGCAATGAAACGCTGGACAAAGCCATTGTTCTGGACCAGGCGGAAAATACCGCCGTGACCGGCTTTGTCATCAACGGCGGGTGCAATTACGGTGTGTATGTCAAGAATTCCAGCAGTTTCTATCTGGCTGACCTTGACATCAGCAATGTTTCCCTCAAGGGCCTTTGCGTTATGGGGGAGAACACCGGCTTTGCACTGGTCAATAACAGCATCCATGAAAACCAGAATGGTGCCATCTTCCTGAACGGCGAGATCAGCAATGGCGTGATCGAGGGCAACCGCATTGAAAATAACTCCGGTGCCCGCAACCTGACCGCCGGGCTGGTGCTCTGCTCCATGCCCATTGAGGACATTGAGACCGCCTACAATCCGTTTCCGGATGAAATGCTGTACGATATTTTACAGTCTCCCCATCAGCTGGTGGTGCGCGGCAACACGGTTGCGCAGAACCATTCCTCCGGCATTTATTCGGAAAGCGGCTACCTGAACTATTATGTAGAGAACACGATCTACAAGAACGAAAAAGAGGGCATGTGCCTGGATTACGGCTCCTTCGGCAACTACATTACCGGATGTGAGATCCGCCAGAACGGCGGCCGCAACCGCATGAGTGATGAGGATCTGGAAGCTGACTTTATTCTGGATCAGGGCCGCATGGCGGATGGTTCCTCCCCCGCCAAGCTGCCCGGCATCTCGCTGGATAACACCGCCTACAACACCATTTACGGCAACATTGTGCGGGACAATTACGGTTCCGGCATCAAGGCTGTGCGCTCGGCGTTCAGCAACACCATTCTGTGCAACCAGATCATTGACAACAACCGGGGTGCCAGCGATACCTTCCACTTCTTTGGTATTGAGCTCAGCACTGACTTGAACGCGGACGAAGCCGTGCAGGGCCTGGATTTTACCCCCTGCTATGAGAACATCATTGCCCGCAACACCATTTCCGGCGGGCATTACGCCGGGGTGTTTATGGGCGAAGATGCGTTCATGAATGATATTTTTGACAATACCTTTATGGACTGCACTGACTGGGCTATGGAATCCCTGAGTGAAAAATACAACTCTACCCTGAACAATATGGCAAACATGCCCACCCGCGGGATCGAACTTTCTAACGGTCAGGGCTGATGCCGCGAGGCTGCTACATGAAACAAACACTGCAAAACCGTTTCCCGCGCCGGTGGCTGCTGCTGGCTTTTGTGCTGAACTTTGCCATTGCCGCGGCTGCACTGCTGCCCTACATGATACGGGACGGCGGCCTGCTGTTGGTTGCGGCGGATTTTGACGCAGAACAGCTCTCCTACAACATGCTGTGCAACAACGCCATCAAAAGCGGCGAGGTGCTGTGGAACTGGCGCATTGATATTGGTTCGGACTTTGTATCCTCGTTCAGTTTTTACACCCTTGGCAGCCCGTTTTTCTGGCTGAGTTTTCTCTTCCCCGCCAGCGCGTTTCCCTATCTGGTCGGCTGGATCTATATGCTCAAATATGCTGTTGCCGGGCTGACCTCGTTTGCCTACTTCCGCCGCAGTGCCAGCGAGAAAAGCGCCCTGCTTGGCAGTGTGTTGTATGCATTTTCCGGTTTTTCCTGCATCAACGTGGTGTTCTATCACTTCCATGATGTGATTGCCCTGTTCCCGCTTTTGATGCTGGGGCTGGACAAACGCATGCAGGAGGGCAAAAAAGCTCCGTTCCTGTTTGCCGTTACCATCAACGCGCTGGTCAACTATTACTTCTTTATCGGGGAAGTTTTCTTCCTGGTGTTTTACTATGTTGCGCGGTATCTTTTTGGCGGCGAGGACGCCCGCCCCTGGGCAGACCTGCGCAAAAATGCCCGCAAAATTCCGGCCTGCATCCTGGAAGGCTGTCTGGGCGTCGGCATGGCGGGGGTACTGTTCATCCCCTCCATTGCGGCGGTGCTCAATAATCCCCGCGTATCGGATCACATCAGCTTGAGCCAACTGACCTTTGACTGGCCCAATTACCTGCAAATGCTGCGGGCGCTCTTCTTCCCGGCGGAGAATATGTTCAATTTTTCCGCTGTGGTGCATGATAACTGGTATTCCATCGCGGCGTACCTGCCCTTGGTAGGCGTCTGCCTGGTTCTGGCTTATCTGCTGCGCTGGAAGTGGGACTGGCTGCATGTGCTGCTGGTGGGGCTGTTCCTTGTAGCAGCCAGCCCGGTCAGCAACAGTCTGTTCGTCATGTTCACCAGCGAGCCGTACCGCCGCTGGTATTACATGCTGGTGTTCCTGCTGGTGCTGGCCACCATCAAGGTGCTGGACCATCTGCAGGACTACCCTTGGCGTGCGGGCTGCGGTATTTCGGCTGCAGTCATCGCCGCCATCACGCTGTATCTGTACGTCAAGCGCGATACCATGGTGTATCGCAAATACTGGCTGGTTGTGTTGACATTGATTGCCATCGGCGGCGTGGTTCTGCTGTTTGCTGCCCTGGGCGGGGTGCGGCGACTGCGCCTGCGCCGCCCCATGGCTGCCCTGACGGCCTGCACTGCTCTGGTTGCTGCACTGACCACCGGTTTTACCGTGGGCACCTATCAGCGTGCCTACACCCAGACGATCGGCCTGACCACCACAGAAATTTATGGTGACGTTATCCACAGCGGCGACGGCCTGCCTGATGCCCTGCCCTACCGCTATTATTTCTGGGAGCCGTATTCCAACCGCGGCATGGCGGCTTACCTGCCGGACCGTACCAGCTTTTTGAGCACGCTTTCCCCCTCCATCTTTACACTGTATGATGCCCTGGGGGATGAGCGCCACGCCATTACCCCCGCCGGGCCGGAGGGCACCAACGAGCTGCTTTCCGTTGGGTATTATATCCGCAACAACTCCGACTGGCCGGATGAAATCTACACCAGTTTTTCCAACGGTCACGAGCAGATCAACGTCTATCAGGATTCCCACGCCCTGCCCATCGGCTTCTGCTATGATACCTACATGACCCGCAGTGAGTTTGACGAGATTGACCCCGCCGAGCGCGCCCACTCCATGTTAAAGACCCTTGTGGTGGCAGACGAGGACGAAGCCACGGTTTCCACCATACTGCGCCACTATGATGCCGCGCTGGATGGTGAGATCAGCCAGGAAAACAAGTATGCCGACATGGACAAGCGCCGCGAAGCCTGCACCGATGTGTTTGATTATGGCACAGACTATTTTTATTCCGAAATCACATCCGGCAGCGAGCAGTACGCGTTTTTCAGTGTTCCCTATGACAAAGCGTGGAGCGCCACGGTCAACGGCGAATCTGCAGAGATTCTGAACATCAACGGCCTGATGGCCGTCAAGGTGGATGCCGGTAAAAACTGTATTCGTTTCCACTATTCCCCCACCCCGCTCTGGTGCGGGATCGGGGTCAGCGCCATTAGCATTCTGCTGACGGCAATTTACCTGCTGGCCGGGCGGCGCAGCAGAAAAAGCAAAAAAGAGGTGCTGTAAACCATGAAGACTACCCGCGAAAATCCGATCCTGTACATCGTGATCCCCTGCTATAACGAGCAGGAGGTTCTGCCCATTACCAGCAAGCTGTTTTTGAAAAAGATCACCGACCTGGTTGCCGCCGGTAAAATCAGCGATGACAGCCGCGTGCTGTTTGTCAACGATGGCTCCAAGGACAAAACCTGGTCCATCATCTGCGACCTGGCCAAGAGCGACAAGCACTACATCGGCATCAGCCAGAGCCGCAACCGCGGTCACCAGAACGCAGTGCTGGCCGGTTTGATGGAAGCCAAGGACAAGTGCGATATCACCATCTCCATTGACTGCGACGGTCAGGACGATATCAACGCTATGGACGCCATGGTAGATGCCTATGTGAACGATGGCTGCGAAGTTGTGTACGGCGTGCGCTCCAAGCGCGATACGGATACCTTCTTCAAGCGCTTTACGGCAGAAAGCTTCTACAAGCTGCTGAACGCCATGGGGGCCGAGGTTGTTTACAACCACGCGGACTACCGCCTGATGAGCGCCCGCGTGCTGCATGAGTTTGCCAATTTCAAGGAGGTCAACCTGTTCCTGCGCGGCATGGTGCCGCTGGTGGGCTTTAAATCCACCAGCGTTGCTTACGAGCGCCACGAGCGCATTGCGGGTGAAAGCCACTATCCCCTGTCCAAAATGCTGTCCCTTGCGTTTGACGGCATCACCAGCCTTTCCGTCAAGCCCATCCGGTTCATTACCGGGTTTGGCGTTATTGTGGCGCTCATCAGCTTTATCGGCGTGATCTGGGCCATTGTGGAAGCGCTGCTGGGTGCCACCGTATCCGGCTGGGCCAGCATGACCAGCATCATCTGCTTTGTTTCCGGCGTACAGCTGATCTGTCTGGGCGTAATTGGCGAGTACATCGGCAAGATCTACATGGAAACCAAGCGCCGCCCCCGCTACATCATCAGTGACCGCACGTGGGATGAGGATGAGAAGTAACCGGCTGGGCAGAGTTACGCCTGTTTGCTTTACCTAATATAGCACCAACAAAATAAATTTGTGCCGCGCGTTTTACCCCTGTATGGGGGGTGGGACGCGCGGCTTTTTTTGTTGTTTCGGAGGTTTCCATGCTCACGGTTGTCTCATTTTGCAGGAGAGTATCATAAAACTAAGGCAACATCGCACAATTCCCGCCTTGCGGCTTAAGCACCGCTCCGGCAGCTGCGGCACGGCATCTGCGTTGCCAATCGGTTCGCTGTTTCCGCCACTGGCGGCGCTCACCTTTGCAGCATCCAGTATTATCTGCGCTTTTGGCTTGGCATCTGCCGCACCTCGCTCGCCGTATCGGCACTTAGAATTATGCGGTATTGCCTTTATTATTTATTTATTATTCTTTCTCATCCCCCACCCCCGGCCCCTCTCCTTCCATAAAAAATTTCCCGATATTTTTTGCCTTCCCCTATTGACAAACGCCCCTGTTGGCAGTATTATAATGTCAACATATGAGCAATCATTCATATGATAAAATGTTTGATACCGAGGTGATACTCCCAATGCCTGATACCAAAAAGTTCCCGCAGCCCGCCACAGCACCGGATGGCTTAGCCAACGCCCTGCCTGATGTTCCGGTATGTGACCCAGACTGCCACGGTGAGCCGGATATCGTTGCCAGGCTGCGCAGCGATCTGCCGGACGACGAGGTTCTGTATGACCTTTCGGAGCTGTTCCGTGTGTTTGGGGATACCACCCGCATCAAGATCCTGTACGCGCTGTTTGAGAGCGAGCTGTGCGTAGGCGATTTGGCCCAGCTGCTGGATGTTTCCCAAAGCGCCGTCAGCCACCAGCTGCGGCTGCTGAAAGCCAGCAAGCTGGTCAAGTTCCGGCGGGACGGAAAAACGGTGTTCTATTCCCTGGATGATGATCATGTGCGCAGCATGATTGCGCTTGGCATGGAGCATGTGGAGGAATAAAACGCCCCCAACTCTTGTTACCCCTTATTTTTCAAAAAATATTGATCATAAAACCAAAGGAGATATTATCATGCAGAAGAAATTCAAAATCGAAGTTGATTGTGCAAACTGCGCCGCCAAAATTGAAGATGCCGTTAAAAAGCTGCCCGGCGTGAAGAGCGCTTCCGTCAGCTTTATGGCCCAAAAGATGGTTCTGGATGTCGATGATGATAAGTTCGATGCCGTGCTGAAGGATGTTGTTAAGACCGCCAAGCGTGTTGAGCCGGACTTTGAGATCGAGCTGTAAGCTCCTTGCATCAGCATTTTCGGACGGTTTCCAACCGCCTGAAAGTTTCGGAATACCTTGCAAGCAAAAAAGCAGGTCCGAGTGCCGTCCAGGCATGAGAACATGCTTCTTTGCGGCAGGGTGGTTCCAAAAAAAAAAGGGGGATGCAGGAGCGTGGCGCAGCCACACTGCGGCGAACCCCACCTTTGTAGCGTGGAGCTTTTGTGACACGCTCAGGGCGGTTTCCAACCGCCCTTATTTTTGCCCCTTTTTCCCTGACGAACACCCAAAAGAGAGGTCTTATCTTATGACAAAGAAGCAGAAAAAGACGCTGAAACGTATCATTATTTCAGCGGTGCTGTATCTGGCCATTATTCTGGCTTCCAAACTGGTGGCTATCCCCTGGTATCTGGAGCTGGTGCTCTTCCTGGTGCCGTACTTCATCATTGGCCACGATGTGCTGCGCAAAGCTGTGCTGGGCATTGTTCACGGCGAAGTTTTTGACGAAAACTTTTTGATGGCCGTTGCCACTGTGGGAGCGCTCTGCCTGGGTGAGTTCAGTGAGAGCGTTGCCGTTATGCTGTTCTACCAGATTGGCGAACTGTTCCAGAGTTACGCCGTCGGCAAAAGCCGCAAGAGCATCAGCGATTTGATGGATATCCGCCCCGACAGCGCCAACCTGGAAACTGCCGACGGCACGGTAAGTACCGTTGATCCCGACGATGTGCCCATCGGCTCTGTGCTGGTCGTGCGCCCCGGCGAGAAAGTTCCCATTGACGGCGAGGTCATTTCTGGCGAAAGCACGCTGAACACCGCCGCCCTTACCGGCGAAAGCAAGCCTCGCTTTGTGCATCCCGGCAGCGAGATCATCAGCGGCTGCGTGAACGGCGACGGCCTGCTGAAGCTGCGCACCACCAAGCTGTACGGTGAATCTACCGTTGCCAAGATCCTGGACATGGTGGAAAATTCCAGCCTGAAAAAGGCCCGCGCTGAAAACTTTATTACCAAGTTCGCCCATTATTACACCCCCGCCGTCTGCATCGGCGCTTTGGTACTTGCCATTTTACCACCACTGGTGCTGGGCGGCGGCTGGCTGACCTGGATCAGCCGTGCGCTCACCTTCCTGGTTATCAGCTGTCCCTGCGCGCTGGTCATCAGCATTCCTCTGAGCTTCTTCGGCGGCATCGGCGGCGCTTCCCGCTGCGGCATCCTCATCAAGGGCGGTAACTATCTGGAAGCACTTGCCAACACCTCCATTGCTGTGTTTGATAAAACCGGCACCCTGACCAAGGGCGTTTTTGCCGTCAGCCAGGTCAGCCCGGCCAACGGCTGCACCGAAAAAGAGTTGCTGGAACAGGCTGCTTTGGCCGAAAGCTTTTCCAGCCATCCCATCAGCAAGAGTCTGCGCGAAGCCTGTGGCGAGCTGGATGCCCGCCGTGCGACCGATGCTCAGGAAATTGCTGGCCACGGTGTCCGCACTATGGTGGACGGCCATGTGGTGCTGGCAGGCAACGCCCGCATGATGGACGACAGCAAGATTACCTACACCAAAAATACCGGCACCGGTACTGTGGTTTATGTGGCGCGTGACGGCCAGTTCCTTGGCTCTGTTCTGATCGCGGACGAAGTGAAGGAACACTCCAAGCAGGCCATTGCCGCCCTGAAAGCCCAGGGCGTGCGTACCATCATGCTGACCGGCGACAGTGAAGCCGTTGCCAGCGAGATCAGCGGCCAGCTGGGGCTGGATGAATACCATGCCCAGCTGCTGCCCGCCGATAAAGTCAACCGCGTGGAAGAGCTGCTGGCCACCAAGGGCAAGAACGATATTCTGACCTTTGCCGGTGATGGCATCAACGACGCCCCCGTGTTGATGCGCGCCGATGTCGGCATCGCGATGGGCGCCATGGGAAGTGACGCTGCTATTGAGGCCGCTGACGTTGTTCTGATGGATGACGACCCGGCCAAGATCAGCTTGGCTATGAAGATTTCCCGCAAGTGCATGCACATTGTGTACCAGAACATTGTATTCGCCCTTGCCGTCAAAGCCATCTTCCTGCTGTTGGGAGCCTTTGGCATTGCCAATATGTGGTGGGCCGTCTTTGCCGACGTTGGCGTTATGATTCTTGCCGTGCTGAACGCCATGCGTATGCTGATTGTTGAAAAGAACTAAGGCAACACCGCACAATTCCCGCCTTGCGGCTTAAGCACCGCTCCGGCAGCTGCGGCACGGCATCTGCGTTGC
>ENA-USUG01000882-USUG01000882.1-human-gut-metagenome-genome-assembly--contig:-NODE-882-length-51938-cov-14.784173_pt1 | contig 51938 bp, 39 predicted proteins | sample MGYA00250059_ERZ773394 | MGnify/ENA primary metagenome ERZ773394 (study PRJEB29103, sample SAMN06111957) | human gut metagenome | biome: human gut; feature: ankylosing spondylitis patient; material... | reverse complement strand
CTGTTCTACCTCTTCTTTATTTATTTCCATATCTTTTCCCAATTATCTAGCACGTAAAACGGGTAATGCCCTCCCGACAGGGTAATAATCCTCTCAACACGATCTCTCCACCAGTTCCGTTGATTTTCCACCGGGAAGATAACATCCCCCTCGGAAACATAAACCCGGTCCCAATGCATTTCGGGCATCTCCCGTGCCGCCTGCTCCCGGATAAGTCGCAACTCTTCCCTTTGCTCATCAATATCCCTGCAAGGCTTGTTTTCCTCGAAACGTTCCATCTCCTCCTTCCCCGAGAGCATACGGGCAAAGAACTTATCTCTCCCCTGCACGGTCATTCCCCGCTCGGTCAACAAATATATTTTAGGATGAATCCCGTAATGTTCATCTACCGGACGTTCTGTCCCATTGATAGCTACCCGGTAAGCAACAGGGATATTCCAACGCCCCAACAATACCGATGCCGCCCACACGCCCATCGACCAAGCCACGACACGCACACACTCGTACCCCGCGACCTCCGGAGCTTCCTCCCCGGATATATCCCGATAATCGTAGAACAAAAGCAAATCACCCGTTCCCTTCACGTGTTGCACGGCACGTTCATCCATACCCCAACCGCAAAAAAATAACGTAAGTACCCGGCTTCCTTCTTTAGTAATCCATTTTCTTTTCATGAAAATCGCCTTTGCCGGGTTACAAGTTTCAAGTTGAGGATCTGACCCGTACGACTGGAATTTAAAATCTAAAATCATGAAATTTAAAATTATTAAAGACTGATTTCTATAAACTCCATCAAGCAATCGTAATCTTCCTCCGGTATCGCCGCATTTAACGAGAAACGGATACGAGCCTCGTTCTTCGGCACGGTCGGGTATCTCACAGGTAACACAAAAAAACCATTATCTTGGAATAATTCTGACATATAAACGCTATTCTCATTACTCCCGCACAAGAAAGGCACAATATGAGAATCACCCCGTGTTTCGAATCCCCGGTTTGCCAGCGTAGCACGCAGTCGCTCGGCGATACCCGACAGTTTCATGCGGTAAGAGTAAAATTCCGGCATCCGGTTAAGGATAAAACGAGTCCATGCCACGTTCACCGGGGGCAATGCCGTTGTGAAAATCAAGCTACGCTGCGTGTTCACCAGAAAATCCCTGAACATCTCGTCACAGACCACGAAAGCCCCGTAGGATGCAAAAGCCTTCCCGAAAGTACCCACGATAAAATCAATATCATCAATACATCCCTGTTCCTCGCAACACCCCAGTCCATTCGTGCCCCGCACCCCGACGGCATGCGCCTCGTCCACGTACAGGAACGTGTCGTACTCTCTCTTCAGATCACACAACTCCTGCAGGTCCGCCACGTCACCATCCATACTGAATATGGATTCTGTTACGATAAACACGTTCTCGTACTCCTCCCGGTGATTAAACAGGATTTCCCGCAAATGTTCGTAATCCAAGTGACGATAGCGTAACATCTCGGCTTCGCTCAACCGCAAGCCATCAATAATACTGGCGTGTACCAACTTATCTGCCACGATCAAGTCGCGTTTACCCGCTAACGCGGGTAATATCCCGATATTCGCGTGATAACCGGAATTCAACACCAAGGCAGCCTCCTTCCCGTACAAATCGCTCAAATCATTTTCCAACAAGCTATAATATTCATGATTTCCCGACAACAAACGGGACGACACGGCACTATACGACAGCAACTTCACGTCTGTCTCCTTGCGAAAATCCTCGTACAACACCGGGTTCGATGCCAACCCCAAGTAATCATTCGACGAGAGATTCAGCATTTCCCGTTCGTTATAATGTATCAAGAATCCATTATGCTGCACGTTTCGCAACACCCGGTAATTCCCCGATTCCTTAATCTTGTTCAGTTTATTAATATATCGTTCCTTATTCATGATGTTTTGCCTTCGGCAAAGTTACAAGTTCTTACCTCTCTAAATTTCAATTTTTTATCTTTTCATTTTCAATCATCTCAAACACGAGATCACGTGCAATAAGGCGGATGTCAGCCTTTGTAGTTCCCAGTCTCGGATGATGAAAGGCGGCATGACGTACACCAACTTGCCGAACGGGCGCACCCATACCCCCTCTTTGACGAAAGCGGCTTGAATTAATCCCATGTTCACGGGTTCCTTCATCTCCACCACTCCGATAGCTCCCAACACCCGTACATCTGCCACGTTCGGGAATTCCCGGGCCGGGGCAAGTTCTCTTTCCAACTGGTTCTGAATCCGCCCGATCATGGTTGTCAAGTCATAACTCCGGATCAAATCCAACGAGGCGTTTGCTGCAGCACAGGCCAATGGGTTACCCATGAACGTCGGACCGTGCATAAATACACCGGGATCTTTCGCACAGATCTGGGTGGCCACTTTCTCCGTCGCCATTGTAGCCGCAAAACTCATGTACCCGCCCGTAATCGCTTTCCCGACACACATAATATCCGGCACTATTCCCGCATGATCCACACCCCACATCTTCCCCGTACGTCCAAACCCGGTGGCAATCTCGTCACAGATCAGCAACACGTCGTAATCATTACACAACTCCCGCACCTGCCGCAAGTAATCCGCAGAGTAAAACCACATTCCCCCTGCCCCCTGCACAATAGGTTCCAGTATCACGGCAGCGATACGGTTGTGGTTATTCCGCAGGTTTTGCTTCAACTCCTCGATATGCTCCGGCAGGCAAGGCTCTCCGTAGCGAGCTTCCGGTCGGTGGATAAAATACTGCATGGGCAACGATCCTCGGAATATACTATGCATCCCCGTCACGGGATCACACACGGACATGGCATTCCACGTGTCCCCGTGGTATCCCTTTGTGATCGTCAAAAAATGGCGTTTATCGTCTCTCCCGGCAGCATACCAATATTGCAGGGCCATCTTCATCGCCACTTCCACGGCCACCGACCCGGAATCACAATAAAACACCTTGTCAATCCCATCGGGAGCCAGTTCCACCAACTTCTCCGCCAACTCCACGGCGGGACGATGTGTCAGTCCACCGAACATGACGTGCGACATATTCTTTAATTGCTCTTCAATAGCAGCGTTAATAGCCGGATGATTGTACCCGTGTACCACACACCACCACGAGGACATTCCATCAATCAACCGTGTCCCGTCCTCCAGTTCAATATACACTCCTTCCGCCCTCTTTACCGGGTAAACCGGGAGTGGGTTAACCGTTGACGTATAGGGATGCCATAAATGCTCCCTGTCAAATTTCAATAATTCTGCCGTATTCACTTTATCTAATTTAGAATTTAAAATTTAGAATTTAGAATCTGAAATCCCATTTAGTTTTTAAACATACAGACTGTCTTGCATTCTAAATTCCATCTGTTGTAAAGCCTAATCTTTTCACCTTCTCCATGTCCTCCATCACTTTCGAGCCAATCGTGGTCAGAAGATCTCCCACAATGGCCGAATTAATCCCGGCCCGGATGGCATCTTCCTCAATATGGGCAATCAACGCCCGTCCCCCGGCAAAGCGCAGGAAGGCATCAGGATTGATGAATCGGAAAACAGCCACCGTCGTCAGCACCTCCTCGTCAGCAAGTGGTGCCGCTCCTTCCAACGGGGTTCCCGGAATTGGATTCAACACATTCATCGGGATAGATTTCACTCCCAGCTCTCGAACAGTCAGCGCTAAGTTCACTCGATCCTCCATCGTCTCCCCCATACCGATGATACCCCCTGAACAAACCTCCATCCCCAGTTCAATCGCGTGGCGAATGGTCTCGATCTTCTCGTCCGTCGTGTGGGACGTGCAGAGGGTTGGGAAATAACGGCGTGACGTTTCCAAGTTACAATGGTAGCGGGTTATGCCTGCCTCTTTCAATCTTTTCAATTGTTCTTTCGTCAGCAAGCCCATGGAAGCGCAAAGGTTTATCTTCATCTCCTGCTTGATCTTCACGGCATACTCGCATAACTTGTCAATATTCTTGTTTGACAAAGAGCGCCCGCTCGTAACAAACGAGAATTTGTTCACCCCGTACTTGGCGTTCAAGCGTGCCAGTTCCATGCAACTCTCCTCGTCAATCAGCTCGTACTCCTGCACGTGCGTTTTGAACACAGCCGACTGTGCACACCACTTGCAATTCTCGGAACAACGTCCCGAACGGGCATTCACGATCGAGCAAGTGTCGAAATACCGCCCCACAAAACGATCCCGAATCGCCCCAGCTGCCTCGTACAAGGCTTTCTTGTTCTCCACTCGCGACAAGGCCAGCGCCTCCTCCCGGGTGATTTGTCCACCCGCTTCAATCTTTTGCTTTAATTCCTCTATAATATTTTCTTCTTTCATTTCCTGTTCTTTATAAAAAAACAAAAAGGTACCCTGTCCAAGAACAGAAATACCTTCAATTTAAACTATGATAAGAATTCATGAATACATCTTCCATACCGGCACGAACCGGCAATAACTCACAACTCACTCGTTTCGCCTTCTTCTCGTACCCCTCAAACAACCTCTCCAGTAGCTCGAATACTTTTGCCAACTCCACGATGACACCCTTTCTTGACGATTTTCGCAACGACATCTCACAAATATGAATAGCCAGTCTTCCGATCCGGATATTCCGGCCCAGTGAGGCAAAAATGGCATATCCTTTCCTGTTCCAACGGGAAAAGCATAACATCAAACCGGATTGCATGACGCGTCTGTTCATATCAAATGTTACCGTTATTATAAAACGTCGCAAGTTAATAAAAATCTTCTAGTTTTTTAGCTTTTAACCGCTATCTTTCTCTTGTCATTCCGCCAACAAATCTTTAGCTTTGTACAAAACAAAACATCATGGAAAAAATAGACCTGAACAAAATATACAAACGGAAAAAGAGTGATCGCGATATCTTTCAAGAACTTATGCCCTTTAAGGTCAAGGAGATTCTACTCATCGCCAACTATTACGACTCTTACACAATCGAGCGGGAAGGACAATTCTCCGGGAAGATATTCGGAGAATACCTTCAACTGAATCTTTTCACCGCTCCCCGTTTCACCTCCGTGGCAAACGAGGAAGGAGCCTTGCACGAACTGAAGAAACATCATTTCGACTTAATTATCATCATGGCAGGGCTGGACAAAGAAACTCCAATTCTTACCAGCCGTCACATAAAAGAGCAATATCCCGATATCTGCCAACTCATGCTGGTCAATAACAACGCCGACCTCTCCTATCTCCTGCGGTCGGAAAAGGAGATTAGTGAATCCATCGAGCGGGTCTTCGTGTGGAACGGTTCCACGAAAGTGTTCCTTGCCATGGCCAAATACCTGGAGGACAAAATAAACCTAGAGGCAGACACCAAATTGGGCGATGTGCGGGTAATTCTTGTTGTCGAGGACTCCGTCAAGTACTATTCCCGCTACCTGCCTCTTCTCTACACCGAGATCATGAGCCAGACACAAGCCATCATTGCCGAGGAACCCTCCAATGACGAAATGGGCGTAATCCTCCGGATGCGGGTGCGACCCAAACTAATTCTTGTCAGTAACTTCGAGGATGCCGTAGAGATCATCAACAAATACCGCAATAACATCATCGGTGTCATCTCCGACGTTCGCTACGCCCGCAACGGTGTGGAAGACGAGGATGCCGGAGTCAGCCTCATAAAATACGTACAACAGCTTGACAACAAGATCCCTTGTCTACTTCAAAGTCACGAGGCTGAAAACGAACAACGAGCACGGGAAGTAAATGCCCATTTCATCAATAAAAATTCACTCACACTGGCAAGGGAAATACAAGACTTCATCAAAAAACAACTCGGTTTCGGGGATTTCATCTTTCGAGATCACAACGGAAAGGTCATCGACCGAGCGCACAATATCGAAGAATTTCGCCAGAAACTCATGATCATTCCCGATGAATCGTTGGAATACCATGCCATTCGCAATGGAATTTCCACCTGGCTCATGGCACGGGCCGAAATCAACCTGGCGAAAAAATTACGCCGTTACAGTTTCAGCTACTTCAAAAGTCCGGACGAGATACGCCGTTTCATAGCGAACGTCTTCGAAGCATCGAAACTCAAAAAACTACGGGGACGCATCATTAAGTTCAACCCAAAACTCGTGAACTCCAATCGTTATATCACCCTGCTCGGTGACGGGTCTCTTGGAGGCAAGGGGCGAGGACTGGCGTTTCTCTCCAACTTCATCGAGAACGTTTACCTTAAAAAACTCATTCCCGACCTACGTGTGGCCATCCCTAAAACGGCCATTATCGGCGTAGATGAATTCGACAATTTCCTAGAGACCAACAACCTCTATGACGTTATCTTTGAGGACAAGGAATACGATCACGTTTTGGAAGCGTTCCGCATGGCACGCCTCTCCGATAAACTGCGCGACAATCTGCGGAAGTATCTTCAAGTTATGACCAAACCGCTAGCCGTGCGTTCCTCCGGACTCTTCGAGGACTCGCTCAATCAACCGTTTGCCGGAGTGTATTCCACCTACCTGCTCCCCAACAATCACCCGGACTTCGAACGTCGGCTAGAGGATGTCGAGAACGCCATCAAGCTCGTCTTTGCCTCCATTTATTCACCGGAATCACGAGCCTATTTCAACGCTATCGACTACATGATCGAGGAAGAGAAAATGTCTGTCATCATACAGGAGGTCATCGGTAACGAACACAACGGACGGTACTACCCTGAAATCAGCGGCGTGGCCCAGTCTTACAACTTCTACCCCTTTTCCTACATTCAGCCGGAAGACGGATTCGCCGTCACCGCCATCGGATTAGGAGCCTACGTCGTGGGTGGGGAAAAGACACATCGTTTCAGTCCCGCCTATCCCAAACTACAACTGGCCTCCACGCAGGATAAAATTAAAGCATCGCAACGCTACTTCTATGGCATCGATATGCTCGCTCGGGATTACGACCTCTACCGGGACGGGGAAAATGCCGCTATCAAAGCATACGACATCTCTGAAGCAGAGCGTGACGGCACGCTGGAATACACGGCCTCCGTCTACGATTTCATGAATGACCAGATTACCTATGATTTCTCTGTCAAAGGACCCCGTATTGTAGACTTCTCCAAAATACTCCAGTACGACTATTTTCCACTGGCCCCCACCCTGCAGATTCTACTAAACATATTCTCACAGGCCATGGGCTCACCCGTTGAGATTGAGTTCTCTGTCAACTTTGAAAACGGCATGCCTGTCTTTTACCTATTACAGATCAAACCGTTGATTAAAAACGAGTATAACATTGACATTGACGACCTTTCTATCGATCCGACCCACGTATTGCTGAAAGCCGACAAGGGTATGGGAAACGGGAAATTGCAATACATTCGTGACGTCGTGTACGTCGATCCCGACAAATTCGACCGCCTGCGTACCGAGGAAATTGCCGAAGAGATCAAGCGCCACAACTCACGGATCGCCCGGGAAGGCGACAGTTACCTACTCATCGGGCCAGGCCGCTGGGGCACACGCGACCCACTCACCGGGATACCCGTGCAATGGTCCGACATCGCCAATGCCAAAGTTATCGTGGAACAAGGACTTCCCGATTTTCCGCTAGATGCCTCCCTTGGCTCGCACTTTTTTCACAACGTCACTTCCATGAAAGTGGGTTACTTCGCAATCCCCTTTCAATCTGCTGACGCCTTCGTCAATTTTGACATTCTTCGACAACAGGAGGTCATCGAGGAATTTAAATACTCCCGCCACGTGCGCTTCAAAGCCCCGTTAACCGTGTGGATGGATGGTAAAAAACAAACGTCAGTAGTCACGTATTAATCCGTAAATTCTATATACCAGGTTAAAATTATTAATTTTGCCCACACATTAAACCAATTAAAATATTTGAAACATGACGATTGAAAATTACATTCAAGCCGGCTTGCAACATTTAGGTGTCTACTCGGAAACCATCTCCGACATCATCTATTTCCTAGCTCTGCTTGTGATTATCGGTATGATCAACTGGATCACCCACGTGCTTACCCGCCAATGGTTGGCACGCTTTGTACTTAAACTGACCAAACGGACGGCAACGAACTGGGATGACCTCATGTTCAGTCAACGATTTTTCAACCGACTGGGTCTGCTTATCGCCCCTATCATCATACAAATCGTATTCAAGGAGTTCGAGTGGACTCAATTTTCCTTCCTCATGCAACTGATCAACGTCTGGATCACGCTCTCCTTCCTGCTCATCGTGTCGAGTATTTTGGACGGTATCAACCGGATATACGACAGTTACCCGATAGCCAAAGACCGCCCGATCAAGGTATTCATTCAAGTGATCAAGATATTTTTTTACTGTGCCGCCATCATCATCATTATCAGTATACTGCTTGACAAAGATCCTTTCGCACTACTCGCCGGACTAGGAGCTATCTCTGCCGTTCTCATGTTGGTATTTAAGGATTCCATTCTCGGGTTTGTAGCAGGTATACAGCTAATATCCAACAGAATGGTAAACATCGGTGATTGGATCGTCATGCCCAGCAGCAATGCCGATGGCGATGTGATTGAAATCAATCTCACCACCGTGAAAGTGCAGAACTGGGATAAAACCATCTCCACCATCCCGACTTACAAGCTCGTTTCTGAATCATTCACCAATTGGCGAGGAATGCAAGAATCCGGAGGGCGACGCATCAAACGTTCCGTCAACATTAACATTTATTCGGTGCATTACCTCACCCATGAAGACCTTGAAAACTTAAAACAATCCGCCCTGCTCAAAAACTATATTGAAGGCAAAATGAAAGAGCTAAACGAGTACAATGCCAACGTGGAGAACCCGCTTGACAAACGCCATCTGACTAACATCGGGACTTTTCGGGAATACATGGAAGCATGGCTTGCCGCCAACCCCAACATCAACCTTGATATGACCCACATGGTACGGCAACTACAACCCACCCCGACGGGAATTCCATTGGAAATCTACTGCTTCTCGGCACGCAAAGAGTGGGTGATCTACGAACGGGTGCAAGCCGACATCTTCGATCATTTGTTTGCCATCCTCCCGCTTTTCAAACTGAAAGTATTCCAATATCCGACGAACATGGAGTGGATGCAGGAAAAATAGAATTTAAAATTTAGAATGTAGAATGTAGAATGAAATAGTCAATTCTACATTTTAAATTCTACATTCTAGTAGCAGTCCCAATGATACAACACCCGACTAAAGTCCCGTTTGGCTAAATTTTCCGGACGGATAAAGAAATTGCACACACCGGAATCACCCCACATGATCTTATAATCATCGGTTTCCTCAGAATCCAACTGGAATAATAAGATTGAATTTCCCCTTAACTCTTGATGATATTCCCGCGGATCAAGTTGCGTGAAGAAAGGATACCCCCCAACGCGGTGTCCTCCCATGTCCAATTGGTCGTATACCTTATCCAGATCATCCTCCGAGGCACGATCCAAAGAGGGTATCCGAGCATCAGGATTTGCCTCATTATATGCATCAAGTAACAGCTTATCGAAACGATAATCGCCACCCCCCATCGGCATGGATGACTTCTCAAAATTCAACTTCAATTCACTATCTACCGGGAATCCATCCGGATATTCCACCCCATCCGTCGGTAAAGCCGAAAGCAAGGCAGATTCATCTTCTACAACCTCCTCATGGTAGATCACCCGAAACCCTTTCTGCTCTTCCGGGTTCTCAAAGTTCAAGCCATGGGCATTTTCTCCTGCAATATAAAACTGAAGAATTCCTTTGGTCGGGAAACCTTCCAACGGGGGCATCTCACTGAAATTTATCTGCGCCAAAAAACGCAACGGCAACAACTTCCGTTCTTCCACCTGCTCCACGATCTCACCCGAAGCCGCGGAAGGCATTGCAGCCGTATTCCCGTCCAATCCAGCAAAAGGTCCGGTTGCCACCTTTGCAGCCTCCACGGGGGCTTGTCCTTCCGTCACCACCGTACTCCCGGCCTCTTCATAAGGATAATCAAACCCTTTAGGCATATAAGGTAGTCCCCCAATCTTACTCTCCCAAGGTTTGGTCGCTCCCTTTTCCGGGATCAGCTTCACACACTCCGTCATCGTTTTTTCCTTGATAATCCTCAGCATTCGATCTGCCGAAGTCTCTTTCTTCCCATCATTTCCACCACCTCCGAATATTTTATTAAAGAATCCCATAATATCGTCTTATTAAATGATTTCCGAGCCAAAAATACAAAAAAATATGGTAGTTATATACTATTTTGTAGTGAGATGTTAACTCCTACATGCAAGAAGGTATATTTACCATTCGTAATCAAATGGATAAGGGATTCATTTCCAAGACAAGCGCCAATTCATTTCGCAACAAAGACGTATCGCGGACGTTCGTGAACGTCTTTGATACGTCTTTGATACGAAATTAATACGTCTTTGATCCCTAAGAACATCGAATATGCTATGGATGATAAACGTGTATTATCTAGGAAAAGTTTACTTTATTCCTTTACTTCATCCGTCTCATCACCCAAATCAAACAACCACACACGACAATCAATGCCGGACATATCCAACGTAAGAAAATCTTAACCCAAGCAAATCCTGCCGGAGTCAAATACACATCATTATCTTTAGCTGCCGGACGATTGACATCAATGGGATATTCGTCATTCACCAACCACTTGAACATGCCATCGATTAGAGCATAATTAGACCTACGGAAATCCCGATTAGCCCCAAGTTCCGCATTACTGATACAATCCGCATCACCAAGAACAAAAATACGCTGTTCCTTTCCTTTCACATCGCGTCGTAAAGCGTAACCGGTCGTATAAGCTTTCTCTTTTTCACCTATAGCCTCATTCAAGGTTGGTTCTTCAAGAGAGAAGTTTTTAGTTTCCAGTTCATTCCAACATCCCGTAGCATCTGTTGTAAATACAGGTATTACCTCAAACCCGACATTCTCCGTCTCACAAATAGCTGCAGCAGAAGGCATCGTAAGTACATTATTCAATTCAACCATACGGGTAAAAATAGGCTCTAACTTAGCTCCCTCCGGTGTAAAGGTAGTCCAAAGATAATCGGCTGTATATCCTTCACGAGGCTGTACCAACACTCCCGGTACAAAAGCAAGTCCTAATTGTTCCAAAACCGGAGCCGTATATTCTTGACGACGCGGTTCCCCGATCACGATCAAATTACCGCCACGTTCTATGTAACGTTTTACTTGAATCAATTCATCATCTGTCAAAGCTTTCCGTAAATCAGCAACAACAAGTACATCCACATCTGCAGGAATGTCCCCTCCGGCCGAAAGCGTAAGCGTGTATGGTGTATATCCCTGGTTGATAAGGGCACCACGAGAATCAAGAATGGTTGTAAAAGAGGTATAGTTTATCCCTGACTTGTCATGTATGCTACGCTCTCCGTGGCCTCCTAAAAAAGCTACCTGAGGACTTTTTGAAACCATGGTCTTTAACGCGGCTGAAATTTCCGCTTCTGAAGGATATTTCCCTTGGTCGTTAAACATACGCAAGAAAGCTTTTTGACCATTTTCACGCTCGATAAGAAATACATAACGATACTCCTGTGTAGAAAGATCTATCTTCTCCCGCATTTGTTCAGGTGTAAGAATACTCTTGGGATTGATGTCGGAAGTCAGTACAAGGCGTTCAATTGCTTTATCCATTTCCTCGCGTGAAGCATTGGCTCCGGCAGCATTATCGTAATAATAGTAGCTTTTCAATTTAATTTCCGGCTTGAAACGAATAAACGTCTCAAATATACGCCGGTTATTATTCCAATTGGTAGGCATTCCCAGATATCCCAATTGGTCAAGAAGATTCACGTAGGAGGTAATAGAAAGACCACCATCCACCTGTTTCAATATCTCTTGGCTATTGGGGGTAAGCGTACGATCCTTATTGGCCGTGGCATCATAAAAGCATTTGAGTTGAGGGATCGTGGAAACATAGCCGAGAAACGCGATACAAACGACCAAACCCACATACTTACCCACTTTTACTCCCATAGAACAACTTTGTCTGGCAAATTGCAATTTCAACACGGAAAAACCGATGAACATGGCAGACACAAGGATAAAATAAAGAATATCTTCACTACATATCAACCCGCGAATGGATTCATCTGCACGGCCCTTGATCGAGAACCAATACATAATCTCACGAACCCCCTCTATGTGCTGCCACAGGCTGCCGATAAAATTTAAGAAACTGATCAGCGTTAGCGTTCCCAAAGCAGCCACAATCTGATAAGAAGTCAACGTCGACATGAAAAGCCCGATCGCCGCGTAAGTGGCCATCAACAAATAAAGTCCCAACCAACCGGAAAGTACAAGTGAGAGATCAAAATCCTTAATGGAAAAATAAGCAACAATGACCAGTATCAGTACGCTTCCCATCATGATAAAACCATAAATCAACATGGAAAGATACTTTCCAAAAATAATCTGGAAACTACTGATCGGGGAAGAAAAAAGCAGTTTTATAGAACCACTACTATATTCCCGGCTCATCAAACCCATTGTCAGCAATGGGATATAGAGGTAGAGCGTGGTTTGTATCGTTGTATAAGGAGCAAAACCTCCTATAACGAAAAGCATATAACTCTGGTATCCTTGTACCTGGTCAAGAGTCTTCGCGTTCACCGAATACTCTAATATATTTACAAAACTGCCAAAAACCTGAAATACGAATATCACTAATATCAACCAGGCTATCGGAGAATAAAAGAGTGTACCTAACTCCGATTTTGCTATTTTATATATTGCTCTCATAACGTTTATTAAAATTTATCGATCAATCTTTTTCCTGACAATTGAGCAAAAATTTCTTCTAAAGAAATTCTTTCCAACGTAATCTCACACAATCCCCAACCACCGTGAACGCAAGCATTTGCCACGACTTCTGTTATATCTTCTCTCTTGTCAAATTGTACTCTTAAAGTATTTTTATCCAGATGTTTGAGACGTACAACCCCGGGAATGGCAAGGAGGTCTTCATCTGCAGGAGGATTATCGAGTTTGACGATAAATGTATCCGGTTTCACGTAATTATCAAACTCTTCCAACGTACCGGAGAATACAAGGTGCCCGTGTTCTATCATCTTGATATCATCACACATGGCTTGAACTTCCGACAAAATGTGCGTGGAAAGCAAGACGGCATGATCGACCGCAATCTCTTTAATCAGTTTACGTATTTCAAGAATTTGATTCGGGTCCAAACCATTCGTCGGTTCATCCAACACGACAAACTTCGGATTATGCACGATCGCCTGCGCTATTCCCAACCGCTGCTGGTATCCGCCCGAAAGATTACGAATGAGTCGCTTGCTGAAATGGGCTATACTGCAACGCTCTTTGGCTATTTCAACCGCTTGCTTGATCTTTTTGGGATCCATGAGTCTCATTTCTGCGGCAAACGTAAGATATTCATCCACCGTGTGATCCGGATACAAGGGTGGTTTTTGAGGAAGAAAACCGATATTCTTTTTTGCCTCCACTGAATTTTTGCGAGTATCAATACCGTTAATATATACGGTTCCGTCAGTCTGATTCAATACACCGCAAATAATGTTCATCGTTGTTGATTTCCCCGCACCATTGGACCCTAATAAGCCTAATATCCCCTTGCGGTTTACCTCGAAATTTATATCTTGAATTGCCCAATCCACCGTATAGCGATGGGACAAGTGTTCTACTCTTACAATAGATTCCATGATTTTTCTGTTTAAAAATTACTATTTACCCCTTCTCTTAAACCATACCAAGAAATACAACAATAGTATCACAGCCGGGAAGATAACCACAAATACTAATTTCAAAGTACCTCTTGATTGGTACGACAATTTTATATGATTATCCGGTTGATCAGGACGAGGGAAATAAGTCGGGTATCGATAATCGGCCATCCAGCTGCACATCAGCGTGGTCAATTGCCCGTTAGCAACCCAGTAAACCCTCTGTTTACTGAATTCGCCAGTCGTCATCCAGTCTGCATCACCAAAAATCATGATTCGTTGTTCCTTACCATTCACTTGGCGAGTTAATGCCAACACCACGGGTAATTGCTGATTGATTTCTCCTGCTTTCGGATTAAAAACCGGAGTTTCCCCCTCAAAATCTGTCGTTTCCAATTCCGTCCATGAACCTGCAGGAGAAGCAACCAACGGTACAACATTGTAACCTTTATCCGTCGTATAATTCAAGGCTACAGCCCCTGTCATACTTAACGGATAGTTTCTACTCGACCAATGTGCAAATGTCGGGTTAATCATCCCGCTTTGCGGGGTAAAAACAGCATTTATATTTGTAGGATTTTCATCTTTACGAGGTAAAACCAACATACCCGGTAATGCTTGCACTCCAAAGTCAGCAAGTAACTCACCCATCACGGCAGAACGATTGACATCCGTGGCTATAATCAAATGGCGACCACTTGCCACGTAATCCCTTATTTTTTCTAGCTCTACTTTTGAGAAGGCTTCTTTCGGATCTATAATTAAAAGTATCTGCACATCGTCAGGAATACCCCAATCTTCCGTGAGCGGAATGCTTACCGGATCAAATCCCTGGTTGATCAATGAATGCCGGCCTGAACCATTGGTGAAAAGCCACCCTATCTCCCGATCGCCACTCTTGTTCATTTCACGTTCTCCATGTCCATAAAGAGCTCCCATTTTCACAGCCCCATCTTTCATTCTCAATAAGGCAACTGAAATCTCCTGTTCACTCGGATAAGGATTTAAATCATTATACATACGCAAATACGTCCAATTCCCTTCACTGTCTTCAAGAGTACGAACAACTTGATTATTCTCCCCGCTCAAATCATGAATTTCCCGCATCTCTTCAGGAGAAAGTACGTCATCGAAATCCAACCCGTTCACTTTAGCTTGTTTACGCGCCGCTTCCTCCAAATCATCTCCCGGGGCACAACAAGAATGTCCGTTCAACACGTGGTCATAATAATAAATATATTTAAACTTCATGTCCGGTTTGAAACGATAGTACTTGCTGAACGCGGACATATCCCCTATCCGACTTTTTGGAAATACCTTGGCTGCCATATGTTCATCCATGATATTGACATAAGTTGTCAAAGTCAGTTCCTGTCCATCATAACGTTTTAATATGTCACGACTTTTGGGTGTTAGCGTCAATTGTTCATCGCGAGAGAGATCCGTGATACATACTGTCGTTCGACGGGATGTGGCATAACCGATACCTACAATCACGACAACCAAAGCCAAATATTTCACCATTTTCACGTACCACGGTTTACTCTGTCTTGCAAACTGTAATTTCATAATAGACATTCCGATAAACAAAGCAGGCATCAAAATAAAATACAAAACATCACCGCTATTTATCAAACCGGCTATTGGACCATGAGGACCGCTACAAATCCAATAAGTTATATCTCTCCAAAAATCAACTCCCTGGAAAACCCCACCAATCACTTGTAAAAAAGTCAATGCAGCAAAAGTACCGATAGCCGCAACTACCTGATAGGAGGTCAAACAAGAAACAAACAACCCTACCGCAGAGTAAAGGCACATGATCAGGTAAATCCCGATTAAACCGGTGATAGCCACTGGATAATCAAAATCCTTTATAATAAACATATAAAAGACCACGTAAACCGTAACGATAGCCAGCATAATTAACCCATAGAACATCATGGAAAGGAACTTACCCAACACGATTTGGGTACTGGTAATCGGGGAAGAATACAATAACTTGATCGAACCACTACTGAATTCCCGGCTCATCAACCCCATCGTTAATAACGGGAAATAGAGGTACAAATAAGAAAGTACCCCGGGAAACAATGGCGTACCGAAACCGGAAAGCAAGAAATAAACGGTCAATCCGTCCCTTTCCCGGTTATTTACCACAAAATCTTTCAATTCCCATATAATCCTGTCTGTAAAGACCATACTCAGCTGAAACGTGAATATCACCAATACCAACCAGGCTATCGGCGAACAAAACAAAGAGTTTAATTCTGATTTCGCTATTCTATATATTGTTTTCATACACTATAACATTAAAATTTATCGACCACTCGCTTTCCCGATAGCTGGGCAAAGATCTCATCCATAGACACTTTTTCCATCTGAATTTCACTTAACCTCCATCCCCGGTTCACACAAATTTCTGCCACACGTTTCGCTTCTTCCTCTCCTTCCCGTTCGAATTGTAACCGGAAAGTATGTTCATCCAGTTTTTTCACTTTGACAACACCCGGAATATTCTTCAACTCCTCTTCTGTCGGGGCATTTTCCAATCTAACAATGCAATTGTTGGATTTAACGCTATTATGGAATTCATCTATTGAACCGGAGAATATCAGATTCCCGTGTTCAATCATCTTAATCGTATGACAGATAGCCTCCACCTCGGATAAGATGTGCGTGGAAAGCAGTACCGCATGATCTTGTGCAATCTCTCGAATCAATTCCCGAATCTCCAATATCTGATTGGGATCCAATCCATTCGTGGGCTCATCCAATACCACAAGCTTCGGATTATGCACAATTGCCTGCGCTATACCTAAACGTTGCTGATAACCTCCCGAAAGATTTTTTACCAGACGTTTGCTGAAATGAGCAATCCCACAACGTTCTTTTGCCAACTTCACGGCAGCCTTTACCTCTCTATCATCCATCAACCGAAGATGGGCACAATAGGTCAGGTATTCATCCACGTTATGATCCGTGTACAAAGGCGGCTTCTGCGGTAAAAAACCGATATATTTCTTGGCTTCTACAGGATTTTTACGGGTATCTATTCCGTTAATGTAAACAGTTCCTTCCGTTTGGTTCAAAACGCCACAAATAATATTCATCGTGGTCGATTTACCTGCTCCATTAGAACCTAAAAGCCCTAGAATTCCCTTTTGATTTATCTCAAAATTTATATCCCTGATCGCCCACTGCACGCTATAACGATGGGATAAATGTTCCACTCTTACAATTGGTTCTTCCATAAATTTCTTTTTACAATGACCTATTTATATACACAACACTCCCTTAGAGATTGTTTTTCTACAATCCCAGAATTATCTAATTTACAATCTATTGCACACGGGGAAAGCCACAATGGCAATCCCGTGTGCAAAAAAGGCTACAACCTTGATTCTTTATTAAAATTCGATGAATTTCCGTACTTGTATTGCAAATCCACGATACGTCCTAATCCTTCTGCTTTAAATAACAATTTATCTTTTTGTCCACTAATTGCTTCATAAGATACATCTAAAACATAGAATTCTCCATTATCCAAACCGACAGCTATTTCCTCTCGATTTTCTCCATTTGCATAACGTTCTATATCAACAATTACACTTCCATTCGGAAAAGTATAGTAAGGTTCAACACTATTAAGACGATTCCAACAATAAAGGACATTCCCTGCTGTAAAATAGAAATACGAATTCCCGTCTATACAATATTTCGAATTATTATCTACATAATTATTCCCAATAAATAACTCTTCTTTTTCATCAAAAACATACAAATTTGATGATCCACTACGTGAATAAGCTTTATAAGTTTGGAAGTAATAATCCGACCCTTTCTTTATAATTTGTATAAAATCACGTCCCGTTGCTCCCGCTACGCTATAAGAATCGATAAATACCACCTCTGTTCCATTTCCCATATTATCTACAGGTGTAAAACTATTCACATGTGTACTATCAGGATGCATTGATGGATAGATTACCATTCCCGTATAAGCCTGAGGTTCATCTGTCAAAGCAAGCATCCTATGATTTAACTCATCATACATATAAATATATCCTAAATAAGCACAATAATACATGTTAGCAATTCGAGCATTACTAAATGCCGGACGTGTATTATACTGGCATATTTGAAAACTTCCATTCGGATTTACTCTTGTATACACATTTCCATCCGTTCCCAAAATCACTTCCAATCTAGCACCATATTCTGCTTGCTTTGGTACGAAACCACTAGGATATGCCCCACCTACAAATTCCTCTCGAGTGGTGATGGCTTTTGAAAAATCTTGCCCATTTATTTCTACCGCTCCACTTTCCTGCAGAACTAAAATTTGGTCACTCGAACTTGAAAAATGTCTTCCCATTCGAATAGGCCCTGTACCTAAATCATCTCCTCGAAGTGTCGTGTAGATATTCTCAAAAAGATTATAAGTTACATTACTCTCACCAGACTGTTCAACTCGAATATAACTCAAAACAGATTTATTATTCTGTTCTGACAAAATCAACCATCCGGTTGAATAACGCGATGTTGTATTAAGGTCTATCTGCGTTGAAGTTAAAGCGCCTGTTGGCACATGTTCTACCACAAAAGTTGTCATATATCGACCAAGCTCTTTAAACGCATAATGCAGCTCCTTATCATGTGATATGGTATCACTCCATTCCCCTTGAATTTCACTTACCCAAGTGTAAGCAAATTCCGATGAATCAGCATCCCCATAATCGATTTCCGGTTTTATCACGTACTCTTCTCCCAATGGTACAGACCAATTACTATACACATTAGTAATTTTTACCGTTTTTAATTCCGAGTAATCATAATTTCCTTTATCATCTATGCAGGCATTTAATAATGTTATTATCATTAAACACCCCAAAATATAGTTTATCGTTTTCATACTTCTCTAGAACTATTGTTATTACTCCAAACCTAACACAGGTACGGTCATTGGCTGACCATCTTCATCTATGGTTTCCGGATCTCCGCGATGATCGATCAAATATTGTTTAAAATCCAAAGCGTAAGCACGTTTTTCACTATCGCTCGCATCCGTTAAATCCGCTCCTGTTACACGAAGGAACAAAACAAATTTCTTTTGCGAATAAGTACCTAAGTAATATTGTTCCACATTCGAATCCCACCATGCAGGTCTGGCAATCGTGTTAGAAATTTGAATAATAGCTACTGAATTTTCCAACTTTCCGACCGCCATATCCGATGTTGCTTCCAAGAAAAGAACCAATCTTACTGCACCATTAGACAAATCTGCCGTTTTATTCAAACGCACATAACAAGTATCATGATACAACCCTTTACGAAATACCATTGTTTCCGGTAAAGCATAATGCTTACTCTCGACAGTGGAAAGTTCTCCATCTACAGACACCTTATATGTTAAATCCTTATCGGCAGCTTCTCCTGCAATTTTTACAGGAATCGGTAAATCATAATACTCATTATTGGGATAGTAAATAAACGTGAAAATGGTTGAATCAATAGTCTCATTTTCAAATTCTATATAATATTTCCCTGTATTATATTCAGGAATCTCTCGTTCATCACACCCCATCCACACAAACACACAGACCAATATGATAAATATTCTATTCTTCATAATTTCCTCCTCTTTATTGTGTAATAGTTTCACTATCCGGAAGTGGAATTACATATTTTCCACTCATGTTTATCGGATACTCTCCATTGTACATGTCCTTATTCAAACGTTTATACAAATAAAACGTCTGCCCTTCTGCTATAAATTCTCGTGTAGCATCATTATATAAAGATGTTAAAAACTCATCTTTTGTCAATGAAACACCCAATTGTGAAGCTCCTCTAGCTTTTCTCAACGTGTTCAATAAAGAAATTGCTTCTGTTAGATTATTATCCGCCAAATATTCACACATGATATAAAACACTTCACTCATTCTTATAACTGGTAATAAAGGATATTGATCTGATATATACCATAATGCATTGGCATCAGTCACAGGGAGCCATTTCAATGAATAACCATTGGAAGAATGTAACATATAACGATACCTGAAATCCGAAGCGTCTTCGGCAAACAAATCATCTCTGTTCTTTATCGGTAAATGATTAGTTTTCCAATAAAAATGTGTTTGTAGCCAATTTTCATAAATGTCATATATATTGGTATTGTAAAAAGCTAACAAAATATCTTCATATAATTTACATCTACGATATTCTATATTTGTATTGCTTAAATTACTCTCTGATGTAAAACTATACCATCGTTTTTCATTATAGAAACGATAGGCTTCGCATGCATATTCATAAGCAGTAGCTTTATCTCCTTTATACTGATAAACTCTAGCCAACAAAGCAGTCACTGCCACATAATTCATACGAGTTCCACGGTAAGCAAAAAAACCTCCTCCATTAGAATTTCCTTCAAAACGATAATTTGCGTTCTGCATCATCTTTACATTTTTCAATGTATCATTATCCGCCAATAACTTTTGGGCTTGTTGCAAATCATTAATAATACTATCCAAAACAACAGAAGTTGGCAAATGCACGGGATGAGAAGTTAAATATGACGATACATACGGAAGATAAGCTGCATCATCCCCAGTAACAGGTGCAGGAGCAAACAATCTCAACATATCAAAATGAATAAATGCCCTCAACCCTTTAGCCTCACCAATAATAACATTTTTTTCATTCTCTCCTTCATCAAAAAAATCATTTCCTCGTGACTCTGCATTTTGAATAAGCACGTTACAATTTGCAACAGTATTAAAAGCTTTTTCCCAAATAGCTTGAGTAATACTCTTCAAATCAGCATTATCATACTCATAATTCATTATATTTCCAGAAACATCATACGGAAGAATATATGCAGGAACTTCATAATTCTGTCCCAACAAACTAATAAAACCAAACGACAGATTATTCCCGTACAATGAAGCATCTGACAAATTTCGATAAATACCATTCAATGCTGTCCTGTAACCATCATAAGTCGCAAAAAGATCCTCTTTGGCAATTTCGTTTTCCGGTTGCACTTCAAACCAATCAGAACAAGAGGAAAAAGATAGAAGCAGCAAGATTGACAATAATATATTTTTATATGTTTTCATAAACGCATGATTTTAGAAACTAACACTTAAGCCAAAATTAAACGTTCTAGCAAACGGATAATCTAAACCTCTTTCTTGTTTAATGGACGAGAATGTTGCCAAATCATTGGTACTAGCCTGAATTCGAACTACATCAAACCCTATACGTTTAACCCATTCCGGATTAAAATCATAAGATAAAGAAAGAGAATTAATAGAAAATTCATTATTATCCTGTACAAAACGAGATGTGGATTGAGTTGTTCTATTTCTATCCGCAATATTTTTTAAAGGTGTAACATCTCCAGGTTTCTGCCAACGTTGAGTTAACACACGCTTGTCCGCATTACTAGAAGATAAATCGACACACTCTACTTTACTCAATAATGTAGAGTTATACGCTTGTCCTCCAAACTCATACATAAAACTAGTATACAACGTCAATCTTTTCCACCGGATATTAATACCGAATGAACCTTGACCTTTAGGTTCTGTATTTCCTATAATTTGTTGCTGTGAAGCCATCCATTCTCCAACTACATTTCCCGAACGATCTAAAAATAATTCATTCCCATCGGCAGGGTTTATACCCAAAGACTTCATGCCATAAATAGCCGTCAAAGATCCCCCCTCTTCATATTTCAAAAATGGTAAAGATTGTTCCGCTGTCGGTTTGTACCATGAATACGTTGGTGTTAGATAAGCATCAACTCGTTCATTATATTTTTTCAAAGATTCTGATATTTTCATCAATTTTCCCTCATTATGAGCAAAATTGGCAAACATATTTAATCCGAAATCTTTGTGATTCACAAGTGTTGCATTCAAACTAATTTCATATCCTCGATTACGAGTTTCTCCCATATTATCTTTATAGGAAGTAAAACCGGCAGAAGAAGGAATGGTTACATCCGTAATCATATCCACCGTTTGGCGATTGTACCATGAAAAAGTAAGGTTATACTTGCTTTTGAAAAAGCTGAGATCAAAACCAATATTCGTCGTATTGGTTTTCTCCCACACCAAATTCTCATTTCCGACACCCTGCAATGTGGCCCCAATACCCGTGGAATACCAATCATCAAATAAGATATTATACATATCTCTAGCTGCATAAGGAGGATAGTTCACCTTACCCGTTGCACCATAAGTTCCACGAATTTTAAATTGATTGATCCAAGGGAGCGCTTGCATAAATTGGAAATTATGTACGTTAATTCCTGCACCCAAAGACCAAAAAGAACCCCATCTGGAATCAGAACCAAATTCTGACGAACCATCAAAACGAATAGACATATCTCCTAAAAAGATGTTATCCCAAGAGTAGTTCCCACTTAAGAAAACTCCCATCAACCGGGTTTTGTTATCAGCACCGGAAGGTTTCGTTACAATTTCTTTAGCATGACCTACCGTATGCAAAGCAGCAGAAGGGAATCCTCTATATGCTGCAGACAAATTACTGGATTGCGTTTCTTGTGCATTTACACCAAAAGAAAGATTCAAATAATTCTTTCCAATAGAATTATTGTATGCCAAAAAAGCATTCAAGTTCCAATTGAAATTATCTGTACTCTCAACATTTAAACTTCCCCGAGTAAAAGGATTGTCAGAAGAACCGTAAGTCGTAGACAATGGATCTGTAAATTTTTTATTTTCTGTATCTTGCTTAGATATAGAGAGTTGACTTTGCAACTGCAAATGATCACTAATAAACCAATAAAAACTTAAGTTATTCGTTAAATTCGAACTTTCTCCCCGACTGAAATTACCTAAAGTAGCTTCATAAAGAGGATTTGAAATACCAATTGCCAGAGTTTTAAGGATTTTTCCATTATCATCATAGATTGGATAATAAGGCTGCTGCTTTGTATAATCGCTAAACGAGCCATAAGGAGAATCAGATGATCTTGCCAAATCATATGATACATGATTACGTATTTGCAACTTTCCTACACGATAATCGACATATACACCAACACTCATTCGATTACGATAAGATTCTTTCATCACTCCACCTTCATGGTTATAACTTAAATCCGCTCCAAAACGAAATCCTTCGGTACCTCCGGATATATACAAACTATGAGAATGGTTAAATTGATTCTGTAATGGTTGCGACATCCAATCCGTATCAACACCTTTCGTTATATAATTCTTTTTAGTAACATAAGCCGTCATATCGTTTGCTTTTGAAAGGTCATACAATCCAGACAATAATTCGGCCTGCAATTTTTCCTCTGCATTCATTAAATTATAATCAGAAAGATCAGGAGCTGTCAACGATGCATTAAATGTATAAGACACCTGCAATTTACCCAATTCCGGTGTTACCGTTTCAATAACAATCACACCATTGGATGCGCGCGATCCATACATAGCCGTTGCCGCAGCATCTTTCAAAATAGTAATGCTTGCAATTCTATTCGGATCCATATCATAAATTTTCTGGACATCCACTTCATAACCATCCAAAATAAAAACAGGTAAATTCGGATTCGTTGTTAAAGAAAATTTAGACATATCTCCTCCCTGTTGCGCTTCCAACTTATCCAATTGGGTCACACCGTCCATTCCGGTACGTCCCCGAATGTAGAATTCCGGTAATGTATTCGGGTCTGCTCCCATTTCGTTATTTTTTACTACACGCAAAGAGGGATCGAAAACCTGCAAAACATCAATAACGTTTCTTGGTGAAATTTTTAGAATTTCATCCTTTGTCACAGTTGTGGCAGCACCGGTAAAACTCTCTTTCCGAATGTTTGCGTAACCTGTCACAACAACCTCGTCCATACCTACAGCCTCCGGTTGCATCACAATACGTAACGGTTTAGGCTTCGGTAATCCCAACACTTTATGCACTTGTTTTTTCATCCCAAGAAAAGAGATTTCAATGTAAATTTCATTACTTATCGGCACCACTAATCTAAACTTACCATTCACATCTGTGGCAACACCGGTAGTAGTACCTTGTAAAACAACCGTGGCACCGATGATAGGTGTATCATCTTTTTCCACAACTGTTCCTTCAATAACAACCTCCTCTACAGACTTTTTCTTCTCCTCTCGCTTAACCACAATAATTTGCTCTCCCGAGATCTTATAGGTATACCCCTTACCTCGGAACACTTGTTCCAACACCGCCTCCACCGTCTCGTTCTTCACGTTAACCGTGATCTTTCCCATGTCTTTCTCCTGCGTATCATTGTAGAAGAATTTGAAAGAAGTCTGTTTCTTTATCTCCTGAAACAATACAGAAAGAGAAACCTCCTTCACGTTCAAGGTCACCCGCTGGGGTTCCACCGGATCCCCTTTTACTGAAAAGCATAAGAAACTTGTCCCTAAAAGTGTCATTAAAACAACTCTACAGAGAAATTTTAATGACAAAGACAACGAATACTTGTTTTTTTTCATAATTTTGTCATATTAAGTTTATTAAATAAGTAAGGTTAATACAAAGAGCATCTGATATGTTGGTAGCATGAGATGCTCTTTTGTTACCTTTTCAAAATAATTCGATCTTTATCCATCGTATAAGTAATATTCAAATTCACACACATCGTCTCTATTGCAGTCCGAATATCCTCTCTATCAAACTCACCACTAAAAGATTGAGTAAATACAAGACCCGTTTCATTCACGATAGACACACCATACCACCGTTCCAATTTCCAAACGACATCTCGAAATGATTCGTTATCAATCACCAGAATGCCATCTTTCCACATTACTTTTCGAGATGCATCCACTTCTGCTACATCTATTTTCCCGTTCTTCGTGTTAAATACAAACTGTTGATTAGGTTTCATAACAACAAAACGACTTCCCACATTCACACGCACACATCCTTCCACCAGCGTGGCACTCACCTCATCCCGGTCTCCGTAAGTATTCACTTCAAAACGAGTTCCCAAAACTTCTGTCCTCAATTCTCTGGAAACGACAACAAAGGGCCGAGTCGAATCCTTAGCAACCTCAAAATATACATTCCCTCTAGCTTCAACTTCTCGTATAGTTTTACCGAAATACGCCGGATAACGTAAAGAACTTTCTGAATTAATCCATACTTTAGTACCATCCGACAACCGTACAGAAAAACGTTCTCCCGCGGGAACAATAATCTGGTTGTAATTCAACTCACCTTCTTCGACAACTACCGAATCTCGAACGTCATAAGCGATTCCCCGCAGATCTGTTTTATTAATCGTTACAACCTCTCCGACCTCTCCCGACAAATATAATGAATCTGAAAGTACATTGATTTCTTTATTATTCGCAAGTTTTAGAATCACACCTGACACCGGACGTTCTTCCTGTTTTTGATTTAAAGAATCAACCATAGCATCTTTCTGCATCCATAAAACAGACGATAATACTATCAACAACACGGCAGCGACAGAAGCAATTTTCTTGAATAATCCAATATTTCGTCGAGGTTTCAAAGAATTTTCCATAAATAAACGGTAATCCTTTACTCCTGCTTCCAACATTTCTTTATTCACATGACATCCTGTTGAAAGATTCCATAACTTTTTGAATTTTTCAAAAAATATCCGATTCTCCTCCACCCGAATCCACGCAGAAAAATATCGAATTTCTTCCTTACTCGCTTTTTTCTCTAGAATACGGAGTAATAATTCTTCTATATTTACGGTTCTATCGTCCATCTTTTTTGTGTTTTTACACTCTAAAGACAGTTCAAAAAAAATTTACCCCCAATGAGAAACCGAAAAAAATAAAATAAATTGTAGAAGCCAATTCAACTCCTCCCTTAACTTACTCAAAGCGATCGACATATGCCGTTCTACCGTTTTTTCAGAAATACCCAATTTTTCAGCAATCTCCCGATTTTTTAATCCTTCAATTTTGCTTAAAACAAAAACTTCTCGACACTTTTCCGGTAAAACAGCCATGGCTTCCCGAATAGCCTCTTCTATATCCGACTTCCACAAAACCTCTTCTGCTTCCGGGGACTGAATTACCGTGGAAAAATAAAAATCAGACAATTGTTCCTGTTCATACTTCTGAATATTCTTTTGATGAGCAAGCGTGTTTAAACAACCGTGATAAACCGATTTAAAAAGATAAGCTTTAACAGAAAGAGAAATACTCAACGCATCCCGATTTTCCCATATTTTATAGAACACCTGTTGTACAACATCTCGGGCCGTCTCCACATCATTCAGCAAACGATCGGCATAATTCAGCAACGCATCATAATACGTGGTGTATATATCTACAAATGCAGAGATCTCACCACGCCTCAATAACGTTAACAATTCCCTATCTTCTGAATAATCCAAGACCATGCACATTCATTCTTTCGTGCAAATATAAAGGATTAATTGAAAATATTTACGCACGTCCGATAGAATTTAAAACAAAACAAGAAGAGCAACTACATAAGGACTTAGAAAAATTAGAAGAGGTAAGCGTCGGGAAATAGTCCGGTTTTAAATCCGATTTTATTAACCAAATGAGAATAAACACATGATTACATCCGGAGCACTACCGTGTAAAACGCTATTAAAACCCTATTAGAACGCTATTAAAACGCTATTCTGTATAGCGTTTTAATAATGCTTTATAAGCATACTGAAAACTTTATATTCGGAAGTGATCCGCTAGTAATTATGATTTGTAACTCTATTTTAATAGAAGTTTAATATAATTACAAACTATCCTCTCCAACTCCCCCTTACACAGAGGGGAGGTTGATTACCAAGCGATTTTTCCTCTTGTGTTAGGAAGAGTTAGGGGAGGTAGTCGTTAAAAAATAGACTTTGACCGTCTCTATCAATTAAGTTATGAAGATCTTATTAATGTTTAAATCCGTTCTTTCTGTAATCCTTGGTATTTCATCTCTATTATTCCTCGCCAAAAATGAAAACCTCCACACAAAATTTTACACATCAGTACACATTCAGTACTTTGTTTCCGGATTAATTGTAACGAGGAAGCATACAAAAGCCTATCCAAGTTGTTAACACATATCCGGATAACCCTTTTCTCTACTACCCTAGAAGTACAGGTTAACCAATCCACATCGAATATTCCTAAAAGAGAATAACAATAAAAAGCAGAATGCTCGTAGGCATACCAATTTCCATCCTCTTGATAAAGAAAAATATATTCTTCATTCCGTTTTTCCTTTTGTAATATCTCTTCCAGTTCCATACACATATGAATTTTATTGAACAATGATTATTTTATACGCTTTTGTCTTACCGCTGACAACCGAACTCATCTGTACCTTCCCGCTCCTGTTATTTCCGAAGCCGACATGCAGGTAAGCATGAGTATAGTGATTACTATTAAGTTCCGATAAAAAACCGTCTACTCCCGGGAAGGCTGCAGGCAAGCTGGCGGTAGGATGCAAGGCCAACCAGGTGGTAGACGATGGATTCATAATCTGTATAGACCAATTATGATTTGTTGTGTTCACCAAATCCAGAACATACGAATTCCCATCCTTTTGACTCGAAATTTCCGGATGCCAATTGACATCAACAGTCTGAGACAAATTATCACAAGCAATTGTCAATGTTGTAGATACTAAAGTAGTCATTCCCCCGAAGTTTCCGACGAGCTTGTATTTGTTGCTTCCCAATGCTTGGACTTGTAAACCGGTAAGCCAAGCAGTTCCTCCCGTCACCACGGGTGTGACACCACGGCTTGAATACACCGTGCAAATTTCAATATTGTTAGCAACAGAAGTAGCCTGATTTTTACCATACAAGTTAAACACGTTATTGGATATTGTCATCCGGTGTTGAGCGTCAGCCACGATACAAGGGAAATCTGCGTCCTCATCCGTCAACTCCACCTTTAAGGCATTTGATGGGGCAAAATTAATGGCATCCGTCACGTTCGCGTACCCTGGACCATTCACGCTTATTATCGTAATTATATAACGATGATTCCGCACGACATTCAAAGGTGTCCCTCCATTATCAAACATCATCACTTTATAATACCCCTCTTGTCCTTTATACTTAGCTTTAATAATCACTCCCATATAATCGGAAATGGTACAATTACACTCGTAAATATACAAAGAAGGAGTTTCACCAGCAGACCATCCATTTGCATAATTCAATGTACTACCAGCAAGAGGACGTCCCGTCGCCGGAGTAACCGTTGTCGAATAATTGGTAGGTGTCAGATAACCACGATCAAATCCTTTGTTCACCGTTATACTTTGAATAACAAAATCATTCAATCCATTCGTCGAATTCGTCACCCCTTTCTTCACTTGCAAGCAAGCCGCGGCACGTAGTAGTTTTACCCCTTCGGCTTTTGTCACAATGTTTATTCCTGTCGGAAGTTCAACACGTCCCCACATAATCAAAGGCATCACGTGATTCTCCCAACTTCCGGAAGTGATCGCTGTTGTCTTCAACGCGGGGATAGCTGCACTTTCCAACATTCCCGGAGTGATATCATTAAAATTTAATCGATCTGTCATGCCATCAGGAGTCCGCCCGTTAGTAATCAAATGGATGACACGTCGTTTTGAGGTCGCATCCAAACGAATGGAGAAAGAAATTTCCGTACCGCTCGGCGTTAATTCTCCCCCGTCAACTTTCACCCGTTCAATGAACTTACCATCCTCTCCAAACACAAGCACGTCTACGTTTCTGATCTCACTATCCGTATAGGCCCGACTGAAGGAATGTACGTTTTCCGGTTCCGGCAATGTTACTGAAAGAGCAACATTCACTTTACCGTACACGGTTCCTTGATTCTCTCCCTTATCAGAACACGAACCAAGTCCCAAAGCAATAAGCATACATATTATATATTCTATTTTCATCTTCATCGCATATTTCACATTATACACACGAAAGTTCATTCCTCGTACATTCTATATTTTAGCAGCCCAAATTTGAACTTTTGCAGAATGCTTAACACGATCATAAGTAATGGTTGCCACTCTAGTATACCCTCCTGTAGCATAACTACCCACCCCTCTCGTCGTAGTAATCATTACGGTATGAGCCTCATTATACAAAAGTTCGCCACCGACATTGACAAAATTAGTTCCGACGTGGTTCATTGTTCCTCCTTTATAAGCATACATGGTAAATGTCATCTTATCCGGAGCTCGCCCACTAGTATACCACGTAGCATAAACGTCAAGTTTAATTTTTCGAGGAGAATTAACATCCCCTTCCAATATCGGAGCATTAAAGAATGCAGTTTCTCCTTGTCCTCCCGTGGCATCTCCTCCCCATTGTAAAAGGACTTGTCCTTTATACGAAACATCACGTTGTAAACTCCAACCTACAGCTTTTTTGTCATAAAGAGAATTATTATTCCCATTGCCAGCAAGATCATTACCTGCAAACTCCACAGCAATATCCACATCATTCCCATTCCATGTAAATTTCACTACAAAGAAATGGAATGGAGGAATCGTTACTAATATATCTTGATAAACACCAGCAGTCACCTCGTAATCCGGACACGCAGCATGTCTAAATTTCATCGTACCCGCTCGCGGTTCATCATCATCTTCCGGATTAGGATTTCCTATGTTACGATCTGTTGTAAACGTTAATTTTTGAGCGATAAAATCCCATGAAATATCATGAATCCAGCTCTGTGGTGACGAAAAATTCTCAATCATTCTGTTTCCACCATATACAATAACATCCTCCGAGTTAGTCACCGCAGTTGTTGCCCCTCCTTGCGGAGCTGCCGCACTGATCGTATTATCATTATCAACATATATATAACAATTAACCAAACGTATCGTATCGGTAGCAAGTGTCATGATGTTTTTTACGATGACAAGAGTATCTCCATACACCAAATGTCCTTCATCCAACGTCTTGTTGTACGCGACAGAAGAACGCGTAAAATTCACATTACTTTTTCCCGCGTTTCCACTCTGCACGTTTGCCCGAGCTTTCTTGGGGTCTGCCGTCAGAAATTTCCATCCCCCACCAATACTAGTAATTTCAACCTGCCTATTCTCGTGAAGGTTCGGACAGAAAACCAGTCGTTTATTATTCACACGGATTGTCCCTTCATCCGGTCTTTGCGTCACGGGTATCCTCTTTGTCACGTTATTCGCCTTAATCGTGATATAAGAACTACGAGGTTGACCATCCACGTAAGAATTCACATCAGCCGTGATCTCGACACCATTATTCTCGATTTTCCGAACGGAAGTAATCCAGCCACCTGTCGGGTAGTTTACCGTAAAATCGGAAGCATTCGTATTCACGTAAAGCGTATCCTTATACGATAGTCCCACGGAAGCTTTGTCCGTATAAAGCTGAGTTTGGGATAGGTCGGCATTTAATTCCACATCCTCCCAACCCAAAATATCAGCCGTCACATCCAGCTTTCCACCTACAAGAAGACGTACAAGTAATATACCGTTTACACGGGGAACCCGGGGAATGACCACATCTGTTTTTTGAAAATGACTTCCCCCCACACAAGCCAGATCAACACTCACTTTCATATGGCTCTCTATCGTATCTTTGGGATTAGCATTCAAGTAATCGTTCCCTTTATGAGCCGGGATAACAAAGTACAACGTGTCACTACGTTGGTGGCCCGGTAACGAGGTGCTATCCTTAACACGGAAAGTCCCAGTCATTGGTACGGTACTCACCCGAGGATTCTTTGCCGTCGGGAATAATCCCCCTTCCCAATTTAAGGTAGTAGGAACATCTTTTAATTCAAGTTTATGAGTCCCGTTCACATCCAACCCACCCGCATCGGCAATAACCACCTTTACCAAAGCCACGTTTCGTGACAATATCGTTGTACCAGCAACCGAATTATCCTGTCCGCCTATAACCTGTTGTCCATCAATACTGGCCGTACGTAATTCCGGCATAGAAGGCAATACTCCTCCCGCCGGCTGTGTTTCCCACATTTTCAAATCCTTGCGGGCAGCACTACGAACAGGCTGTATCAACCCACCACTAAAATTTGTATTGGCAGTCACAAGAGCTATATTCCACGTCCCGGCAGCGACAGTCATCGAAAGTCGATCCGGGCCGTAAGTTACCTCTTGAACCTTATGGTTGAACTTTCCGGCATCACTTCCCTGTCCATCAAAAAGATAGACCAACGTGTTACTGACAATATTCCCTCCTGCTCTCGTCATATTGAACGTCAGTAGAGGATCTCCACCCGCTTGCCCGGACAGGGAATCCCTATCGTCCGAGCAAGCAGATAAGAAAATAGTCAATAACCCTAACAATATGTTTATATATTTTCCTGCCATAAAATTCTCTTTTTTATCCATTTTCTCCCCCAAAGGAGTTTCTGTTTATTTACGAATCGTAAACTCAGCCGTGGATTCTGCATCCGAAACACTGATCGGTTGTGCACCCGTAGGTTGAACTACAGATTTGATCTTCAATTTCACTTGTTTTTCCGCTGCATCCATACTATATAACACCACTCCATATACATTCGCGGAACTATGATTTCCATCACCATTGATACGAAGATCATGCATATTCGTGAATACAAAGTCTTTACCTTCTTTAGCAGAAGCATCCGGAATTGTCGTGCAATTCACGATAACATCACTTCCCGTCGCGTTCATTAGCAAAGCCCCATCAGAAGTCCGTACCAAAGACACGGTGAAGAATCCTGACACAACATTATTATTCAATCTGTGATCACCAAGAGAAGCGATCATCAAGCGTGCCGGTTGATCGACAAGAACCCCGCTACAACTCAACAACTCTCCTTCAAAAGCCACGTTCGAACCACTCAAGCAATGTATCTTATTAAAGTTTATCACAACCGTTTTAGGTAATTCATAACGGGTATCCTCCAACGTTTTTACAGAGAAAGATGACTTCTGCGAGCCATTAGCAAACATCACCCTTGGAGTTAAACCCATATCGAAATCAAGAGCATCGGCTGTTCCTTCCCCGTAGATACCATCCACGATTATATTGGCTCCCGTCGAATTTGTTAAAGGAGTTCCATCCGGTTTGAACAATCCAAGTTCGTACAAAATATCTTTTGTTCCCTCTTCTCCCTGTTCCGTGCGTACCATCTTCACAACAGCCTGTTGATCTTCTATAACCGCTTTACCCACGGGCTTCACCAAATAACTTTGTTGCGCATCCGAAAGCACAAGTTCGAATTCTTTCATCCCTTCGATCAAATTATTCGCTTTCACGGAAACCTCTATGTCTTGTTTTACCAAATAACGGTCTGCTGTTCCCCGTGACGGGGTAAACGAAAGTTTGCCTTTTACCGGGGTAAAATTATTCATGACATTAGCCGTTTTCTCTTGTGTAGCATATCCCACGCTTACCGGAATAGGTGCACCTTCCTTGGTTGTCGCATATCCGGTCAACGTAACGGTAAAGATCGCCGTGGCAACTCCATTCACCGGTTTCGTAATCTTCACGTCCGAAACATAAAGACCATGTCCCAGCTTCACAAGACGACTTCCTGCTCCCAAGAAAAGTAATTCTCCGGAAGAAGCCGTATATGCCTGACGATAAGCCGTCGGTTTATTATCTGTCACGTAACGGTCAAACTCTTTTTCACCCGTGGAGGAGTACATACAAACCCGCCCTTCGGAAGAAGATAATAATAATATCTCCCCGCTATTGGTCACCTTCATCTTATCAAAATTACCATCCAGAGAACGTTCAAACTCAACTTTTCCCGTCGGGTGAATACGTATAAACGTCCCTCGACGCCCATTCACATCGTAAGTCGTTACTACAGATTCTCCGGTTACCGGGTTCATCCCTATTCCCTGTACATTTCCCTTGGATGTACCCGAATACAAGGCTGTTCCATCATTACGTAACAAAGCGTAATATCCTTGACTCCCGCTACCTCCAACTAAAATATTACCATTACGAGCCACTTGAAGATGATCTAACATTGCAATTCCTTGATTAGCTGGAATCATATTTTTTGCAAACACAATATCTCCCTCCGGGCGAATCTTGTAAATAATTCCCCCCTCTGCCGGAGAATTACCAATCACAAGTACCGAACCATCATTGATATTGGCATTCAACCCGGTCACGACAAACTGTTTTGCCGGGATTGTTGTCATGTAATAAGGTTTTCCCTTATCATCCAAACGAACCACCAGTGCCTGTTCTTTATCCTTTCCGGCTGAAAACGCCGCACAAATATATTCAATCGAATTTCCCATCACAGCGAACTGGTCACAATACCCCCCTCCGGCATTTTTATACTGGTAAACAACACTACCGGTCGGGTCCAGTTTCAACAGAATTCCCTGGCGACCATCGGCTCCTTTCGGTTCCGAGCCGGACACTACGAACGAGCCGCTCCGCAGTAACATTCCTTTCAAGAAATTACTTCCTTGATCCCCTGCATAAATATCAGTAACGATGCGTCCGTTACGTTCAATCACAACGACCCGTCCACATAATGTAATTTTACCTTTTTTACCTTTAACATACTGCATCGTAGACTGTCCTACCACCAAAACCCGGTTGTTATCCAACTCCACAATTTCGTTCACGACAGTAAAACCCATTAAAGAAAGTGAAAAGACCACATTTCCTTCTCGTTCTATCCAGGTCAGGTTATATTTCTGACCTTCTTTACCTACTATAGCTATTTCATCACCGGGCAGCGGGCAAACCAGTTGAATCTGATTTTTATCACCATACACCTTATCGAACACCACCGGCATATACTGAGCCTTCACCTGCAAACAAGTGAAAACGCTCAGCAGGAACAACATCCACACGCTATGAATTCTTATCTTCTTCATATATTATCGTTTACTTTTTAATTCTACCTCTTATGATATATCTCAACACGTCTTGCCCGACGATTCAATTGAATCCAATCAATATTTCCTTCCGATTGTTTTTCCATTTCTTCCTTTATCTCTTCTGGAGAAAGTTTCACCTTACCGTGAGCTTTTATATTGAAATTTATATTGACACCATGATTCTGCAAAAACTCGGCAACCCTCTTTGCTCTTCTTGCAGACAAGGCATAATTGTAATTGTCACTACCCATTTCGTCCGCAAAACCGTCAAACCTCAATTCAGAAAAATAATAAGTGCCCATTTCATTAATAAACCGCTCCAGGCATTGAATGGATTCTGTAGTTAATTTATCCGAATCGAAATTAAAATAAAGAGTCATTAGTAAACCTTCTGGTGCATATTGTTTTAGTGAAATAATTTCCTTGGTAACTGCTTCTGTGGCCCCATTCAATAACAAAACTCCACCTAGAATTGCACTTTCTTCACTCATTCCGAAATAAGGGTCTCCCCGTTGAACCCCCAAATCTTCCTCTGTTTGCAGATAATAAATATCATCCCGGAACTTCATTTCCCGGTCTGAAACAAAATAAGCAGTTCGCAAATCCAGTGGACACATAAAATAGTCATTGAAAACCGAATTCACCGGATAAGGGAAATGACGCACACTGCCCGGGATTACTCCTTCGTGATCATAATCAACATTAAACAGGTCATATCCACCGAAACCGGGTAACCCGTTAGATGAAAAAATAAGATGTCCTTCGTAAAGTATAGGAAAAATTTCATTCCCTTCCGTATTAACATCTGCACCCAAATTCATCGGGGTTCCCCACTCTTGCATCTCTTCGTCCCAATGAACGACATACAAGTCAAATCCACCAAACCCACCCGGCATATCAGAAGTAAACAACAACGACTTTCCATCATTAAACAAATAAGGGTGAGCGTACGAATTTTCCGGATTTTGTGGAAAAATCGGAATGTATTTCCCAAAACGTTTACTCTGGCTTTTGATCACGGAATAATACAATTTGGTACGGAAAGGACGATGCTTTTTATTCACCATTTCCACCGATACATTCTTTTTATCATACTCGATCACAGTGGTCACCATCATTTTCATATCTGATGAAAACGTTACCGGTCCATTCTGCAAATCCACCGGAATCCTCCGGAAATAATCGGAATACCTCGGTGATTTCTGAGCCATCACCTTTTCCCCGGCTTCCTTCAACTCGTAATAGTGTGTACGATGAAAAAATAACTTCCCGGGATCGTTAAACTTACTGTAACTAATGGCATAGAAAGGTTGTTCCCCGTAATTTCCGACCCAATATTCTGCATTCGGCGTATTCAAAGACAACCGTTTGGCCGTGAATCCGGGAAATCCCTGCACAGAATGACGCATAGCAAGAGCCTCCAGGGTATTCTGATAACGTTGGTACCTGCTATACTGATCTTTATAGGCATTATCCAGACAAATTGCCTCGGCTTTCCGAGCCTGACCTTGAAAACGCAACGCATCGATATAATCACACACGTCATCCACGAGAAATAAATCTCGTTCCTGTTCCATTGCCTTCTCGTAATGTTCTATAGCCCAATTATAATCCCGTACCATAAAATACAAGCGCGCAATCTTCAAGTGAAGAGCTGCTTGGTTTTGCACATTCTCTTCTTTTTTAAGAGCCGTTTCATACTGCATCATAGCCTTATTAAACTTTTGCCCCACAAAATTACGGTCAGCACGCCTCTCCACCCGTCCCAACTTACGTTCCTGCGCTTTAACAGGAATTACCCCATCCATCAAGAAAAGGAATGCGGTAGCCAACAAGAGAATTTGTATCTTTTTTTTTCTCATTTTTCAGCAACATTTTATCTGTAACACTAGCGGAATATATTATACGTAAGACTTACGCCAAACTTTGTCGGGCCAATCCATTGCTTAGTCTTTTTGACTTCCAACGGGAAATTCGCGTACTCTCCTCCTAGTTTATATTTATCGTACTGGAAATGAACATACCCGACACCGAGATTCAAATCCAGTCCCAAACGGGAATTAAAAGCAAATTTGTATCCGAAAGTAATACCTCCTGATATTCCCCATCCTTTCCGCCGATAACTCTGGAGAGGATCATTATGTTTCAACAATCCGATATTAAAGTTGCCATACATAGCGTAAGGACCGATATAAAATCCATCCCATGAATCATTTGTATAAAAATTTTGTGGGTTCCAGTAGTAGCGCAACTCTGCAACCCCCGTTAATATGCGAAAAACCTCTTCATGCTTTTTAAACATATACGGTAACCATGCCCCCTCGGCATTTACCGTCAATTGTCGCGTTAACGTGTATTCAAAACCGATATTAGGTGAACCGGTTAACCATAAAGGTATATTTACCTTAACACTTTGTGCCCGTACCCCGCCAAATAAACAAAGTAAAACGGAAACAAGTAAAATATATCGTACAACTGGTTTCATATTATTCTCTTTATTCATGAATATCATATCATTCCATATTCGTATTTCCACTCTCAATATCTTCATTCCATCCCACGATCGAAACTTTGATCACCACGTAAGAATCGATTTCGATAATGATTCGTTGACCATGCAATAACCTGAGTGGCAACCCGGTCTGTTTATCTTTCACTTCCACTGGTAAATGATTGACAGCAATACCGTCACGATCTAGGAATGTATAATTCAGCCGCATAAATTCGCCTTCTATAGACGGTAAATAACGGTAATCAACCTCTAAATACTCATCAGTCGTCTGTGTCGGTAACTTTCCGAAATGAAACATATGATCATCCTCTGTTTGTCGACCAGCAATAGTATCATACTTTAAATATTGTACGGTGGACACCCCTTCTGCCAACAATTGCACATTGGCTATGCGAGACACGTCGCCAGGAAAATTTTTAAAACGTACAGTTATCCGTCCTGTATAATGTTCCAATTCTACCGTGTCGGTATGTAAAATTCCAGGATGATCGATCACAGGCACAAACTTCTGGAACAAGACGTCCGAAGGATGCACGTACTGATTTTTCCCGGAACTGCTATTATTCAACATAAAAGCAGAGGTTTCCAGTTGTTGTTCATCCACAAATGAAAGGCTATCCGTATTCGTATAACAATAGACCTTATATTCACCAGGGGGTAATCTGAAACTAAACAACCCTGCTCTCATACGGGGATCTTTCCATGGGGCAGCCTCGTAACGTGCTCCCACCAACACTCCAGTTTTATCATAAACCAGAACTCGACAGTCACTAACCTTATTATCAACCACTTCTTGTACGTAAACTTGGTAATTGGTTTCATCTTTAAAATAATCATAGGTACATGACACGAGCAGGAGTAGGGTAATCACACCCGTAAATACTATGAGAAGTCTGTTCTTTCCCATATTTAATATTTTTGTTGATTTTACACCGATTTCAGATTACCCGGGAGCAGAGTAATCACACGCTCCCAAGTAATCATCTGAGTGTATAAAAAGGAATTTTACAATGTAAGTGCTGATTCTACTATATTACTACTCCAAGCTACCGGTACAGTAACAGCAATTGTCAAACCACCCTCTTCTCTAGGAGTAGTTGGAACCTCCGTGGAACCTCCGGAACGTAAAGTCAAATTTACTTCACGAATAGTATTGGGTGTAAAGTTCTCCTTGATCAAACCTGACCAATAAACAGGACCCTCAGAGAGCATTTTATCTCCGTTTGCCAGAACATGACCGACTTTACCACGTCCAGAAACAACGATAAAGTATTGACGATCTACTGATGCATCTGCCGTTGAAGCACCATTAATAGTACGTCCTCCATTATTCGGCCACACAATAACATCTCTCCACATCGTAAAATTACCACCCAAAATAACCTTAGGATTATACCCGGAAGTAGGATTAGCCGTGTTGAAAATAGTTCCATCTTTTACTGTCAATACATTGGTATTAATCGACGTTGAACTCACCCCACCTGCAGTTGTAGCCCCAACTTTCATGTTTTCAGGCAAACGGTAAATCATGATAGAAGCATCCTTTGTAAAATCAATCGTATTTTCATTATTCGTCTCGCTATCCTTTACATTCAGACGAACACGCATCATGGCGACTTCACGTTTCAAAGCAACTGCCGGCACGGAAGTGGTAACACCCGCTGTAACATTAATACCTGTTGCTGCTCCCATAAAAATCTCTGACGGTTCAACATAAGCAGTATTACCTGCAGTTGTCTGTTTAGTTGAACAGAATGTCGGGAAAACCCCTGTTTTATGTTTTATCACTAAATTCTGAATTGTTTTCTGACGCACATTCCACATCGTCCATTCAGTTGGAGTTGTACCTCCGTCTATATAAGTGGTGATTGCATCGGAAGAGCTTTTCACGTTCGCAACTGCAACTAATGTATAACCAGTTCCTACCGGTACATCCGTGTACGTGAAAGTAGTCAATGCACTTGACGGATTCACGATGGTTGAATAAACCACTTGACCAGACGAGTTGTACAATAAAAATTGTAGTTGCTTGATATTTGCCCATGAAGTTTCCGGGATTGCCGTGGATTGCGGAGCTCTTCCTTCCATTCCGGTTTTGTCAAAAGTAACCTGAAACGTTAAACCGGCCTTTTCTGGATCCGGATAATCCGAACCACCATTCTTTGAACAAGCACACACTACTACCATTGCGAGCAATGGCCATAATAAACTAATTTTTTTTTTCATAATCCATACTTTAAAATTACCTAACATTTGAAATCTGACAGAATGTCATCAAAAAATTTTACTATACACGATTTAAATTTACCGTTACTTTGTAGGTAACGGTAAAACATAAAATTTCAAATAAAAAAGAGGTCTTTCGGCGGTTTGTTATTTATATAATGAATTTTTGTAGCCCAGAGAAGGCGATCTTGAATACACCCATTTTTAGAAATTAGAGATGGGGAGTAGGTTTTTTTGTCTCCTCCAAAACTACTACTCAAAAAAAATTGAATTATTTTATCATCTATTGAAAAATAATCGTCGCATTATTTGAAATAATAAAAAAATATATATAAATTTGCACACATTAAAAGATTCCGTTACCTACAAAGTAACGGAATCTTTTCTGACTAATTGTCAGATATTTATATCCCCAAACATCACATAATTTCTATATTATTCTCAACACTACACTTTCTTAGACAAAACAAAAGCTACAAGTGCATTATTTAATCGATTCACCTCATCTTCCCGATAACGCTGGAAATAAGTTTCTGTCACCTTTATCGAAGAATGCCCCATTGCATCACAGATCAGACTGGAATTATAATTCTGCCGCAAGGCCGTCGTTGCCCATGTATGGCGTGCCACGTAAGTACTTAGCTGCTCCCTGATCTTCAGAAAATACCCTACTTGCCGCAACCGGTAATTATGCAAGCGTAACATCTTGGAATACTGCCGGTACTCATCCTGCTTGGAGTTCTGAATAATAGGAAGCAAATAAGGAGAATCAGGATATATATCCTTGTACTTCTCGATAATAGCCATCGCCTCGGGGCAAACCACAACAGTCAATTTCCGTCTCGTCTTGTGCCGATGATAAACAATCACATTCCCCTGTAAATCACATCTACGCAAGAATGCTAGGTCAACAAAGGGCATTCCACGCAACAAAAACAACAAGACAAACATGTCCCGGGTAAAAGAAAGTCGTTCAGGCAGAGGCTTTTTATCTGTCATTAATCGACAGATTACCTCTGGGGGAACCGCCCTTTTCACCTGACAATCAATCCCGGTGTGTACCCGACTGAAAAGACGGGGTTTATAAGGGGCAATTCCTCGTTCAACCGCTTGGTTATAAACGGATCTCAACGTCCGCATATATGTTGAAATGGAATTCCATTTCAACTGGTCAGACAATAACTTTCGCTCGAATTGAGATAACAATTCTGGGGTCAATTGCTTAAAACTAACATCACACCCATTCGAAAATTTCTTCAATCGTTTCAAAGTACTTTGATAAACATGAGCAGTACCATCTCGCTGCTCTCGTTCCAACTCAACAATAAGTCGCTCCATAAACTGTGTTAAAAATTCTCGTTTCATTTTCTATCTATTTAGATTTCAATTTAAGTGTTCTATAATTCAGCCTTGGGTAACTTCTTCTCCTTCATGACCTTTTTTACTTTGATGTTTTTTCCTTCACGGGTGCATTCATTCCGGTAGTATTACAAACTCCATCAAACCTGGCATTCGGTTCTATTTCCAGCTTACGCGTATAGACATCACCTTTTACCATACACCCAGATCGCATGTACAGTTCATTCGTCGCGTGAATATCTCCTTGCAACGAACCATATAACACCGCAATATCACAGTTTACATTTCCCTTGACTTTTCCTTGTGAACCAATGACAACTTTCCCTTTACAAATAATGTCTCCCTCTAACGTTCCCTCCAGATGTAATCCTCCCGCAATAGTAATTATCCCTTTCACTATTGTCCCTATTGTTAGCATTGTCAGGTTGTCAGCACTGACTTCTATTAATTTTTCAGAGTCATCTTCATTCTTTTTCTTTCCAAACATATCAAATACGAATTAGTCATTAAAAAAGATGAACACTCTTTGATTTTCAAATATTAGTATCTGACAAATATAAAATAAATGGGGAAAATAAGAGCAAAATAGTAAATAAAAAAAGTTTTATAAAAGTGAAAAACGAACGTAATTAATGCCGCACGGCAAGATTTCCGATGATCAAAATAACTGACAAAAAGTCTTATTAATTACTCATTCCATATCTTATTGATCGTAACCCGAAATATATTACCTTTGCATCTATAAATAAAAGAAGAAAGAAAAATCATGAAGAAAGCACTTGTTTTATTATCCGGTGGACTGGATTCCACGACAGCTCTATACGTTGCCAAAGAACAAGGATTTGATGAATTATATGCCATCACCTTCGAGTACGGGCAAAAACACGATAAAGAGATAAAAGCGGCAAAAGCCGTGGCAAAAGCTGCCGGAGTAAAAGAACACAAATTCGTGAAGATCATGCTGAACCAATGGGATGGATGTTCCCTCACAGACGAGAAAATGGATATTCACGACGGAGATATAAACCGGACTACTATTCCGGACACGTACGTTCCAGCCCGAAACATGGTATTTCTTTCCGTGGCGGCCTCCTATGCCGACGCCCTCGATATCACTGACATTTTTATCGGGGTCAGCGAAGTGGATTATTCCGGGTACGTGGACTGCCGGGAGGAATTCATCCGTTCCATGGAACAAACGATCAACTTGGGAACCGTTCTCGGTGCCGAGAAAAAACAAAAAATCACCCTTCACGCTCCTTTCATGCACATGACCAAAGCCGACGAGGTACGTTTAGGCGATCGTCTAGGGGTTGACTACAGCCTCACCTGGACCTGTTACCGCGGCAATGAAAAACCTTGCGGCACCTGCGATAGTTGCCTTCTCCGGGCCAAAGCATTTGAAGAGGCAGGAATAAAGGATCCGTTAGTTAATTGAAAATGGAGAATTGAAAATGAAAAAAACGATGTAATATCAAAAATCAAGAAATTAGTCGGATTTAAAATCTAAAATTGATACATGTTAATCAGAAAGTTATTCAAATTCGAGGGGGCACACATCGTGCGGAATTGTTCTTCACATCGTTGTCGGGAGAACATTCATGGACATTCATACATCGTGGAAGTGTTTATCACGTCCGACAAGTTGGACCGGGGATATATGGTGATGGACTTCGTGCTGCTGGATAAAGTGAAGGAACTTGTGGATAGTTTTGACCACACCTACTCGCTGTGGCAGGAAGAATCCGATGATTTGAAGACTTTTATCTACAAATATAACCGGCGGGTGGCAGAAATCCCCGTCTCTCCTTCTGCAGAAGGGTACGCTTTGTTGCTCCTTTACTTGATCGACAAAATTCTGCAAAACACGGAGCATAAAAACGGAGAAGGAAACGTACGGCTCTCTTCTGTTCGGGTACACGAAACGGCAACCGGGTATGCCGAGGCTTTCCGGGAAGACTTGAAACTCGTGAACTTCAATATTCATGATATCCGTTTTTCCGAGGCTATCCGGGAAGAATGGAAAGATGAGCTGTGGTGGGAAGAAATGAAAAAAGATAAAAACTAAAAACTTAAGCATGTTGCATTTGGCAAAAGATGGTATATTCCCCATCACGAAAGACAAGGACGGAAAACTGCTAAAGGAATTACCTGCCTCGGGATTACACGTGCCGGGAACGATTCAAGGCGAGGGAAAATTAAACGGCATACCTTCCCTGTTTATCCGGTTAGCCGGGTGTAACCTCCATTGCACGTGGAAAACACTTGCCGGGAACACTTGCGAATGCGACACGGCATATGCCGCTTTTAAAGTTGAGAATTCATTCTCCCTACCAATAAGAGAGATCATACAAATTATCGGTCACAACCGGGGAAACATAGATCATCTCGTGATCACGGGTGGTGAACCTTTCTTGCAAGCGGATAAAGTCAAGGAGTTGTGTCTGCAATTAAAAAAAGAGGCCCATTTTCACATTACCGTCGAAACTAACGCCACGCTTTATGTAGAAGAGTGTGCCCAAACGATCGACTTTTTTAGTCTTTCTCCCAAATTGTCAGGCTCTGTTCCTCCCACTCCCTACGCAGAGCACCACAACAATACCCGTATCAACATTCCGGCCATACAATCATTTATCACGCACGTACGCAAAAACAAAAAAGAATTTCAACTAAAATTCGTTTACTCCGGGGAAAACGACGTGAGTGAAATTCAAGCACTCTTGAGACAACTAGACGGATGGGCAAACGAAGACATTTTGTTAATGCCCATGGGTGCCACTCCCGAAGAATTAAACCTCTCGATCCCTAAAACACTGGAACATTGCATCCGAAACGGATGGCGTTTCTGCGATCGACTGCATATATCTCTTTTTGGAAATAAGCAAGGAGTATAAATCAAAAAACTACAGGAAACCCTCAAGTTATTTCTGCCATTTTTAGAATCAGACAATATACCCTTCCTGCTCGTATACTTTCCGATAACGATGAATCATTTCAACCAACCAATTCAAACGTGAATCAATAATCTTCATATTCCTATATCGGAGATATTGAGCATTATACAACTTTTCATTACCCGTTCTCAATCTTTCCTCGATATCCTTAGGGACGAAAAAACTTGCCCTTTCACCAAGAATCCTGTAAAATTCAGATTGATATATACTTATACCCGCCAGATCATAATCACCAAAATGAATGTACTCATTAGATATCCCCCTAAGCCAATCTTTCAAATCAGACGACTGCGGATAACGGGATACAAAAAGTATCTTTTTGTTACCGAACAAATATTTCTGATGACGGATATACCGAAAATTTTCTCCATTTTCAATACCAACAATTACAACGTCGGATGGGATATGGAATTTTTCGGGATTTTGTATAAAAACAGCAGTACTCTCAGTAGGCGAAATAATAAAATCAGAGTCACCCATCATTGCTTTTACAGGTTCATAACTATTCACAAGAAAACCTCGGAACGTTCTTAACTTCACTGATTTAGAGTTTCCTGTTTCTTGTACAAGCATATGGCGTCCCAAGGCATCATCATCTTCACTCAAAACTTCAATCCACCGTTCAAGTGCCGTGCCTGAGGTGTATTTATCTTTAACATATCTACGACAGGCCTCAACATCCGTCAGACGATACGAATACCTGCTACCGCGAGCAACAGCAGAGATGAGTCCTTCTTCTTTAAGTTCGTCAGCGATCCAATGTGGCAAAGAGCTTGAAGGAAGCGACTCTCCGCCAAACATACGCAATACTTTTCTCGCTATCGAAACTGTAAATTTATTTCTCTCCATATTTCAAAATGCATTACCGAAACAAATCTTCTATTTACGTGTAAGCAATGGTACAATTCTGGTATTACTCCGGGAATCCTTGCTTAACAGATAAGTATATTTATAATCCTCAACATTATATGTTGTAGGAGAACTGTTTACTAGAAGGATATTTCGACAATTAGCAAAATCAAGTATCCCTTTTACGTTATTAGGATGCAGTTTACCTATTTCGTCCATCATGCAATGTACTTTGAAATCTCCAAATTTTCTTGAAGCCTTTTCCTTGAATACATTAATAAGCATAATATTCACCATAGCTTTTACCAAAATATCTGTTCCATCGGAACCTACATTCGCAATTTTCTCTACCCACCCGGTATCGTTGTCATTTTCCACTACACGGAACTGCAGATTAAAGGTGTCGGATACAACCAGACTTTTGCGCGACGGCTCGTCCTTGAGGAGTTTACTGAATGTATTCAAGTATTTCACGGCCCGAAGATTGACATTTTCACGCGAATCTTGTGAAAACAGATCCATCTCTCCCATGTTGAAGCTATTCTCGTTATTGAATTTCATTATTTCGGTCAACAACTGCATGAGCTTATCGTTACTTTGCTGCGGACGAAGTTCGATGCTACGTATCACTCCGGCAAAATTCCGTTTCACGAAATCATCGTTTATATCATTTATCGTTTTATGTATTTCACTTTCATTCTGGGTAAGGTTCCCCGTTTCTTTTGATACTCGTCGGATTATATTCACATACCTTTCACTTATACGATTTTGATATTCAGCAATCTTATTATTCTCTACAAACTCACTCAAATTGGATGCAAAATCCATATAGTCCGAATCACTTACAAGTGCCAAGGGAAAACTGAAAGTATTCCTTGCCGTAAAATTACTATTAAAAAGATTTACGGCCTTCTTAAAATTCTCCGTATCCTTACTCAAGGAAATAATAAGACTTTTCAGTTCTTCAATAATAATTCCACATGTCTTTTTGGTAACAAGTTCACATGACGTGTATGATTCCGGTGGACAAAAATTTTCATCCTTTCTAAAACTATCAAGTACATCAAAATCCTTCTTTATAGAGTTTCTCTCGTTATCTCTGGCATCCACTTCATTTTTTGCAGCATTATACTGATCAATAAGTTTTTTCTTCCTCAATGCATATTTTTCATTCAAGTCATTAAGATGCAACTCATTATTTTTCTTATCGTCACGCAATTGCTGCTCCCGGTCAAAAAGTTCTCTTTTATCCTTTTCATAATCCGACACTAAAGAACGTTTACTAGATATGTATTTCAATTCGTTTTTTATAGAATTTATCTTTGACTTGTATACATCTATAACCGATGTATCGGCCCCTTTACCGCTTAGTTCATCATTTTGAAGTTTGAATAGCTCTTTTTTCTTGATTTCCATTTCCAACCGATGATCAGAAATTTCATTTCCAATAGCCTCTGTTTCGCTGTCTACAGCAAGCCTTTCTCTCTTTTCGGCCTTTCTTTGTTCATCATAAATAAGACCTATGCGCTTATCCCTTTCCTTTTTTAATACTCCCTCATCATCAGAGCATTTCTGTCTTTCCTTTTCCTTACCGCCGATGCTTATTTCTATTTCTTCCAACTGTTTTTTCTTCCACTCATCTTCCTTGCGTTGCCAGGATACCAATTCTGCTTTCAAGTTTTTCATCTTTGTCGGATACTGCTGAAGCTGACTCTCAAGAAGATGCATCTCGTTTGATATCACGGAAATTTGCCTTCTGTATTTATTCCTTATAGATTCTGCTTGCTTTTCTTTTTCCTCATTCAGTAGATTAATCTTTCTCGTATCAGCATCTCTTTCAGAAGATTTAGTTTCAAATTCCGCCTCTAGTTGCTCGGGAGTACGTAGATCACGTTCCACTCCTGCAAGATTTACCTTCACACCAAAGAAATTATTACCGTCTTCCCCAAGTTGCGGACTAAGATTCTGATTATAGAGAATCAGTTTCTCGTCTGCAATCTTACCAATACTTTCCTGCCATCCGGGCTTATTCTTTTCAAGCCATTCGCAAAAGGAGCCTTTACTATTGTCTATAAGAATTCGCAAGGCCTCCATTTCAACATCCAATTGTTTTCTATGACATACGATATCATCAATTTCTGTATCATATTTCTTGTCGGAGAGCCCTGTTTCCTCTTGTGATTTTTGTCGGAAGCGGTCACAATCCAACTTCATACGCTCCACTTTCATGGCTGTATCTTTTTCTTCGACAGACAGAGATCTCAACTGATCTTCATAATCATCTATTTCCGTTTTAAAATGAACCGTATACTCTATTTTGGTCTTTTGCTGTTTTAAATTGAATATCTCCTCTAGTATGAAAGATTTATTATCTGACAATGTTTTCAGCTTTTCGTCATAAATAGTCCTTATTTCGTCAACCTGCTCGTCACATGTCTTTTTCAGGGCAGATATTTTATTATTGAGTTTCTCTTTCAAAAGAAGAATTCTTTTATTCGATTCATTTTCAAATTTTACAAATTCAGCATCAATTCCTTGCTCAAGCAAATTATATTTGCGGATAATATCACTATACGTGTTCGTCAACTCGTTATACATCCGAGTCAAAGATTTCAACTCGTATTCCAATGCAGGCTCTTTACTTACTCTTGATATTACCTCATTTATATGCTCCTGTTCATAATATTGATGTTTTCTCTTGACACTCTTCAAATCTGATTCTATGATTCCACTTTGCTTTACAAGTTTGTCACGCTCCTGTTCAAACTTGTCTTTCTCTTCGTTAAGCAAACGATTATAACGTTCAACCTCCTTGTTCAAAGAAGCAATCTGTTCTTCGAGCCTTGGAAGCATCTGCAATGCCATTTTTTCCGAATAATTAAGCTCTGCCCTGCCGTCATCTATCTGCTTTTTTGAATACAAAAGCTTTCTATATCCTTTTATTACCGAATCGGCTTGTCTTCTGACCGGAACAACACCATTCTTATCCTGCTTTATCCAAAGCATCACATCGGAATATTCCTGTTCAAACGATTCAATCTGACTGCGATAATATCCCAAATCAATAATAAACTCATCATCATTCATTGACTGTATGATGGTATCTTTTATAAAATCCGCATCAAGTTTTGAATTTAAAAATACATTCTGGATTGTACGGGGTATATTCTGGTATCTGGGGCTTTCCACGATGGCATATTTACGAAACTGCACCATCTCCGGCTTTCTGTTGTTACCGAATATGATATCACGAAACATATCGTATCCTGAAACTAATGAAGAGGCATTACTGCCGGAATTGGAAATGCGTGTACGAATCTCGCTCCAGTCTGCCGACACCTCGTTTTCTCCGTTTACAAACCACTCTTTCCGGTAGGGGGTATCAATAAACCGAAAAGCAGCCCTTCCCATCGACTTCGTTACCACTACCGTGTAAGCGCCATTCTCGCGCATCACCTCGTAAATGATATAGGAATTGGCATAAGGGAGATAGAATGTATCGAAATTCATCTTTTCTTTCGGAATTCCCAACCTAAGTTTATCCGCATTATAAAAGAACAGAACTGCACGCAGAAGAGTACTTTTTCCTACTCCCTGCGTTCCTATAAAGTGTACATTACCGTCAACTTTTACTTCGGCATACGGCACATGGGCGCTATTAAGAAAAATAACCTTATTGAGATATCTCATCATTCATTTCCTCCGATATCGTTATGCAGTCCACTAAATCCTCCATATAGTGAAATGCAGTTAATACTTTATACGTATTGTCATGCTCGTTCTCCAACTCAATCATCCCCGACTTTTCAAGTTCCAATACAAGTTTTTCTACAACTTCATTGTATTTCTTCTTATCTGAAAAAAGTTTGGAAGCCTTCTCCTTTAGTTCTATCTGACAACTAATCTGTACCTCTATGTCGGCAGGACGAAATTTAAATCCCGGCCCAAAGGTAGCATCATAGGTTTTCAAGAAACTCAAATAGTCTATCCACTTCATTACCGCCTCAAGTTTACGCTCAAGATCCACCTTGGATTCCTGACGGGTAAACATATAATACCCGTCACCACCTTCAAGATAGAAACCAATTCCTTTATAATACTCATAATAATCCGTGAAGTCTTCTTCTAAAGCATCATAAAACCGTTTTATCGCAGACGATACACTATTAGCTGAGATGAAACCTCCCTTACTTAGTATATTGAATATTTCTTCCGTATATCTCATGTTGAATTTAAATTTTAAAGTTATTTGGAATACACGACAGGATACTCCACGCCATAGCTTGTTTCATAAACATCAGTAAAATTCAGGTTATCTGCATATTGCGATGCTATCTGACAGAAATACAAAATCTTGCAGTCAACACTCAGATCCTTGTGATAATTATAGTTCATAACAAACTTAAACAAATGACTGCTCGAAGCTGTAAAAGCATTATAGACTTCCTGCAAATTAACAGAATCCATGATTTCACTACTGCCATACAAATACTCTTCCGGAATGGCTCCGGCTATATTCTTGGGTCCCTTACTCTGTTTTTTTCTTCTGGCAACAACTTTCTTTATCAATTCGAGAGCCGTAGTAGAGGTTCGCAAATAATCGATAGAGAGTTTTATACGATAATTTGTCTGAGACTCCATCCATACAGGATTCCTAAGACTGAGAACTTGACGGATATCACTTTTCTCCTCCAATAGAAACTGATCTCGAAGATACTTCAGACGGCGCACTTTCTCGAAAATACGGTTCTGATAAGCAATCAAATTCAAATAATGAATTATCTGTTTCTCTATCTCGATCAGATTATGGTAAGAATCGTTCAACTGATATTTCACATCGTTCACAACCATTCGCATCTGCGTATCCATGGCAACTCTAAAAAACACCGGTTGCTGATTCTCTATCACATCCTCACTCCTATTGATGAGCATGGCTATGTTCTTACGCTTTTCATCCAAATTTCTCAGTTTAGAAAGTTTAATCTGATAACTTGGTTCATTCTTATATGTATTGTCAATATTACGTTTCAAATCGATAACATTACGCACAGTAATCATTGCAATATTTTTCAAACATCGTTTGACTTCCCTCTGATAATTATACTTACGCTGTTCATTATCTTCTTTCAGATAATATTCTATATTCTCATTGAGACTTCCCAGATAATCATTAACAAAAGAAACATTGATATTTTCATTCACTTGCAATACATCTTCAAAAAATTTCAGATATACATCCTCCATCTCGAGAAAATTTCCGCTGTCTCTTATTATTCCATAGTCAATAAGATACTTTATCCTTTCTTCCTTATACTCCGTAAGCTCCAAGGCATAGTCGTACTTAAAAGAAGACGATGTTCTTTTGTGGAACATTTCCTTTAGCAGAACCTTCTCCCTTTCAAGAACTCGTAAAAGTTCATCTATGGATTTAAAAGTATTCATACAATATCACTTATAAATTCTGAAATCCTTCAATACCTGCTTGATAACTATCGATTATACATACTAACATTTTTCACTCAATGGAATGAATAATTTTACTCATCACAAAGATAAAAATATATTTGATGAATATTCAAGGCGCACGAGTACCATAAATAAAAGGACCACGTGTGACAACGCTTTTTCAAGAAAACAAAATAAGGGATCCGCACAACACGGACCCCTCAAGCCTCTACGATCGCTCTTTGTTTACTTCACGATAAAAGTGTAAACATCTTTTAGAACATGGCTATATCCCTCGTTTGTAATCCGGATCGAAACCACATACTTACCTGCTGGAGCTTTGTGTTCTAAAGGATAATAAAAACTACCGTTTCCTATAATACTCAATTCCTGTTTAAACATCACGGCATCCCCTCCTTCTGTTGCTGTCACTTCCTCGATAGTATAAATCAACGGAGCAGTTCCCTCTATTCCCTGAATGGGTTGTGTTACCCAAGGTGCATTATTCTTTATACGTTGGGCATCTGCAATCTCATCCAGCTCCCCGATTTGAGGTATTTCCATGTAATCAGGCATATATTCGGCATTTTCAGTCTCTAAGTATCCTACCGTAACATCATTACACGCAACAAGAAACACGACACATATTAAATATATAAAATAACCTCTCATAATCCATTATTTAAAGTTCATTATAATCCACCTAACACGTAATTATAGCTCAACGAATGTACAACCCCATTGGTAGGCTGTATGTTAGAAGAAGCAACATCAATAGTCACATTTCCCTTTAAATAGATCACCCGCACTCCCCCTTCTACAACATTGCCATAATCCTCATAAAACAACCCCATCCAAATACTCTTCCCAGAAAGAGTCGTATAAACATCTCCTCCTTCCTGTGTAAGATATTCTCCTTTGGGAATATCGTCACGCAATATTTTCCCGGCAAACAAATGATCCTTAACAATTTTAATACAATCATCCTTATCTATGTCATTGATGGAAGTTATAAACTTGTTATTCATCCACTTTCTAACAGAGTGATTCGTGGGACCTATAAACGTGATCGGGTCTTCCCCCTCGAACAAAGGCACCAACTCTGCCCTTTCTATTATCAAACGTATTGAATCCCAATTATAAGAATCACTTTTTAGATATTCATACATATTTCCGTCGAAATGCTCTTTAGCTAATCCCGTATTCTCAAAATTCCAATTTGTAGAACACCCTCCTAATGCAAGGAGTACGATCATTGTAACTAATAATTTACTCATAACTACACTGTATATTTTACCAATCATTACCATCTTGCTAACCAATACGGATTCTGACGCATTAAAGTATTGCGCTGCATTTCCGTATCCATTATCGGAACATATAACGCTCCATCTTTTACATCTTGTTCGGTAAGTTGCTCAAATACCTCCGAAATCATTCCCGGAAGAGTATAATACCCATTCCGAACAATATCATAATAGCGTTCTCCGTCAAAAAACATTTCCCGTTCTCTCTCCCGGAATATTGCCATCTGCAAACCTTCCGTATCAGTATCTGCGGGATATGCTTTTGCATGAGCCCGATTTCTAACACAATTCAAATCATCTTCTGCTCCCGGCAAATTTGCACGACAACGTGCTTCAGCCCGTAATAAATAAATCTCTGCCAAACGCCAGAATATTTTATTCCCATCCACATTTATCATTTCTGCCGGATCCCAAGCAGCATCCAACAATGGTTTACGCCAGAAATAGGGATAAGCGAATCCACCCGTGATCTCCTCATCAGCAGCTGCCATTTCATCAAATTTCCAGAAATAAGCCGTACGTCTCAAATCTCCATCACTCCAGATTTTCTTTACCCGATCGTTTTTTATCAAATAAAGATTTTCATATTGATTATTAGACAACGAGCCAAATGGATTTAACGGATAACCTCCAGAACCATAGTTTTCTCCTATATGGAAATTTATCCCTGGAGAAAAACGTCCGGTCGTGAAACCAAAATCAATACTACTATTCAACAATTCAAAAACAGACTCAGAACTCAAGCGATCCATGACAACAGAACAGACTTCTTCGGGCGTGTCAACCATTTTATAAATCCCCACTTTATTTTCAATAATTAAAGTACAGTACTTTTCTGTCTCTTTGTAAGCATCCGGATCATTGAACACACCACCTTTCCACGCATAGATGTTAGCTAAAAGCGCCGCAGCCGCTCCTTTATGTGCATAATATTTTTTCAATTTCTGTCCGTTATAATCAACCGCTTCCTCGTAATTCTTTAACAGATCAAAAGCCCTCAAAGCATTGGACAACGCCGTATCCAATACAACTTTCGCATCACTACGTCCTAACGGATCTATACTTTTGGAATCTCTCGTAATCGGAGCATTCCCCCAACGCCGAGCAATTTCATAATACATTAACCCTTTGGCAAAATAACAATGTCCTCTATAAAAATTCTCTCTGTCTTTAGGCAAATCCTGCACCCGATACAGATTATCCAATATCAAATTGGATTGAAAAATTACATTATAATGAAGCAGCCAACTCGTTCCGTCAACTTTTTTAAAAGCTTCAGCAGAAAGATTTTTCAATTCATCGGCATAAGAGTAATATTCATTACATTGATCATATACCAGTCCCATTTTATGATGCGGTTGCAATTGATATTGAAAATATACTTCTCGTAATTTAGCATACATATCAATATACGTTTTATGCACATCCTGTTCATTTTGAAAATAATTCGTATAGGTTACAGCAATCTCAGGCTCTACATCCAACATGTTGTCACAAGAACAACATAGTAATAATCCCGCTATATACAACAATCTTTTCAGTCTCATGTTTTTAAAAATTAAGAGTTAAACCTATGGTCCATTTTCGTGCTAACGGGTAAGCATTAAAATCATCCCGCCCATTCTCTATGCTGACAACCTCCGGATCAACACCCGAATAATTAGAAAGAGTAAATACATTCTCCCCTGTAATA